>ERZ761602.3155-NODE-3155-length-23929-cov-4.899011_pt1 | contig 23929 bp, 16 predicted proteins | sample MGYA00512165_ERZ761602 | MGnify/ENA primary metagenome ERZ761602 (study PRJEB28899, sample SAMN02445085) | bioreactor sludge metagenome | biome: EBPR sludge; isolation source: Thorneside wastewater treatment plant | place: Australia: Brisbane, Thorneside...
AGCCGGACGCGTTCGACGACGCGACGGCGTTCACCCCGAGCTCGGCGCTCGACCTCGAGCCGCCACGTCCCCCGCGCGACGCACCGCTCGACGCACCGCTCGCGCTCGACGCCGATCCCTTCGACGACGCGACCGCGTTCTCCGACGCCTCGCACTTCTCGACTGGGTCGGCGGGGTCAGCCGCCGACTTCGCGCAGGTCACGGGCCCATCCGACGACGACACCCTCGGCGGGCTGCCCCACGACGCGATGCCGCTCGCGCCCGAGCTCGCGACCCCGCCCGCAAACGACGACGACACCCTCGGGGGTCTCTCGCGCGAAGAGCTCGAAGAAGCCGGCGTGCTCACGACGGGTGAGGTCGCGCTGCCGGCCCACGTGCACGAGGCGCAGGTACGCGCTTCGATGCCCCCCGGCGAGGTCGAGGAGACCCTCGACGAGGTCGACTTCTTCTTGGCTCAGGGGCTCTTCGACGCCGCGCGCAACACGCTCGAGGACGCGCTCTCCGCGCATCCGGGTCACCCGCTCCTCGAGGAGAAGCTCGAAGAGGTGAGCGAGCTGCAGCTCATGTCGCGCGCGTCGTTCCGCCAGCCGGCGACCGACGAGGACGAGAGCTTCGCGCTCGCGGAGCGGCTCGCCGAAGAGCTCGGCGACGAGCACGTCGAGGATCTGAGCGGCAGCGACGTGCTCGACGTCGACGAGGTCTTCGAGGCCTTCAAGAAGGGCGTCGAACAACAGATCGGCCTCGAGGACACCGACACGCACTTCGATCTCGGCATCGCCTACAAGGAGATGGGCCTGATCGAGGACGCGATGAAGGAGTTCGAGCTCGCGATGCGCAACCCGCAGCGCGAGTGCATCTGCCAGACGATGATTGGCCTCTGCTACATGGAGCAGGGCAAGACCACCGACGCGATCTCGCGCTTCAAGCGCGGCCTCTACGCGGAGGCGAAGACGGATCGCGAGGAGCTCGGCCTCTACTTCGAGCTCGGTCACGCCTACGAGCTGCTCCAGGATCCGAAGGAAGCGCTCTACTACTTCCAGAAGGTCGCCAAGCGCGACCCGGAGTTCCGCGAGGTCGATCGTCGCATCGCGAACCTCACGAACCCCGGGGATCCCGGGCAGGCCGCGCCCGAGGCGCTCGTGCTCGACGACGTGGACGCGGCGTTCGACGACCTGCTCGGCGACGACTGACGGCTTTCGTTTCGCGACGGTCGAGCTCGCGCGCGACGCCGCGTGCTCGTCCCCGATGCACCGCGATCGACCCGAGTCGCGACACGCCGCTTTCTCGCGTCTCGATCGGGCGTCGTGCTACCGCGGAGCCGTGAGACGTTTCGAAGCCGTGTTGCGCGTGGTCGGTGTCGGTGGCGCCGGTGGGAACGCCGTGCTCGCGATGGCCGGGAGCGGTCTGACGCGCGTCGATTTGTTGGCAGCGAACACCGACGCGCAGGCGCTCGCACATTTCCACCACCACACGTCGTCGCCGACGCTGCGGCTCGGCGAGACGCTGACGCGTGGGCTCGGCGCGGGTGGCCGCCCGAGCGTGGGCGCGGACGCCGCCGAGGCCTCGACCCGCGAGCTGCGACGCGCGCTCGAAGGCGCCGACCTCGTCTTCGTGACGGCCGGCATGGGCGGCGGCACCGGCACCGGCGCGGCCCCCGTGGTCGCCGAGATCGCGCGCGACCTGGGTGCGCTCACCATCGGTGTCGTGACGACGCCGTTCGCGTTCGAGGGTCGCAAGCGCCGCCAGCTCGCCGAGCAAGGCCTCGAGGTCTTGCTACCCCGCGTCGACGCGCTGCTCGTGATCGCGAACGACCGTCTGCTCGAAGCGGACGGCGGCGATCTCGATCTCACGGCAGCGTTCCGCCGCGCCGACCGCGTGCTCTCCGACGGCGTGCGCGGCATCGCCGACCTCGTCACGCAGCCCGGCATCGTGAACCTCGACTTCGCGGACCTCCGCGCGACCCTGACGAACGGTGGGCGCGCGGTGCTCGGGCTCGGGGAAGCGAGCGCGCGCGAAGGCGGCGTGGTGGCGGCCGTGCAACGCGCCGTGCGCAGCCCGCTGCTCACGACGGACGCGATTGACGGAGCGCGCTCGTGGCTGCTGAACGTGAGCGCGGGGCCCGAGCTGAAGCTCCGCGACGTCGAAGCCGCCGCGCAGACCCTCGAGCGCGTCGCCCACCCGGACGCGGACGTCGCGTTCGGCGTGGTCACCGACCCGAGCCTCGCGGGGCGCGCGCGCGTGACGGTGGTCGCGACGCGCTTCGAGCCCGTGGTCGAGGAACCGCGCCGACCGCGGAACGCGCTGGTGATGCTCCCGGGCCGCCCGTGACCTGCCGCCCGTGACCAGCCGCCCGTGACCTGCCGCCTGTCGCCCGTGACATTCCGCGGCTCGCCGTGCTCGAACACGGCTTTGCCGTGAAATGTCGCGGCTCGCGCGCGGAGCCCCGTTTTGCGTCAACGTCAAACCAGCAACAGTTTCAGATATTTACGAACGCTCGCATGCCAACGACGCGGTGTCCCCCGCACCCGCGCAGGCATCCCCGCACCGGGCACGGAACGTGGTAAGGGGCGCGCGCATGAGAGAGCGCCGTTTCATCGACGGAGCGACCCGGTCCCGCAGTGACCGCGGCCATCGTCTCGCGCATCCGTCTCGCACCGACGAACCGCTCGCGAGCGCATCGTGACGACCGACGCCTGGATCACCGCCGCGGTCGTGCTCGCGGTCTTGGCCGGCCTGGCCATCAACGTCGTCTCCACCGAGGTCGTCGTCTTCACGGGCCTCGTGATCCTGCTCGTCACCGGCGTGCTCGAGCCCGCGCAGGCCTTCGCTGGTTTCGCCAACCCCGGCCTCATCACCATCGCGGCGCTCTTCGTCGTCGCCGCCGCGCTCGATCACACCGGCGTCACCGCGCGGGTCTCGCGCACCATCCTCGGCGAGCACGGGACCGCGAAGCGCGCGCTGCCTCGGCTCGTGTTTCCCGCCGCGGCGCTCTCCGGCTTCCTCAACAACACCCCGCTCGTCGCCGGGCTCATCCCCGGCGTGCTCTCGTGGTGTCGCTCCCGCGGCGTCGCGCCTTCGCGTCTGCTGCTGCCGCTCAGCTACGCGGCCACCCTCGGCGGCACCCTCACGCTCATCGGCACGAGCACCAACCTCGTCGTCCAAGGTCTCGTCCAGAGCGCGATTCGCGACGACCTCCCCGAGTTCGGGCTCTTCGACGTCTCGCCGGTCGGCGGACCGCTCACGCTCGTCGGCGTGCTCGTGCTCGTCTTCCTCGCGCCGCGCCTCTTGCCCGATCGGCGCGCCGCGCTCGGCGACAGCTCCACCGAGCATCGCTACACCGGCGAGCTGCGCGTCCCCGATCGCGCCGCCATCGTCGGCAAGACCATCGCCGACGCCGGCCTCCGAGGTCTCGAAGGCGTGTACCTCGCCGACGTCGTGCGCGACGGACGGCGCATCGCGGGCGTCGGCCCCGAGCATCGCATCGAGGCGGGCGATCACCTGATCTTCGTCGGTCGCCTCGAAGCGCTCGTCGATCTCCGGCGCAGCCACGGCCTCGACGCGCCGCTCGAGAGCAGCAGCGGACGCGCGACACGACGGATCGTCGAGGCAGTGGTCGCCCCTGGAAATCCCCTGCTCGGCAAGGCGATCCGCGACGGCAACTTCCGCGCGACCTACGACGCCGTCATCCTCGCCATCGCGCGTCACGGCGAGCGCATCGAAGGTCGCATCGGCGATCACGTGCTCGACGTGGGCGACGTGCTGCTGCTCGAAGCGGTGCACGACGCCGAGCGCCTTCCGCGCTCCGACTTCTACCTCGTGTCCGCGGTCGACGGCGCCGAGCCTCCGCGCCTGTCGCGTGCGCCGCGCGCGATCGGGGTGCTCGTCGCGCTCGTGGTCTCCGTCGTCGGGCTCGGCGTCGACATGCTCCACGCGTCGCTCGTCGGTGCGGGTGCGGTGCTGCTCCTCGGCTGCCTCGACATCTCCCAAGCGCGCCGCGCGGTGCAGGGCTCGCTCCTGCTCGCGATCGCCGCCGCCTTCGCGCTTGGCGCCGCGATGCAGAGCTCCGGCCTCGCGTCCACCCTCGCGAGCCTCGCGCTCGACGCGGGCGCCACGAGCCCCCACGTCGCGCTCGCGATCCTCTTCGTGCTCGTCGCGGCGCTCACCGAGCTCGTCACCAACAACGCCGCCGCGGTGCTCGGCTTCCCCATCGCGCTCGAGCTCGCGGACCGTCTGCACGCGAGCCCGGTGCCCTTCGTGGTCGTCGTGATGATGGCCGCCTCGGCCGCGTTCATGACGCCCATCGGCTACCAGACGAACCTCATGGTCTACGGGCCGGGCGGCTACCGCCTGCGCGACTACGTGGTGCTCGGCGGCCTGCTCTCGGTCACGTCCGCGATCGTCTCGATCCTGCTGACGCCGGTGTTCTTCCCGTTCTGATCCGCGCACACGCTCGGTCGCCGAGGCCACGTTCGCCGACGCGCCGTCGCCGTCGCTCGTGGCTGGTCCAGAGTCCGCCGCGGTCGCGCGGTCGAGGAGCCACCGAGCGTTGCGCTCGCGGGTTTTGGGGCGCGCGCACGTTCCCGGATATCCTTCGGCGCGTGGGCACGGAGGACCAGCTCTCGTGAAGCTCTGCCCCGTCTGCCACCTCCGGTACGACGAGTCCGCCGAGCGTTGCCTCGTCGACGACGCGCGCCTCGAGACCCTCTCCGATCCGCGCATCGGCACCGTCTTCGGCGGTCGCTACGCGCTCGAGAGCGTGCTCGGTCGAGGCGGCATGGCGACCGTCTACCGCGCCCGCCACACGCTCACCGATCAGGCCTTCGCGGTGAAGGTGCTCCACGACCGCTTCGCGGAAGACGAAGCGCTCCGACAGCGGCTCGCGCGCGAAGCTCAAGCCGCGCGCGCGCTCGCGCACCCGAACGTGGTGGAGATCCACGACGTCGGAGAGACGGAGTCCGGCGCGCCCTACCTCGTGATGGAGCTGCTCGAAGGCGAGCCGCTCGATCGCGTGCTCGCCGCCCGCGGAAAGCTCCCCTACGCGGAGGTGATCGCGCTCGGGCTGCAGATCGCGCGTGGCCTCGGGCGCGCGCACGACCTCGGCGTCGTCCACCGCGACGTGAAGCCCGAGAACGTGTTCGTCTGCCGCTCCGACGACGGCGCGCCCGTCGTGAAGCTGGTCGACTTCGGCATCGCGCTCTCGCCGCAGGATCCACGCCTCACCTTCAGCGGCCAGCTCCTCGGCAGCCCCCGCTACATGGCGCCCGAGCGCTTCCGCGATCGCATGGAGGTGATCCCGAGCTCGGATCTCTACGCTCTCGGCATTCTGCTCTTCGAGCTCGCGACGGGCGCCCTCCCCTTCGAGTCGTCGTCGATGGCGGGCTTCATCCTCGCGCACCTCGAGACCCCGCCGCCTCGTCTGCACGAGCGCGCCCCCGACGCGCCCGAGGCGCTCGATCGACTGCTCTTCGAGCTCATGGCGAAGCTCCCCGCGCACCGTCCGGTGGACGCGCACGCGGTCGTCGCCGCGCTCTCGGCCATGAGCACCCCGAGCGCACGACGCGTGCGACGCGCCTCGCACTTCGTCTCGCTCCGCGACGCCCCGGGCGGCGCGGCGGCGCGACTCTCGCACTGGGGAGCTCGCGCGCGCGCCTACGACGACATGCTGCGCGAGCTGCCGGCCTCGCAGGTTCCCTCCGCCGTCGAGCACGAGCTCGCGGAGCTCCAGGCCTCCATCGCGCGGCTCCGAGCGCTCGACGCACGCGCGCGCGTGCTCGACGAATCGCTCGCACGCCGCGAGGAGTCGTTGCGTTCGGATCGCGAGCGGCTCGGTCACGCGGTCGAGACCCTCGCGCGCGATCTCTCTCGCGCGCGCGAAGCCGAGCGCGAGCGTCGGGTCGCGGCCTACTCGCACCTCGAGGCCTACCGGAGCGCGTTGCGTTCGGATCTGCTCGACGCGCTCGCGGCCGCGCATTCCGCGTACGCGCTCTGGCTCGGCGCCGGCGCCGACACGAGCGCCACCGATTTGGAGTTCCAGCTCGGCGCCCTCCGCACCCGCCTCGACGCGCTGGAAGCCGACGCGCGCGCGCAGCACGAGCGCGAACGCGAAGAGCTCCGCGCGAACACCGACGAGCGCGGTCGGCTCGAAGAGCGGCTCGTCGTGCTCAGCACCTCGATCGCGAGCGCGCTCAAGCCGCGCCCCGAGCTCGCGAACCACTTCGCGCGTCTAGCTGCGGGGCGCTGAGCGAGCTCCTTCTCTGAGGGTCTGTCGCCAGACCCTCGCGACCGCGCGAAGGCGCGGTGCGACAAAGCCCTGATGGCGCACGGCCGACACTCTCGTGGAGTCGTTCGCTGCGCGCCGTCCAGGGCGGCTCGCGTCCATGACGAGGGCCCCGCCGAAGCGAGGCCTTCGAGGAGACACGCGCGCAAACACGCGCGGTCGCGATCAGCGGAAGTGGTACGTGAGGCCGAGCGAGACGACGTTGAAGCGCGACGAGAAGCGCCCGCCGTTGATGATCGTGCCGGGGCCGAACGCGGGCGTCTCCCCCGCGAGGTCGGCGAGGCGCTCGTCGGCGTTGATCTGCTGGAGACCGGCGTCGTCGAGGCTGACCGTCGTGTCGAACTGGTGGATGTACGCGTACGCGAGCGACACGTCGAACATCCCGAGCCGCATCGTCAGACCCGCGTGCACGCCGAGGCGCATGAAGGGCAGGAAGTCGAGCTGTTCGAAGCCGTCCTCGATGCCCTTGGTCTCGAACGAGAAGCCGAGCCGAACCGCGGCCAGACCCGGCATGATGTTGTAGTCACCGCCGAGACGAATCGAGAGAGAGTCCTTCCAGTTGTGCGGAATGACCAGGGTCGGCGGGAGGGTGGCAGAGAAGTTGTTGTCCGCCTCGATGACGTAGGTCCCACCCGCGCCGCAGTTGTCGGTCGTCACGCCGCCGCCGAGATCGGTCGACGTGTACGTCCCAGGGGCGCAGTTGCCCATCGCCACGTTGTACTCGTCGACCCGCGAGTTGCGCTCGTAGACGACCGCGAGCTCGACGTCGAAGCGCTCGTTCGCCATCGGATCTTCGACGCGGCGGCTGAGCTGCGCGACCTGATCCGGATCGTCCGCGCGCGGCACGATGCGGTCCGCGTAACGGATGCCGAGCGCCATCTGCCAGGGCTGCGGCACGGTGAGTGATCCGCTCCGGATCTGGAGGCGTTCGAGCTGCTCGGTGCGGTAGTAGCCCGAGGTCAGCGTCACGTCGCCCGAGGCCTTCACGTCGTCCGTCCACGAGAACGTGAACGACACGTCGAGGTTGTCGTGCGGGACGGCGTGCGCCGACACCGTGATGCGCGGCACGAAGGTGTCCTTCATCGAGAGCTGCGCGCGCACGTCGCCGGAGAAGTTCTCACCGCGCGTCGCGCGCACGATCGAGTCGAACTCCGCGAGCGCGAAGCCCCAGCCGAACGCGCCGCCTACGCGGAAGCGTTTGTGGATGTTCACGCCGACGCCGATCGTCGGCCAACCCGCGAGGAGCTGCTGCTCGATGAGGTTGTAGCGGGTGGGCGCGGGCAGGCCGTTCGCGGTGCCGACGTAGCGCCGATCGCCGATGCGCGTGGTGCTGCCGTAGACCACGTGGGACGGCGCGGCGGGGGCCACGAAGCCGATGCCGATGCCGACGCGGCGGTGCAGACGCCACGAGAGCACGAGCTCGGGCACGATCCCGGGCGGAGCGGAGTTGCAGACGCGCGGGAGCGGATTGTCGCCGTCGACCGAGAAGAGCTCGCCGCCCGCAAAGGTGCCGTCGACGGTTCCTTCGCCCGGCGAGCCCGCGAAGCCGAGGCGCCCGCTCTCCCACTCGGGATCGTTCGCGGCCGCGCCCGAGTAAGCCCCGTAGGTGCCTTCGCGGGCGTGACACGCCTCGTAGAGCACGAGGTGCGTCTGCAGCGAGAGCTGGATGCCCTGCAGGTCCGCGAGGTTCGCGGGGTTGAACCAGAGCGCCATCGGATCGCCCGGGCGCGCGTAGGCCGCGCCACCACGACCGAGCGCCGCCGTTCCGGGAGCCGCGAACTCGAGGCCACCCGCGTGCGCCGGAGTCGGCGCGAGCGCGAACGAGAAGACGCCGGCGACGAGCGCCAGCAAGACACGAACCTTCATGAGCACCCCACTCCTCCCCGGAGCACACCGAAAAAGCTCGCGGAGGATATCGAAACGTGTCGCAGCTCGAAAGCGAGAACGTCGCAGGACGTGGGGTACGTGTTCGGGTGACCACGTGCACCGGTCGTCCGCCGGTCACGTCGCGCGTCATCGGGCACGTCGGGTCTCGTCGCCGGTCACGTCGGCACGTCGCCAGTCACGTCGCCAGTCACGTGCGGTCGCCGTTCGCGCTCTCGTTCGCGCTCACGTTCACGTTCACGATCACGTTCGCGCGCGGTCGCTCAGCCGTCCGCGAACTCCGCCGCGCCTCCCCCGTAGTAGTCGTCCTCCACGAGGTTGTCGAAACGCGTGTAGTCGTTGAAGAAGCGCACGCGCACGGTGCCCGTCGGGCCCGCGCGCTGCTTGCCGACGATGATCTCGGCCACGCCGCGATCCTCGGACTCCTTGTTGTAGACCTCGTCGCGGTAGACGAACCAGATGGTGTCCGCGTCCTGCTCGATGGCGCCCGACTCACGCAAGTCCGAGAGCTGCGGGCGCTTGTCGGTGCGGCTCTCGACGCCGCGGTTGAGCTGCGAGAGCGCGATGATCGGGATCGACAGCTCTTTCGCGAGCGCCTTCAGGTTTCGGCTGATCTCGCTGATCTCCTGCTCGCGGCTGTCGTTGCGGGAGCCCGAGCGCATGAGCTGGAGGTAGTCGACGATGATGACGCCGAGGCCAGCCTCGCTCTGCAGACGCCGCGCCTTCGCGCGCAGCTCGAGCACGCTGATCGCGGGCGTGTCGTCGATCCACACCGGCAGCTCGCTGAGCATGCCGGCCGACGCGGCGAGCTTCGGCCAGTCGTCGCGCGTGAGCTGACCGGTGCGCATGCGCGTGCCGTCCACGCGCGCCTCGCTGCAGAGCATGCGCTTGACGAGCTGCTCTTTCGGCATCTCGAGCGAGAAGACCGCCGTCGCGCGCTTGCGGGCCACGGCGGCGTTGATGCCGACGTTCAGCGCGAAGCTGGTCTTTCCCATGCCGGGGCGACCCGCGACGATGATGAGATCGCCGGGGTGCATGCCCGCGGTCATCTTGTCGAGCTTGTCGAAGCCAGTCGGACATCCCGTGATGTGGTCGCCACGCTGACCCATCGCGTAGATCTCTTCGAAGGTCCGCATGACCACGTCTTTGACGTGCTCGTACGGGCTCTTCGCGCGCTGCTTGGCGACGCTGAACACGCTCGACTCGGCTTGATCGAGGAAGGCCTCGATGTCGCCGTAGTCGCCGTAGCCGGTGGCCGCGACCTCGTGGCAGGCCGCGATGAGCCGCCGCACCACGCTCTTCTCGCGCACGATCTCCGCGTGCGCCTTGATGTTCGCGACGGTCGGGATGGTGTCGGTGAGCGAGAGCAGGTACTCGTCGCCACCCACCGCCTGCAGCTTCTGCCCGTGCAGCAACGACTCGCGCAGCGTGACGTGGTCGACGGGCTGGCTCTTGCCGAAGAGCTCCTTCATCGCCTCGTAGATCACGCCGTTGGCTTCGCTGTAGAAGTCGTCGCGCGAGAGCAGCTCGAGCACGACGTTCATCGCGTCGTTCTCGAGCAAGATGCCGCCGAGCACCGCGCGCTCCGCCTCCAAGCTGTTGGGCGGCACGCGGCCACCGAACGACGCCAGGTTCGGCGGGGGCTTGTGCTCGTCTCTTCTTCCGCCTCGGGCCATGCGCTCGGACACCTCTCGAGTGTCGGGGATCGCTGCGACGATCCGGGTCGGGATCTGTGCCTGCTGGCGGCTCCGCGATCAAGGGCGGACGGCACGTCGTCAGGCGAATGCGCGAGCCCACGCGCTCACACACGCGGCAACACGCACGGCAACCCACGCACGGATCGACGGAACGAAAGAAGGCGCGATCGCTCGCGCCTTCTTTCGTTCCGTTCGGTCGCGGCTCAGGAAGCCGTCTTGACCTCGAGCTTCACGGGGACGTCGACGCCGGCGCCGACCTTGATGCGGACCTCGTAGCTGCCCGTCATCTTGATGCCCTCGTCGGGCAGCACGACGTTGCGCTTGTCGACGCCCGTGATGCCACGGACCTCGAGCGCGTCGGTGATGTCCGAGACGGAGATCGAGCCGAAGAGCTTGCCGGTCGACGGGTCGGCGACCTGCTTGGCCACGTGGAGCACGATGCCCTCGTAGACCTTCGCGCGCTCCAGAGCCTCTTGCTTGAGGCGCTCGAGGCGCTGCAGGGCGAGCTTCTTCTCGTGCTCGATCTGCTTCACGTTCACGCGCGACGCGATGACCGCGAGACCGCGCGGGATGAGGTAGTTCCGGGCAAAGCCCGGGCGGACCTTCACGACCTTCCCGGATTGACCGAGGGTGTCGATGTCGGACTTCAGGACGACCTGGACGTTTCGCTTCGCCATGACGCGTTCACTTCGTCGAGGTGTAGGGGAGGAGGGCGACGTTGCGCGCGCGCTTCACGGCGAGCGTGACTTCGCGCTGCTGCTTGGCGTTCAGGCCGCTGATGCGACGCGGAACGATCTTGCCGCGGTCCGTCAGGAAGTAACGGAGCTGCTGCGGATCCTTGTAGTCGAAGGCGAAGCCTTCTTCTTGCGTGAAGGTCGGCGCCTTCTTCTTGCTGCCGCGGCGGCGACGCAACCCGAGCGGATCGGAGTCCACTCCGTTGCGATCCCGGCCCCCGCGATCGTCGTCGTCGTCGTCGTCGAAACGGTCGTAACGGTCAGCCATTGTCGCTCTCCTCGCCGGCGAGATCGCCCGCGTCCATGTCGTCCTCGCCGTCCAGATCGTCCTCGGGCGCCTCGACGCGCATCCGCGGCGCGCGCTCGAGCATGCCGAGACGCTCGGCCGTCGTCGGCTCGATGTCGTCCTCGTCGGCCGCGACCTCGATGCGCTCGAACTTCGTCTCTTCCGCGTCCGACGCGACGTCGCCGAGCTCGACGAAGTCACGGTTCACGATCGTCTGGAAACGAATGACGGGCTCGAGGATGCGCAGGTTGCGCTCGAGCTCGGCGACCACGTCGTTCATGCCGACGTAGCGCACGTAGACGAACACGCCGCGCCCGAAGCGCTTGATGGGGTACGCGAGCTTGCGCTTGCCCCAGGTGTCCACCTTCGTGATCTTCGCGCCGAGGCGCGTCATCACGTCTTGGACACGGTCCGCCACCTTCGCCGCTTCGTCGGAGTCGACGTTCGGACGAAGGATGTAGATGGTCTCGTACTCGCGCGCCCACTTCTTCGCGGCGTGCGAGAGGGTCTGTTCTGCCATGAATCCTCCTGGGTTTGCCCCGGCCCGAAGGCCGGAACGAGGAGGTCGACGGTCAGTCTCGAAGCGAACGCCACGGGGCTGAGCACGTCGACCGGACGGACGGGTTCGTCCGCGGGACGCGCTCTTTAGCCGCGGGTCAGCGCGCGTGCAAGTCGTTCATGGCCTTGGCCGCGCCGTGCTCGACCACCGCGCGCACCATCGTGGCCGCTCGATCGATCACGTCCGGGAGGCGCGCGCGTTCGTCGGCACCGAAGTCCGAGAGCACCCAACGATCGACCGGTCCGACGGGCGGACGGCCGATGCCGACGCGGATGCGCAAGAAGTCGGGGCCCCCGCAATGCTGGGCGATCGAGCGGAGCCCGTTGTGACCGGCGAGGCCACCGCCTGCCTTGATGCGGACCTCCTCGAACGGGAGATCGAGCTCGTCGTGCACCACGATCACCTGGTCGAGCGCGATGGAGAAGAACGCCATCGCCTTCTGCACCGACTCGCCGGAGAGGTTCATGAAGGTCTGGGGCGCGAGGAGCTGAACCGGTCGCCCCGCGAGCTCGACCTTCGCGAGCCGGCCGCGGTGTTTGTCCACGAAGCTCGCGCCGTCGGCGAGCCGCTCGAGCACGTGGAAGCCCACGTTGTGCCGGTTGCCGGCGTACTTCGGGCCGGGGTTTCCGAGGCCCACCACGAGGTGCATGGAGGCCCGTTACCACGCGGACGCCCCGAGGGCATCCGTGCCCTTCGGCCCCGGTCGTGCGCGGACGGCGGCACCCCGACGCTCGAGTTTCGGCGTCCAGCCGCGGGCGACGCACCATCGAGCCATTGTCTAGATATGCCGTGACACATCTAGACAAACTTCTTCAACGCGTGTAACGCTACGTCAGGTCGGTCGTCGGAACCTCAGCGGGCACGACGCGGGCGACGGAATCGTTTCTCGAACCGAACGGTTCGTTCCCTCGCGCGGATTGACCCACCGCCAAGTTTCACGTTACGTAACGTCACTCTTCACCGACGAGGCGTCCATGTCGTACCAGAAGGATCCGGAGCTCGACCGGTACATCGAGAAGGTCCGATCGATTCCGACGTTGAGCCGAGAGGACGAGCACGACCTCGCGGTGCTGGCGCGCGCGGGGGACCAACGCGCGGCCGACCGGTTGGTCGAGGCGAACCTCCGCTACGCGGTCGCGGTCGCGCTCCAGTACCGGCGCTACGGGATCCGCCTGGCGGACTTGATCGCCGAAGGCAGCGTGGGGCTGGTCACGGCCGTCCAGAAGTTCGACCCCGACCGCGGCACGCGCTTCGTGACCTACGCGGGCTACTGGATTCGCGCGTTCGTGCTCGAAGCCGTCGTGCGCTCGACGAGCCTCGTGGGCGCCGGCAGCGGTCCGCTCCGCTCGAAGCTGTTCTTCCGACTTCGTCGGGAGCGCGCCCGAGTGGCGAACCTCGAGCAGGATCCGCAGCGGCGCATCGAGATGATGGCGGAGCGCTTCGGAGTCTCGCCGGAGAAGATGGACCAGATGCTCCGTCGGCTCGAGGGCAAGGACGTGTCGCTCGACGCGAAGGTGTTCGACGACTCGGGCATCGCGCTCGTGGACACGCTCGAGGACGCGGGGGTGCTGCAGGACGAGGCGGTCGACCGATCGCACCGCCAAGAAGTCCTCGCGTCACGCCTGCACGACGCGCTCGGTGCGCTCGACGAGCGCGAGCGCTTCATCGTGGAGCACCGTCTGCTGCAGGACGACGAGGACGAGATGACGCTCGCCGCCCTCGGTCGGAAGCTCGGCGTGAGCCGAGAGCGCGCGCGGCAGCTCGAAGCGCGCGCGAAGCAGAAGCTGCGCGACGAGCTGCACGACGTCGCCGCGGCCTGACCGGCTTCCTCCGAATCGAGTCGCATTCGAGTCGCGCGATTCGAGTCGTGCGATTCGAGCCGTTCGATTTGGCTCGTTCGTTCGAGCGCCCGTCGCGCGAACCGACTTCGTGTCGTGCGATGCCAGCACGCGGCTGACGATCACGCTTGGGTGCGAGGCGGCGAGCGGGCATGATCGTACGCCATGGCCGAGGACGAGCGCCGCGAGTCGACGATGGAAGTGCTTCTCGACGAGCTCGAGGACGAAGCTCGACGTGGGAAGCCGAGCGTGCCGCCGCCGCTGCCCGCCGGTGAGGCTGCCGCTCCAGCCCTTCCCCCAGCGCCTCCGGCGTCGAAACCTCGTGGCCCAGTTCCGTCCATGCGCACCTCGGCGAGCCAGCCTCCGCCGCCGTTGCCCGCGCGGGCGCCGTCGATTCCGCCGCCCTCCCCGCCGGTCGCCGCACCGCCGGTCGCCGCACCGCCGACCGCAGGGCCGCCCGTCGCGCCGCCTCCTGCGCCGGCCCCCGGTGCGCGCGCGGTCCCTCCCGTGGTTCCGCCCGCCGCAGCGTCGAGCAGCGCGGGAGAGACGCGCGCGCCATCGAGCGCAGGCGCACGCGCTTCGACGACGAGCCCCGGCACGACGAGCCCCGGCACGACGAGCCCCGGCACCACGAGCGCCGGAACGAGCGCCACGAGCCCGGGCACCACACGCGCGGAGCCTTCGAGCCCCGGCGCGGTGCGAGCGGCCGCTCCCCGCGCCGCGTCGAGCGCGGGGACCACCGCGTCGCCGAAGACGAGCCAGATCGCGACCCTGCCTCCGCCGCCTCCGGTGGTGGCGACCCCTCCGAAGGCAGCGCCAGCCGTCGTGCGGAGCGAAGCCGATGCGCTCTCGCCGACGGCGGAGATCGAGCGTTGGGAAGCGGAGCTGCGTGCCGCGCCGAGCGATCCCGCGCATCGCGGTCGGCTCTCGTACGCGATCGCGCGGCAGTACGAGCATGCGCTCTCCGATCCGAAGAAGGCCTCGACCCACTACCAGTCCGCGCTCGACGCGATGCCGGAGCACCTCCCGAGTCTGCGTGGGCTCCGGCGCACGTTGATCGCCCGCAAGAGCTGGCAGGCGGCGCTGCCGCTCTTCGATCGCGAGCTGCGCTTGGTCGCGGATCCGACCCGCAAGGCGAGCTTGCTCCTCGCGAAGGGGCGGCTGCTCGAGGACGCGCTCGATCAGAAAGCCGACGCTCGACGCGCGTACGAGAACGCGTTCGAGCTCGACCGCACGCACGTGGGTGTCTTGCGCGCGCTCGCGGATCGCTGCGTGGACGACAAGAGCTGGGACGCGCTCGATCGCGTGCTCGAGCAGATGGCGAACGTGGTCACGTCGGACCCGCGGCATCGCGCGGTGCTCGTCGCGGAGCGCGCGCACCTCGCGGAGGCGCGGCTACAGGATCCGGAGCGCGCGACGGAGCTCTTCGAGACCGCGGTGCGCCTCGATCCGCGCGCGCCCGGAGCCCTCGCCGCTCTCAAGCGCCTGCACCACGGCGCGCGGCGTTGGCGCGACCTCGCGCGCGTGCTCGCGTCCGAAGCGGAGCTCGCGGACGATCCGCGCGTCCGCGTGGCGGCGTGGTCGCGCGTCGGGCTCCTGCAGGCGGATCGACTCGGCAACCGCGCGGAGGGCATCGCGGCCCTCGAGCGGGCGGCGGAGATCGCGCCCGAAGACGCCGAGGTCCTCGGGGCGCTCGCGCGCCTCTACGAGGACGCGGCGCGTTGGGATGCGCTCGCCACCACGTTGGAGGCCGCCGCCAAGGTCGCGACCGACGACGTCACGCGCGTCGCGACGCTGCACCGACTCGGCGCGGTGCAACAACACCGCCTCGGCAACCCCGAGCACGCGATCCACTGGTACCCCGCGGCGCTGGAGGTCGATCCCCTCCACGAGGCATCGCTGCGCGCGGTGGAGCCGCTGCTGGTGGAGCACGAGCGACTCGACGAGCTGGTGATCGTGCGGCGCGCGGAGGCGGACGCGACGCGCGACGACCTGCGACGCGCGACCGCGCTGCACCGCGTGGCGGAGCTGCTCGAACGTCGTGGCGACGTCGTGAGCGCGATCGAGACGCACTCGCGCGCGCTCGCGGCGCGGCCGGGGCACCTGCCCTCGTTCCGCGCGCTCGATCGGCTCTACGCGATCACGGGTCGCTGGCACGAGCTCGCGGCGCTCCACGAAGGCGCGGTGGATCTCGCGGGCGACGACGTCGCGCGCGTCGCGGCGCTGCTGCGCGTGGCGGGGATCTTCGAGTCGTCGATCGACGATCCCGCGCGGGCGGCGCAGACGTTCCGGCGCGTGCTGGAGCTCGACGCGAGCCACCTCGGCGCGCTGCGCGGATGGCAACGCAACGCGGAGCGCGCGGGGCGGAGCGACGAGGTGATTCAAGCGCTCGAGCGCGAAGCCACGCTCACGAAGGACGTGCCAGCGAAGGCGGAGCTGCTCTCTCGCGCCGCCGAGGTCGCGTCGAGCGCGCAGGATCGCGAGGGCGCGGTGGCCCGTTACCGCCGTGTGCTGGAGCTCGCTCCGACCAACCCACGCGCGCTCGCGGGGCTCACCTCGGAGCTCCGCGCGCTCGGTCGTTGGGAGGATCTCTCGGCGGTGATCGAGAAGCGCGCGGCCGCCGCGAAGGGCGTCGAGGCGAGCGCGATCTTCCTCGAGCTCGCGTCGCTCGCCATCGAGCACCTCGGGCGCGAAGAGGTGGGGCTCGCCCATCTGCGCAAGGCGATCGAGCTCGATCCGAAGAACGGCGCCGCGCGGCGCGAGCTCGGTCGACGGCTCGAGGGTCGCAAGGATTGGAAGGCGCTCGAAGCCTTCCTCGACGCGGAGCGACGCCGAGAGCCGAACGTTCACGTGCTCACGCGCCTCGCGGAGCTGCGCGAGGAGCAGCTCAACGACGTGCGAGGCGCGCTCGGCGCTTGGGAAGCGGTGCTCGCGGAGCGGCCTGGCGATCCACGCGCGCTCGACGCGCTCGCGCGGCTGCGCACGAAGGATCGCGCGTGGGGCGCGCTCGCTGCGGATCTCGCGGTCGAAGCGAAGGCGCGTACGGACGTACCGGGCGCGGTCGACGCGGGGCTCCGCGAAGCGACGGTGCTCGTCGAGGGCGTGGACGACGCGAAACGCGCGGCCCTGCGGCTCGAAGCCGTGCTCGCGCTCGATCCCACGAACCTCGCCGCGCTGCGCGCGCTGGAGGCGCTCTACCGTCGGCTCGGTCCGCCGGAAGCCCACGCGCGTGTGCTCGCCGCGCACGCGCGCGTGTGTGTGGATCCGGCGAGCCGCATCGCGGCGCTACAGCGACAAGCCGAGGTGGTGAGCGCGCGGCGGCTCGCGTCGCCGACCGAGATCGCCGCGGTGCTCGACGAGATCCTGCGCATCGATCCGCTCCATCGCGCGGCGCTCGAAGCGCTCGAGGCGATCGCGCTCGAGACGAAGGACGCGGAGCGGCTCGCGTGGATCGACGAGCGCCTCGCGGCCGCGGCGGACGATCCGGGCTCGCGCGCGGCGCACCTCGCGCGCCGCGGTGAGGCCCTCGAGGCGCTCGGCCGCACCGACGCGCTCGGTGCGTTCCGCGAGGCGCTCGCAGCGGACGAGTCGAACCTCGCCGCCACTCGCGGTCTCGCGCGCATGGCGGAGCGACTCGACGATCCGACGTTGCTCGCCGAAGCCGCGCGACGCGAAGCGCACGTCGCGCAGCGTCCGTCCGACGTCGCGAACGCGCTCGTGCGGAGCGCGCGGGTGAGGCTCGAGCGGCTCGGCGACGTCGAAGGTGCGGTCGAGGATCTCGAGCGCGCGCTGGAGGTCGCCCCGGAATCCGAAGAAGCAGCGCACGTGCTCTCGCGCGCGCTGCGCTCACGCTCCGAGCTGCGACGCCTCGCGGATCGGCTCTCGCAAGCCGCCACCTCGTGCACCGTCGCGCATCGCGTGGCGGCGCTTTGGCTCGAGGTCGCGGAGCTCGAGGCGGACGCGCTCGGGAGCACCCACGCCGGCATCGCGGCCGTCACGCGCGTGCTGCGCGACGCGCCGGGACACCTACCCGCGCTTCGGCGCCTGGCGAGCTACCAGCGTCGCGCGGGTGCGAACGACGCGGCGGCCGAGACGCTGGGACGGCTCGTCGCGCAGCGCCCTCCTCCCGATCAGCTCGTCGCCGCGCACCTCGAGCTCGCCGATCTCTGGGGTGGTCCGCTCGGAGATCCCGCGCGCGCGCTGGTGAGCCTGCAGGCGGTGCTCGCGATGGCCCCCGATCACGTCGGCGCGCTCGAGCGCCTCGCTCAGATCGAAGAAGCTGCGGGTCATTTCGACGCCGCGCGGACCGCGACGAGTCGACTCGTCGAGCTGCAGAAGTCGTCCGACGATCGCGCGGGGGCGTACCTGCGGCTCGCGCGCCTCGAGGACGCGCGTGGCGTCGAGAAGGCTGCCATCGAGGCGCTCGCGCAGGCGGTGACGCTCGTCGGTCCGGGCAGCGAGGCCGCGCTCGAGCTCAAGTCGCGGTGTCGCAGCGCGAGCGAGTGGGAGGTGTATGCGAGCGCGCTCGATCGCCACCTCGCGAGCTTGCCGGCGGCGTCGGCCGCGCCGACCTTCCTCGAGCTCGCGCGGGTCCTGCACGACGCGCTCGCGCGACCGAAGGCCGCCCTCGAGCTGCTGGAGCGTGCGTACGCCGCGACGCGCTCGGCGGACGTGCAACGCGAGCTCGCGCTTCGGCTGCGCGGCGCGGGGCGGCGTGGCGAGGCGGTGGAGGCGCTGCAAGCGCTCGCCGCCCACGAGCCGACGCGCGTGGATCATTGGCGCGAGCTCTCGCGGACCTTCCTCGAAGGCGGAAGTCGCCGCGAAGCGCGGTTGGCGCTCGAGCCGCTCGTCGTGCTCGGCGCCGCGACCGACGCGGATCGCGCGTTCCTCGCGCAGGAAGCGCCCCGACCGGCGGCTGCGCGCGTGGGGGGGTTCGTCGACGTGCTCGAGCACCTCGGCACCCCGACCCCGGAGCAAGAAGCGGCGGCGCGGCTGATGCGCAGCATCGAGAGCGCGTTGCCGAAGCTCTTCCCCGCGGACCTCGAGAGCTTCGGGCTCGTGGCGCGCGATCGGGTGACGAGCCGCGGCGGACACCCGCTGCGCGACCTCGCGGATCGCATCGCGGCCGCGCTCGGCCTCGAGTCGTTCGAGCTCTACGTGCACCACGATCGTCAACGCGGCTTCGCGCTCGAGATGGGCGCGCCGCCGCTCCTGATCGTGCCGGCGTCGCTCGGCGAGCTCCCGCTGCCGCAGCAGGTGTTCGCGATCGCGCGTCCGCTCGTGCACCTCGCGCGTGGGCTCGGGCTCGTCGAGAAGCTCACGCCACGCGAGCTCGAGGTGTTGCTCGCGAGCGCGGCGCGGCACGTGCGGCCGGGCTTCGGCGGTGGGCTCACGAGCGAGGAGCTGCTCGAGGATCAGAGCAAGCGGCTCTACAAGAACCTCGCGCGCCGTCAGCGGCGTCCGCTGGAAGAAGCCGCGCAGGCGTACGTCGACGTGGGGCGGGTCGACTTCCCGCGCTGGGTTCGGGGCGCGCACCGCACCGCGATTCGTGTGGCCGCCCTGCTCGCGGACGACCTCACGGCGAGCCTCGAGATCCTGCGACGCATCGACCGCGAGTCGCCGGGCGCGACCGGCGCGGCGTGGCTCGCGGCTTCGGACGTCGCGCGCGACCTCGTGGTGTTCTGGGCTTCGAAGCCGGCGATGCATCTTCGCCGCCACACGGGTTTGCTCGGAGGTGCCGGGTGAGCCGAGCGCGCGTGCTCGTGGTGGACGCGATCGAATCGACGCGTCGCCTCGTGCGCCGACACCTCGAGGCCGCGGGTCACGAGGCGAACGAAGCGGCGAGCACGGACGAAGCGCTCGAGCTCGCGCTGCGTTTCGTACCTCAGCTCGTGCTCGCGGAGGCGGCCGGGATCGAGATCGAGCGCCTCGCGCGGACTCTGCGCGGGACGGAGAACCTGAAGGACGTGCCGCTCGTGCTCGTGACCGCGCTCCCGAGCGATCGCGCGGCGGCGATGGGCGCGACGATCGGTGCGCTCGACGTGCTGGGCAAGCCCTTCGCGCCGGAGGCGCTCGTGGCGGTGGTGGCGCACGCGCTGGAGCCCAAACGCGAGCCGGCGGAGGATCCGTTCGCGGAGGCGCGCGCCGCGACCGACGCCGATCGTGAGCGCCGCGCGAACGACGTATGGGACGAGCTCGGGCGCTTCCTCGGTGCGCTCGAGCCTGCGGTGTTGAGAGACGACGTCGCGTGGGCGTCGCGTCGGCCGACGCCGAGCGCGGTGCTCACGCTCTCCGAAGAGCTCGGACGCCACGCGGCAGGCGGCGAGGTCGCGCTTCGTGGAAGGCTCGAGCACGTCGCGCTCGGCGAGGTCTTGCAGATGCTCCAGCACCTCGCGCACACCGGCGTGCTGCACGTGGAGGCGGAAGACACGGAGAGCTCGGGCCCACGCGCGGTGCAGATCTGTCTGCGCGATGGGCGCGTCGACCTCGCGCTCGCGCGTGGCGTCGCGCCGGAGTTCCTGCTCGGTCGCTACCTCGTCGCGGAGGGCGCGGTGGAGCCGAGCGATCTCGAACGGCTCGTGAAGCGCGGGGGCGCGGACGCGCGGCTCGGGCAGCGCATGGTGAAGCTCGGATACATCGCGCGCGAGGATCTCGACCGCGCTCTCGCGCGACAGACGAACGAGCTCGTGTACGAGGCGCTGCGCTGGCCACGTGGGCGCTTCGCGTTCTTCCGCTACGCGACGCGGCCGGAGGCGGACGAGGCCCGGCTCGCGATGCCGGTGACGGCGATCCTGATGGAGGGCCTGCGACGCGTGGACGAGTGGCGCCTGATCGCCGAGCAGGTGACGAGCTTCGACCTGGTGCCAGAGATCGATCGGCGTGCGCTCGGCGAAGAGCAGCGCGCGCGCATGAGCGCGGAGGAGCGCGCGGTGCTCGACGCGATCGACGGCCGCCGCGACGTGCGGACCCTGGTCGAGGTCACGCGGCTCGGCAGCTTCGACGTCTGCAAGATCCTCTACCAGCTCTTGAGCGCGCGCCTCGTGCGGGCTTGAGCGGCACGCGTGCGGTAGATCGGTCGTCGAGCTCGTCGCCGACCACGTCCACGACCACGACCACGTCCACGAGCACGACCGCTACTGGATCGTCGTGACGGTCGTGCTCTCAGAACGCGAGCTGGAGCCCGAGGGTCGGGTCCATCGCGAAGAGGCTGGTCGGGAACATCAGGTGCACCGCGTAGCGGAAGAAGAGCCCGACGTTGTCGGTGAAGCGATACGCCGCTTGGAGGCCGAAGTTCACGTTCGTGAGGCCGCTGATCGCGAAGGGCTCGGTGTCGGCTGCCTGAACCTGGTACTGGCCCGCGCCACCCCCCACGAAGCCGAGGACCTCGAAGCCCGTCGCGGCCGGCTTGGTCAGGCGTACCTGGAGGCGACCACCGAAGAGGAGCCGGCTCATCGTGCCGTCACCCGCCTTGAGCGCGAGCCGGACGAAGACACCGATGCCGACACGCTCGTGAACCCAGTAGCCGAGGTTGAGCTCGAGGCCCGGTGCGAGCGCGAGGCCGTCGCTGACGAGGTTGAGGCAGTACTCGCCCGGATCGTCGCCGACCGGATCGGGCACGTCGGAGTGGCAGGCCGGATCACCGGGCTCGAGGTAGCCGAGCTCCGCCGCACGCGAGGTGTCGGAGGGCGAACGATCGACGCGCATGCCCGTCTTCACGAGCCCGAGGCCGATGTTGAAGCCGAGGTCGACGTAGAAGCGCGGCGCGGTCGACGGACTGGAGTCGTCGTCGTCGTCGTCGTCGCCGCCGCTGCTCGCGACGCAGAACTCGTCCTCGCAGACGAGGCCCGCGCGGCACTCGTTCGTGGTGCGGCAGGTGTCGCCGAGGCCCGCGTTTCCGCGGCCCTCCGAGCAACCCGCCATGCCCGGCGGACACTCCTCCTCGGAGCACTGCTCGGGCGGTGCCTGCCCCGGAAGCGCGGGAGCGGGCAGCGTGCGCGTGGTCACGATGGACACGCTGAACGGCTCCTCCGCGCTGCCCGCGAAGCCCATCGGCGAGCCCGCCGGATCGAAGGCGACGATGTAGTACTGGACGCGCGGCGCCATCATCTCCGTGCACGGGAGCTCGACGCCGTAGCCGCCCGTCAGCCGGCGCATGTCCATGCGGCGGAAGTCCCGCATGCCGGGCGCCTTGTAGTAGACGTAGATCTCGCCGACCGCGGCCGACGCGGGCGCCTCCACGAAGATCGGGAGCGCGGTGTTCTGGAGCTGCTCGGTCGCCGCACGATGCGGGATGGTGCCGGGCGGCGGCGGGCTGCCCGTTCCGCCACCGGTACCTCCACCCGTGCCGCCACCGGTACCTCCGCCCGTGCCGCCACCGGTGCCTCCGCCCGTTCCACCACCGGTTCCGCCGCCCGCACCCACTCGGTTCTGGGCGAGCGTGAACACCGATTGAATGTCGGGTGTGCTGGTGAGCGGATCGAGCTGCACGCTTCCGTCCGCGCGGAGCGCCTCGGTGAAGTACTGCAGGCCCTGGCCGTTGTCGCCGAAACCACCGATCGCGACGACACCGAGGTTCAAATACGTGCGCGCGAGCGCCGACCCCGTGACGTTGGACCGTTGCGCGGTCTGCAGCGCTTCTTGGAGCGTCTGCATCGCCTGCTCGATCTCGAGGTTGTTGTAGGCCTCCATCGCTTGGCGATTGAGGTCCAGAACTCTTCGGAGCTGAGCCTCCGCCGACCCGCTGAACGCGAGCGAGAGAGCCAAAGCGAAGACCAAGCCGAGACGCTTCATCATGCGGTCCACCATCACGCGACCGCGAGTCATAGCAGGCTCACGTTTTTTTTTCTCGTCTTCTGCACGAAACGTAGGGAGGGGCTCACGTTTCCCTCTACGCGCGCGTGAGCTCGCGGGCACCCGCAAGGCAGAGCCCTCGAGAAGCAGAGCCCTCGGGGAACAGGCCGAGAACACGATGCGGCGCTCAGGGAACGGCGGCGCCCTGCTCTTCGCGGTAGCGGCGCGCGGCCTCGTCGGTGCGCACGAACTCGACGCGACGGTTCTGCGCGCGCCCCTCGGGCGTGCGATTCGACTCCATCGGCTGCGTCTCGCCGTAGCCGCGCGACATCAGGCGGGCCCCGTCAATGCCCTGCCGGAGCAGATAGTCTTTCACGGCGTCCGCGCGTTGCTGCGAGAGGCGCATGTTGTGACGGTCGCTGCCGCGGTCGTCGGTGTGACCCTGCACCTCGAGCGAGATCTCCGGATAATCGCGGAGCACCTGCGCCACCGTGTTCAGGAGCGTGAACGAGTCCGGCAAGATCACCGCGCGGTTGGTCGCGAAGTGCACTTGCTGCGTGATTCGCACGTGGGTGCGGGTGACTTGGACCGCCTGGTAGACCCGCGGGCAACCACGCTCGGCCGCCGTCCCCGGCTCGTCGGGGCAGTCGTCGTCGGCGTCCACCACGCCGTCCTGATCGTCGTCGCCATCGGGGCAGCCGTCCTCGTCGAGGTAACCGTCGCGATCTTCGGGATCGGTCGGGCAACGATCGGCGGCGTCCGCGACTCCGTCGAGGTCGTCGTCCGGATCCGGGCAGCCGTCGGTGTCGAGGCGGCCGTCGAGGTCCTCGGGCTCGAGAACGCAGAGGTCGCGCGCGTCGGGGATTCCGTCACCGTCGACGTCTTGATCTTCGGGGCAGCCGTCCTCGTCCTCCCACGCGTCGAAGTCCTCCGGACGTTCGGGGCACGCGTCGTCGGGGTCGAGGATCCCGTCGCCGTCGCGGTCACCCGGAGCCGGCTCGGGCGTCGGCTCCGGAGGCGGCGCTTCGCCGCGCACGAGGCATCGGTCGGCGGGGCTCAACGTGAACGCCGCGCGCGCGTTGGGCTCGGCGAGCACGAACTGCTCTTCGGCGCGGTGCGGATGACCACGTTCGAGCAGGTCCTCCGCGAAGCCGAGGTGCGCCTGCGCCAACGCGAGCTCGCGAGGCGCACATGCGCGGGCGCCGTTGGCCTCCGCCTGCTCGACCACCTGGCGCAAACCCGAGATACGCCCTTCCATTCGTGACGCGGGCGCACAGGCGGACGCCATCAGGCTCGCCACCGCGGAGAACGACACGAGAACACGCGCGAACGAGGTCACCGGTTCTCCTCGTCGTCGTCACGCTCGTCGCGATCGCGCGCGGCGCCCAAGACCTCGCGCGTGCGGCGTTGCGCGAGGCGACCGTGCTCGGCCGCCACCTTCGCGTAGCGAATCGCGTCTTGATAGGCGGACTCTGCCGCCGCGACCCGCGCTTGCTCGAGGTGAACGCGCGCGAAGTGGTACTCGTAGGGCGCGTGCTCGGCCGCTCCGGCGAGCTCGGCCTCTTCGACCACCCGCGCCGCCGGCAAGACGTGCACGGAGTACACGGTCGGCGCGCAGCCGGACGCCGCCGACGCGAGCACCGTCACCACCACCGCGAGGCGGAGAGCCGCGAACATCCCGCGAGGGATTACCAGGCGTGAGCCCGCAGGGTCAACGATCACGCGCGGCGTCCCCCGAAGGAGAGGCGCGCGAGGACGAAGGCGTGACCGACCACGAGGATCGCGCCGCCGAGGATCGCGCCCTGGAGCGCGGGGCCCTCGGCGAACGACACGAGGCCGAAGCCGCCGCTCCATTGCGCGTAGG
>ERZ761602.3156-NODE-3156-length-23915-cov-4.448491_pt1 | contig 23915 bp, 19 predicted proteins | sample MGYA00512165_ERZ761602 | MGnify/ENA primary metagenome ERZ761602 (study PRJEB28899, sample SAMN02445085) | bioreactor sludge metagenome | biome: EBPR sludge; isolation source: Thorneside wastewater treatment plant | place: Australia: Brisbane, Thorneside...
GTTCCGGCCGGGGCTGAAATATACAGGGGCATCAGTTGCTTCCTCCGCAGGCAAAATTATCGGCAAAGCCCGAGTCTGTCCTGTTGTTGATGTAGTCGGCCGTGGACAGACCGCACCCGCCGCCGGCAAGGGATGTCGTGCCGGTTCCGACCGAAATGCCGTTGACGAACGCCTCCACCGCCGCGCCATCGGCCTCGACGCGCAGGCGAAAGGCGTTGGCAGCCGCATCGGCCCAGCCGGGGGGGGCCTCGAACGAGAACAGGTCCGTTACGGCTGCACCGACCTTCTGCCTGACGACGAAAGTCGAGTTGACCGAGAGACGCGGCGTCTGGACGAAGATCCCGTTCGTCGCCGTGCCCCTGATCAGCGGAGACACGCCGCGATGGTTGAGGCTGCTCGGGCGACCGATGTCACACTCGGCCCATTGCCGCACACCGCGATTCGCAGCACCCCGCAGATAATGGACGCGGGGTGCGGCACCCAGGGGGACAGCGCGACCCCAGAAGACCTCCATGGTCCCGGCGGTGCTGCCGTCGGCGCGCGCCCATGCCTCGCCGCTGTCGCTGACCGCCAATACAAGGTTGGTGCCATTCGCAACCCCGTCGAACGTATCGACGGGCAGGGCATCGGCCGGAATGTGAACGGCATTGCCGGGCACCTCGACCGGACCGCCATTGGCGTCGGACAGCAGCGCGACGACCTGCAATGTTGCGCCCAGATCACCCGGGGCGATCTCGTAATTCAGAGGATCCCCGGCCACCAGCGTCACGCCATTCCGGCGCATCTCATAATCGACCGAGATCGCTCCGCCGATGCCGACCGCGACCACAGCCGTCGTGACCAGGCGCTGGCCCCGCGCGATGGGTCCGGTGGTGGACGGCGCGTTGAGGGCGGCAGGCCCTTCGGCAAGTTCGGCCTCGGTGATCCTGTAGGAGCCGGCGGCATAGGCCGGCGCCGCGACCTCGAATTGCCAGACGCCCGGGGTGGCCGGGTCGGGCGAGATCGCGAAGGTCGCGTCCGGCGAGACGACGAAGGCGGGGTCGGGAGTAGTGGGCGTATCCTCCACCCTGCCCGGCACTGTTATGGGCGCAGAGGGGCTGAACGCTGCCCAACTGCCCTGTCGCGCAGTTTCGACATAAACGATGTCGCGGCCTGCATGAGCCTCAGACATGGTCACGATATTGCCATCCATGTTCGGCAGCAAGTCGCCCTCTAGGAACCACTGCCCCTCGATGACCATTTTGCCCAGAGCCGCATCGGTCACCCAGAGCCCCGGTTCCGCTACCAGTTGGGTGCCGTTGCCCTCAGGGTCGCCCAAGCTAGGCGGAACCAGGCAGACTGGACCCTGCGCCAACGCCGCCAGATCGACCCGATGTTTGCCGGCATGCAGCGACGGTGCAGCGATCTCAATCGTCAGTTCTCCAGTGACGCTGGCGGAAATGTCCGCCCCGTTGACCCCGACAAGCAGCAGAACTTCATGCGCGGACCGCAAGGGCGGCTGGCGCATGAAGCGGGGCGCGAAGCCCACACCAAGTTGCAGCATCACGACAGAGCCACGATATCGGTGGCAGTCGTGCCCGAGGCCCAGATCCGCCTGGCACGGATCGGAAAGGGAGCACCAGGAACAATGAAGACCCGGCCGATTGCGCCCGACATCGCAGTGATTCGAACAAAGCCTTCCATGCCGACCGAAATGGCGCGCGTCACGAGTACCAGGTCGGTTTCATCGCTGGGAACCACCGTTTCCAGATGGATTGCGGGGCTTTCCAGCCCGGCACTATGATGTTGGAACAGATCGTTCATATTGGGCTCCTTCGCCGACTCGGCAGTCTGCTGACCAAGGGGCAGGCCGAGAAATCGCGTTAAAGATAGAATCCCGAAGAAAATAAATTCTGATTTAAATACCGTTAATTGCGCGAGCGTTGCGCGGGAAAAAGGCGGCGTTGACTTGAACCGATGCGGTATTTCCGCGCGGCATCTTTTGTATAATAAAAATATTATAATTTACTTCACAAGCTTTCCTGACCTTCCTTGTGCAGGGATTGAGCCAGGGCATCCGCACTGCGCCGGGCACTATAATTGTCGAGGATGCAGCTCCGCGCACGCTGCCCCAGGCGATGGCGAAGATCGGGATCACGCATCAGGACTGCCATCGCATGCGCAAGCTCCCCGGGGCTGTCTGGAGATACAAGAATACCGTTATCTTCACTTTTGATAAGTTCCGGCACGCCCCCGGTTCGTGTTCCGATGACAGGCAGACCACATGCCATGGCTTCCATGTAAGCCACGCCAAGGGCCTCATGTCGGCTGGCAAGGACAAATCCATCCGCATCTTGCAATTTCTTACGCACAGTTTCCTGTGTTACGGAACCCATAAGCTCGATGGTGCCTTCAAGTCCGTTCTGAACGATCAATGCATCAAGTTCCCGATGGTAACCGGCCCCGCCCTGCTCATCTTCTCCGGCAATACAGATCTTGAAATTCAATTCCTGGCTCTGGTTCCGTAGCAGAGAAGCCGCTTCGATCAGCGTATCATATCCCTTGCCTCTATTCAGACGGGCGCAACAAAACCACATGAATGGTTCGGGCTGGTCTGGGCGAAGTGTTTCCGGTGGACGGAAGATGTCCGTATTCACCCCCATGGGTACAATCACCACCTTGCCCATCATGTCAGGCAGAATTTTGGCGACCTCTGCGCGCAGCGTTTCGGTGATTATAAAGACAAAAGATGCATCTTTCCATTTGAATGGCTGATCTGCGCCATAATCCGCCAATGCGCCATGCAGCACCAGACTGTAGGGGATGCCAGATATTCTATGGCATAATGCAGCGATTGTTGCAAAGTTGGCGCATGAATGTACATGCATATGCTGCAACCCTGCCGATTTGCAGATATCTGCCAGGCGAATTGCCATCAACGCAAATGCCCAAGATCTTGGATTTTTCAGTATCCTTCTGGTATCCGATCCTGACAGCAGTCGCGGCAGGGATAAAATAAATTTCGGAATGATCCGGGCAAATGATGCGGCGGGAATCGGATACAGATGGACTGCATCTGCGCGCGACACCCAATCATGAAAGACAGGCTTCGGCGGAAGTCGCGTGGAAATTATCTTCGATTCCACTCCATGATAATTGTGGAGAGCTTCAATCTCTCGCCAAAAGAATGAATGGGTTTGCCCGGGAAATTCCGGTATAAGAATTGCTATTCTGCTTTTACCCTTCACCACACACCTTTTTATTTGCAAGGCAGGAGATCGCTTTCTGTCATTTTCCTGATCAGAAACCAGTTCACCCAGCCTGTTTTGCATTCTTCCATATACGCTCGTCAACCGAACTCTGCTGATACCTCTGAAATTGCCCTGCACCCTGCCGGGCCATGCTTTACTTTTCGCACCCGCCGGGCATAGGGTCCGGGCGTCCCTGTTGCCATTTTGCAGTCCCGCCATGCCCTACAGATTCCTCCTTCCCCCGCATCCCTGCAATGCCATGGCGGCACGGGCATGAGCGCGGATGTGTTTCGCTGGGCGGTGATCGGCGCCGGGGCGGTGTCGGCGAAATTCGTTCACGGGCTGGCCGCGACCGGGGGACAGGCACGCCCCGATCTGGTCATCGCCCGGCATGAGGACAGCGCCCGCCGCTTCGCCGCCAGCTTCGGCATTCCGCGCCACGCGGCCGGCCTGACCCCCGGCATCCTTGCCGATGTCGATGCGGTCTATGTCGCCTCGCCGGTTTCGGAACATGCTACCCATGCGCTGGCCGCCATCGCCGCGGGCAAGCCGGTGCTGGTCGAAAAGCCCTTCGCGATGAACGCGGCCGAGGCGGCGCGGGTGGCCGATGCCGCGCGCGCGGCCGGCGTCTTCTGCATGGAGGCGCTGTGGACCCGGTTCCAGCCGCTGACGGCCCGGATCCGCAAGCTGATCGCCGCCGGGGAACTGGGCGAGGTGACCGGTTTCGACGGCGGCTTCCAGATCGCCACCCGCCGCGATCCGGCCGCCAGCCTCTTCGATCCGGCGCGCGGCGGGGGGGCGCTGATGCAGCGCGGCATCTATCCGCTGTCGCTGGCCTGTCACCTGCTGGGACCGGTCACTGATATCACCGCGCGCGGCCGGATCGGCCCGACCGGCGTCGATGAGGATTGCGCGCTGGTCCTGCGCCATGGCTCGGGCGCGCTGTCCACGATCCGCGCCAGCCTGGGCAGCGACGGGCCGAATGCGGCCACGATCACCGGGACCAAGGCCAGCCTGCATCTGGTCGCGCCGATCTGGCGTCCTGCCTCGGCCCGGCTGCTGCCCGCGCGCCCCAGCAGCACCGGCGGCTTTGGCGGCAAGGGCGGCCGGCTGGCGTCCTTGCGCGAAACCGGGCTGGCGCAACGGCTGACACAGGATCTGGCGCCGCTGAAGGCGCGTCTGACGGGCCGGGCCGGGCGGCGCATCAGTGCCCCCTTCGCCGGCAACGGCTATGTCCATGAGGCGCTGGAACTGATGCGGGCGGTGGCGGCGGGCGAGGACGAATCCACCGTCATGCCGCTGGCGGAAAGCGTCGCGATCATGGGCCTGCTCGATGCGGCGCGGGCGCAAATCCATGGAGGACACGGATGAAGATCGGCATCATCGGCTGCGGCTATGTCTTCGACCATTACATGACCACCCTGCCCCGCCATCCGGGGCTGGTCATCGCCGGCGTCACTGATCTGGACCGGACCCGCGCTGAAACCGTCAGCCGCTATTACGGGCTGCGCCATTACGCCACCACCGAAGACATGCTGGCCGATCCCGAAATAGGCATCATCGCCAATTTCACCTCGATCGAGGCGCATCATCAGGTCAGCCGCGCCGCCCTGCTGGCGGGCAGGCACGTCTATTCGGAAAAGCCGCTGACCATGACCATGGAACAGGCCCGCGATCTGGTCGCGCTGGCCGAGGAACGCGGGCTGCGGCTGTCCTGCGCGCCCTCGAACGCGCTCAGCGCCACCGCCCAGACCCTGTGGAAAATCGTGGCCGACGGCGCCATCGGCACGCCGCGCATGGTCTATGCCGAATTCGACGACAACCCGGTCTATAAACTGAAACCAGAGGACTGGCGGTCCCGCTCTGGCGCCCCTTGGCCCTATCTGCACGAATACGAGATGGGCTGCACCTGGGAACATGCCGGCTATCACCTGGGCTGGCTCTGCGCGATCTTCGGGCCGGTGCGCGCGGTCACGTCATTTTCCAAGGTGACGCTGCCCGACAAGACCGACCAGCCGCTGCACCCCGCCGATACGCCGGATTTTTCGACAGCGACCCTGGATTTCCAGTCCGGCTGCCCTTTTCCATCGCCGGGCCGACCGATCACCGGATGCGGATCATCGGCGACAGGGGCGTGGCCTCGGCCGATACCTATCGCGATTACGACTGCCCGGTCACGCTGGAGCCGTTCCACCCGCTGACGCTGAAGGCGCGCAACATGCGGTCTGTGCGCACCAATACGCTGCTGCAACGGCCCTTCGGCGTCGGCGGAAGGTCTGTGCCGCTGGCCCCGGCGGTCCATCCGGGCGCGAAGGACGCAAAAGCCTTCGACGGGCCGGCATGGTCGCCGAAGACATGGGCAAAACGCCTGCGCCGGGCGCAGTTCGGGCAACAGGACAAATGTGCCGGGCTGGTGGAACTGGTGGCCGCGATCCATGAGGGACGGCCGCATTACCCGTCCCCCGATTTCACCCTGCATGTGACCGAACTGACCTTCGCCATCCAGTCCGCCGGCCCCGACGGCGCCAGTCACCGGATGGAAACGTCCTTTGCGCCGCTGGACATGCCGCCTTCGACCCGCACCGGGGCGCCGGATTACGCGGCGCTGGCGCGGCCCCCGCTGCTGGCCCGCCTTATCGCCACCGTCAAACGCCGCTAAAAGCCCCTCATGACCCGTGCCCCCCGCATCGCCTATCTGACCGGCTGGTATCCCGCCGTCTCCCTGACCTTCATCCTGCGCGAGATCGAGGCGCTGCGGGCGCAGGGCATGGATATCGAAACCTGCGCCATCCGCCAGACCGCGCCCGACCAGCATCGCGGCCCGGCGGAAAAGACCGCCGCCGCCTCGACCTTCTACGTGCTGAAGGCAGCGCGCAGCCCGCGCGTGCTGGGCGGATCGCTGGCCTGGGCCGCCCGCCGCCCCGGCGCATTGTGGCGGATGATCCGGCTGGCGGCGAAGACCACCCCGGGGGGGATTCGCGCGGCGCTGTATCAGGCGTTCTACGCGGTCGAGGCGGTGATCCTGGCCCGGCACCTGCAATCGCGCGGCATCGCCCGCATCCACAACCATTTCACCGGCGCAAGCTGCACCGTCGCCATGCTGGCATCCGAACTGTCGGGGATCCCCTTCAGCTTCACCCTGCACGGGCCGACCGACCTGCTGGAGCCGAAGCAGATCCACCTGACGGACAAGATCGCCCGCGCCGATCTGGTCGCCTGCATCAGCCATTTCGCCCGCTCGCAGGCGATGCTGCATTCCGATCCCGAACATTGGGACAAGCTGCGCATCGTCCATTGCGGGGTCGATCCCGCGCTTTACGACCGCCCCGACCGGGCCGGCACCGGGCAGCATGTCGTCTTCGTCGGCCGGATCGCCCCGGTCAAGGGGCTGCGGGTGCTGATCGAGGCGCTTGGCCTTGCCCTGCATCAGGAACCGGGCCTGCGCCTGACCATCGTCGGCGACGGGCCGGACATGGCGGCGTTGCGGGATCTGGCCGCGCCCTTCGGCGATGCCGTGCGGCTGACCGGCTACCAGTCGCAGGCCGAGGTGGCCGAGATCCTGTCCACGGCGGATGCGATGGTCCTGCCCTCCTTCGCCGAAGGCGTGCCGGTGGTGCTGATGGAGATGCTGGCCAGCGGCAAGCCGGTCATCGCCACGCAGGTCGCGGGGGTGTCGGAACTGGTCCAGGACGGCGTGAACGGCCGCATCGTCGCGCCGGGCGATGCGCAGGAGCTGGCCGCCGCGCTGGTCGATTTCGCGCGGCTGGCACCCGAGACCCGCACGGCCATGGGGGCGGCGGGGCGCGACAGGGTGCGGGCCGAGTTCGACATCCACAAGGAAGCCGCATGGCTGGCGCGGCTGTTTGTCGGACCGGAAGGCGGAAGGCTGCGGCCCGGCGGAAAGCAGCCGGATATATGATGGCGGGTCTGGCGGCCGATCGAGACCCCGGCCCTCAGAATGGCGCCGGCTTCGGCAGGCCCGGATTCAGAACCCAATCGTAAACCTCACGGATCTGTCCGGCCTTGCACGACCACAGGAACATGGCCTCGACCCGCCCGCGGCCAGCCTGTCCCAGACCAGCAATCATCGCGGGATCGGCAGCGATCCGCTCCAGCACATCCCGCAGCCCGGAGACGACCTGTTCGCGGTTTCCGATCGGCACCTTGATTCCCCAGCTGGGTTCGACCAGCTCACCCGGGCCGGCATAATCCACGATCACCGGCGGCAGTCCAAGCGCCATCGCCTCCAGCACGACCCCGCCGCCGAATTCCCGGATCGAGGGGAAGGCGAAGAAATCGCAGGCCTGCATGATTCCGGCGATGTCCTGATGCTGGACCCAGCCATGAAAGGTGATCGCATCCGCGACATTCAATGCCGCGACCTGCGCCTGCAACTCGGCCAGAAGCGGGCCGTTGCCGATCATGTCCAGCCGCAGCCTGCCTGATTGCAGAAGCGGCGCTGCCGCCTCGATCAGCATATCCGGTCCCTTATAGGGCACCATGCGGCCGACGAAACAGGCACGCAGGGGGCCATCCTGCCGGGGGAGGCGGGGATTTTGCGGAAAGCGATCCGGGGCGATGCCGTTTTCGGGAATATAGATGGTCTTGTCGCGGCAATCCGCAGCGATCTCACCCTGCGTATGGCGCGAGCCGACCAGAATGGCGCGGGCCGCGCGCCATGTCGCATGACGCCCCGGCAGCACTTTGACGGCACCGCGGAATTTCGCCAGCCATTCGCGCTCCTTGTTGCGCTCGGCCTCGAACCCCTCGGGCCAGGGAACTCCGCCGTTCAGCGGCCCCATGACGAAAGGAATGCCGGCCCTGGCGCATTTCCGTCCGACCGAACTGGGCTTGACCGGGCTGAGCGGGGTGACGCGGTGGACGATATCCCATTCCCCGGCCGAGATCCGCTTGCCGAAGATCCGCCAGACGAGTCGCTCGAAATAGGCGTCGGAAATGACGCTGATGGCCTGAAGGATTGTCCAGCCCTTGCCGCTGGAGCCTCCGACACGCAGAAATTGCATGAGCTTCCACAGCGGCCGGGCGACCCTTTCGCTGTCGATGATGGTGAAATCGCGTCCCTCCACCCATCCCGCCCGCAGGATCGCTTCACGGTTGCGGATCTGGGTGACCAGATGGATATCCGCGACCTCGCGCAAGGCGGAGGCAAGGGACCAGCCGACCAGCGGCACGCTGACCATTTCGGGATTGGCGGCTTCCGCCATAACCAGAACGCGCGGCCTTTTCGCCGCCCGTGCCGCCATCACCTTCCCTTCCGCCATCCTGCCTTACCCTTATGCCCCGGACATCCAGCTTGCGGCCCGTTCGGCCTCGATCTCGGCCACGGCCTTCGCCTTGCCAACCTTCAGCGCCCGACGCTGATAGGCGCGGATGAACTCGCGCAGTTCCGCGTCGCCATGCTGCGTCTCGCCGCGCAGCCAGGCGCCCAGGAACCCCTGGATCGTCGCCAGCCCGCCCAGCACATAGGGCGGATGGGCCATGCGATAGATCCCGGTGGCGATGAAATACAGCGGATCCGAGCCCATGTAATACTGCCCGAACCCATGGCGGCGGCGGCCGGTGAAGACGCTTTTCTGGCTGGAGCCCATCGGGCGCAGATGTTCAAAGCGCAGATCGTCGTCGTTCCAGCTTACCGCGATCCAGCCAAGCTGGCGCGCCTTGTGGCAGTCGATCGCGTCCCACATCACCTCGCGCACGAAACCGCCGATCTGGCGGAAACAAGCGCGGCGATAGAACTTGGTCATGCCCACCGACATCTCGTCGCCGCATTTTTCCGATACCCAGCGGCCGGCCGCGGTGCGGAACCAGGGCTTGCCCGAGCAGGTGCCGATGCGGGGGTTTTCCTCCATCCGGGCCATCAGGATCTCGAAATAGCGCGGCGGCAGATCCAGATCGAGGTCCAGCTTGCACAGATAGGGCCAAGCATCCGCATCGACCTGATCAAGGCCGTAGTAAAAGGCTTCGATCACGCCGGGGCCAACCGCGCGATGACCCCGGTCAGATTTTGTAACAACCTGAATGAACGGGTATTTTTTAGCGTATTCGGCCAGAATCTGCGGGGTCTCGTCGGTCGAGCCGTCGTCGATGATGACCCATTTCGCCGGGGGCACGCTTTGCGCCACCACGCTGTCCAGCGTGCGGCGCATATAGTCGGCCTCGTTCCGGCAGGGTGAGACGAGAAGGTAGGATCTGTCGGCAGAAGCGGGCATCGGGAACATCCGGGAACGGGTGACGGGCGGGACAGGCCGGGGCGAAAGGCGCGGCGACGATTCCCGGCCTGATTACGACATGATTCGGGCAGGGTGAAGCCATCAGGACGCGATCTTACAATCATTGCGTGACTAAATTTTATTCACACACCTAATAAGTGCGAAACTGTCATCCAGAAAGCAACAACGGCAAAAAAACAAGCCGGCTTTCGCAAAAGATAGATAAATTTCGATGAATACTTGCGGCCATCCCGGCCAAGGGATATCTGAGATGTGAAGGCTGACGGATCCCTCTCCACCCTTTAACGAATGAAAGGCTGTACCGATGAAGACCTTGAACACCATCCTCGCCGCCGGGGCTATTGCCCTCAGCGCAGGCGCGGCCAGCGCCGCCACCGTTACGTTCAGCGCCCTGCCGGGTGCCGCGATCAAGAACCCCGATGCCACGTTGATCACAGGCAACGTCTATGAGAACGTCGTCGGGACCGCCGGGACGCTCCGCCGCAGCCCGTGGGAATCTGATGGAAGCAGCGTCACCCACACTGCGCCGGATGCTTGGTATACCTCGGTCAGCGCCAACTCGACGGCGACCTATAACGTTGGCCGTTCGATCTCGGCTTCCTTCGTTTGGGGTTCGCCGGATACCTATAACACGCTCGAATTCCTGCTGGGCGGCTCTGTGGTCGATACCGTCGTCTTTAGCGGCCTCGAGAACATCGACCCTGCAAGCTTCGGTCTGAACAGCGCCTTGGCCACGTTCACCGACATCACAGGCGACTTGTTCGACGCCATCCGCTTCTCGTCCAGCACGAACGCCTTTGAATTCGCCAATCTGGAAGTGGCTCCGGTTCCGCTGCCGGCCGCCGGCCTGATGCTGCTGGCCGGTCTGGGTGGCTTCGCCGCCGTGCGCCGCCGCAAGACGGCCGCCTGAGCCTTACAGCACAATGTTCTTGAAACAGCCCGCCGAAAGGCGGGCTGTTTTCATATGGGACAGGCCATGACGCGGGTGATCAACGGAATTTGACCTATTCGTGAGGTGCGAGGCCGGGCAGATCGCGAAAATCCATGGAAAATCCGCGATAAACAGATCCGGGCACGGACCCGTCACCGGAACCGGGGTGCTGTTTTTCCGCAGGTTTCATGTCATATAGATGCCCGGGTGAATCACGCGCACCCGTGTAGAATGTGAAAGGTTCGGCAGGTCATGGCTTCCAATGAACAGATCGGCACATATTCCGGGCAGGCAAGCGAAACCAGCATGCCCGGCCTGTTCTGGCTGACCGTCGCCACCATCGCCGCCGGCTGGTTCTTCATCGACGGGCTGGATGCGCTGCTGGCCGCCTGGCAGACCCCCGAATACAGCCACGGCCCGCTGATCCCGCTCCTGTCGGCGCTGATGTTCCTGAAGGAGCTGAAGCCCTATCCGCCGCAGCCGGGACCGAAATCCGACCGCTGGCCCGGGGTGGCGGTGCTGCTGCTGGCCTTCATCGCCGGCGCCCTGGGCAAGCTGTCGCGGATCGACGATATCGTCGCCTATGCCACGATCATCTGGGTGGCGGGGATCCTGCTGGTTTCCTTCGGCTGGAAGACCGGCCGGAACTTCTGGCCGCCAGTCCTGCATCTGGTCTTCATGCTGCCGCTGCCGGGCGTGCTGTATTACAAGCTGTCGACCTGGTTGCAGATGGTCTCGTCCGAGATCGGCGTCTGGCTGCTGCAACTGATGTCGGTGCCGGTCTATCTGGAAGGCAACATCATCGACCTGGGCGTGATGCGCCTGCATGTGGCCGAGGCCTGTTCGGGCCTGCGCTACCTGTTCCCGATCATGTCCTTCTCCTACATCTTCGCGGTGCTCTATCGCGGGCCGCGCTGGCACAAGGCGGTGCTGCTGCTGGCGGCGGTGCCGATCACCGTCTTCATGAACTCGGTCCGCATCGCCATGGCCGGGGTCATCGCCAATTATTACGGCGTCGAATGGCTGGAAGGCTTCACCCATTTCTTCGAGGGTTGGGTGATCTTCATCGCCTGTATCGTGCTGCTGTTCGGGCTGGCGCGGCTGATGCTGCTGTTCCATCCCGGCCGGCCCAGCCTGGCCGACGCGCTGGATCTGGACATGTCGGGCATGGCCCCGCAGCTTGGCCGGATCCGGCTGGTGCAGCCCTCGGCCGCGATGATCACTGCGGCGCTGATGGGTCTGGTCGCGCTTGGCGCCTGGCAGATGGTGCCCGAAAACCGCGGCACCCCGGCTGAACGCACGCCCTTCGCGCTGTTCCCGCAGCAACTGGGCGACTGGAAGCAGACCGGGCCTGAAGAACGGCTGACCCCGGGGATTGCCCAGGCCCTGGGCGCCGACGACTACCGGCAGGCAACGATGGCACTGGACGGCACCACCCCTCCGGTCGGGCTGTTCATGGCCTTCTACAACGACCAGTCGAAGGGCGGCGTCCATTCGCCCGAGATCTGCCTGCCCTCGTCCGGCTGGGAAATCGCCAAGTTGGAGCGCGTGGACATCGCCCCCCGTCTGGGGCTTGAAGGCGACTTCCCGCTGAACCGCGCCATCATCCAGAAAGGCGAGGCGCGGATGATGGTTTATTACTGGTTCCAGCAGGGAAACCGCCGCGTCGCCTGGGATTTCGCCGCGAAATTCTATCTGCTGGCCGACGGCATCCGCACCGGCAACACTGATGGCGGGCTGGTGCGGCTGACTACGGTCATGGGCCGTGGTGAATCCGAGGAGGCGGCCGAGGCGCGGCTACTGGACATGACCCGCGAGATCGCACCGATCCTGCCGAAGTTCATCCCCGAAGACTGAGACCGATCATCAGCCTGCGGGATCGCCTTGGTGCCGGACGATCTGTTCCACGGCGCTTTCAAAGACATGCACCGCGCCTTGGCAGGTCGTGCTGTTGCGCGGTTCGCCATGCCGTATTGGGCATGCTTTCCGCCCATTCAGCCCTCGTCCACCAAGTCGAGATGATCGTATCGGCATCGGGCAGATCCGATGCCCGCAGCGGCCACCGCTCATCCAGAAAGCGGTCCACGCCGGCAGGTTGAAAAAATCCCCCCGCTGGACGGGAATTGGCGGATAAGTTTTTTCAGCCGCAGCATGTTCATCCGCGTCTTTTCAAACCCGTCTGCCAATTGCCAAAATGATGCCAGACCAGACCTCATGATCTGGTCTCATTGATTTTGCATTTTCGGCGTACTTCATGCTCCGCAAGGAGACCTGACCGCTGAGCAATTTTTCCGGCTGACGGACGAGCAGATGGCGCGGCTGGCACCGTTCTTTCCCAATCGTCTTCCTCTCAGCCATCGCTTTCGCCGAAACCGTAATCTTCCGGCTATGATGAAAGAACGAGGCCTGACCCTAGAAAACCTCCGAGAACCAGTCCTTCCCATTGGTCTGTAGTCTTTGAACACGAGCGCGCAAAAGTCAATATTTTGAGGATTGGCGTTGCCATTCCTGTTCAATCAGAATGCATAGGTTTTCCACAGAGAAGTGGCCACATGACCCAGCGGGAAAAGTCACCAAAAAAATTCAGGGGTGCGTGCAGTCGCTGACCTCGCAACAGGGCCAACGGCACATTCAGTGCTGCTCCACCCATCCAGCCAAGCCCAGCCATGATGGCACCCCGTCGTCCTGCTGTCTTGAGATAATAGAGCCGCCAGGAATCATACCAATAGGACGGGCGTGTCTTGCGGTCAGGTTGCCCGCTTTTCACATTGGTCGCAGCCCCTTCGGTATGTCGGACCCGTGCCTCGGGGACATAGAGAATATCATATCCAGTCCGCCGGATCCTGTGCATCAACTCCACCTCTTCGTAATAGAGGAAAAAATCGGGATCAAACCCGCCCAGCGGCACAATCACGGGCAAGCGCATCATGACGGCGGCGCCGCTGACCCAATCAACCGAACCGTCGGGGTGATCGGCGGGCAAGGCGACAGTCGTATGCGGGAACAGACGTGTCAACGGGCCGAAGTTGACAGCTCGAACGAACTCTCCAAAGGCCGAAGGGAACCGAAAGGCCGCCGTCACCGGCCGCCCCGAAGGCAGCGCGATCCCCGCCCCCGCCACTGCCGTCCGCGGTTCCGCGTCCAGCCGGTCGGCCATGATGGCCAGCGCCTCGTTTTCCAGCGCAGCGTCGGGATTCAGCAGAAAGACATAGTCGGGGGGCACCGGGCGCGCTGCCACTGCCTGGATGACCACGTTGTTGCCCCGCCCGAAACCATGGTTTTCCTGCTCGGGCCAGAGGGTCACGCGATCCCCCCAGCCCCGCGCAGCATGGGCCTGTGCGAAAATCCACGCATCATCCCCGGGTGAGGCATTGTCCAGCAGATGCACTTCGACCGGGTGGCCGCCATGGCCGCGCACCAGCACGCTTTCGACCGCAGCCATGGCCAGATCGGGGGTGCCATAATTGACGATAATGACGGCGATGCTTGATCTGTCAGGGGACGGCACGGCACTCTCCAAAATACGCGAACGCTTTAGCACAGGATGTTTCCAAGCTAAATCTGCAAACCACGCCGACCGAGGATGTCCGCTCAGCCCTCGCCGCGCACCTTCACCCAGCCCAGAAACGCCCGGTCCGCGCTGCGCAGCCTCGGCCGTCCCGTCGCCGCCCACCAGCTTCGCCATTCGGCCGCCAGCGCATGCACATCCTCGCCCGGGCGCAGGGCGCGAGCCTGGTCCAGCGTCTCGGGCTTCAGATGCGGCCCCTCGCCCGGCAGAATCACCGCCCCGCGCGGCGTGACCCGCAGCATGTCGCCCGGCTCCTCGGACAGCAGGTAATCGGGCAGGCGGTTTTCCCGGATCATCTCGCGCAGCATGGCGCGGAACACCCGCACCGGACTGGTCGAACCGGTCTTCTTTGCCAGCGTGCCGACCGAGATGGTCCATTCCGACTGCCGGCCGCAATGCTTGCGGGAAAGTTCGTAGATCCGCCGCTCCAGCGGTTTTCGCATGCGAAAATAATCCCGGCTCAGCGTCAGCACCGACCGCGACAGCACCGCGTCGAACAGCCATTCCGACAGGGTGACGGCGACGGCGACCATCCGGCCGGCGCGGGTCTTGCGGACGATCTGCCAGCTTTCGATCAGCCCGAAGCCCGAGGTGATCTCATGTTCGCCGGTAACGATATTGGTGGTGATGCGGGTGCCGGCCAAACGTTCAAATGCGTCGCGCAACCGCTTGTAGCCATCGCCCGAGGTTTCGCGATTGGTCGCCAGCAGCAGGTCATGGGCGGTCAGGGTCAGCTTGCGCGACACCGCCCGGCCGGCATTCAGCGCCGCCATCAACTGGCTGATGCAGAAGATCAGGATATCGGCGTCGAAGATCGTCGCCCGGCCCTTGACGCTGGGGGTCACGGTCAGGGTAGCGCCGTTATGTTCATAGCTGACCACCCGTCGGTCGGGGCGCGTCGATAATGAGAAAATCGGATGCTCCATCGAGGCTAGGTCGTGCTTGGGCACCACCGCCAGAAAATCGCAGACGAAGAAATCCTGCATCAGGCGCGTCTCGGCCGGCGCCCCTTGCAGGGATGCGGTCGCCATCCCCTGCCCTTTCCTGTCCCTGCGGCCCGGATCTTTCCGGTTCCCGCGGCTGCTGCTCTGGCCTGTCGCGAAGCCTGCGGGCACGTTTCAGGCGTGCCTCGCGGATTCGTCGTTTCATTGACACCCAGCCTACTTATCCCCAGACCCTGCGTCCAGCATTGCGCAACCGGCCGCGCAATTCGTTTCGGGGGATCAGAGTCGGATGCTCGGGGGTTCAGAGTCGCTTCTTCGTGGGATCAGAGTCGCCCGTGATCTGGGAAGGATCCACAAAACCCTGCAAGATCAGCCAGCTACGGAAAGAACTCTTCACCTGTGGGATCCCGTAACTTATTACTAACTGAATTCTAACAGGACGTGCTGGCCAAACTGCAACAGCAGCCCCCGGCGAACGGACAGGATTTGCTGAGAAAAGACCGGGGATGCACCGAAAACACTGGCATGTGATGTGTTTTCGGGTATGATGCTGAAAAAGCGTTACATGAAGGCGCAAAGCGAATATGAGCAGCCAGGACCTTCCCCCCTATTTCAACATCTCCCCCGATCGGGCGCTGACCCTGCTGGGGGATCCGACCGGCACCGACGGGCTGGCGCAGATCGCGGCGAACTATCGGCGCGGGCGGCAGGATCTGGTCGGCCGCGGGCTTGAGGAAAACGGTGCGCGCAAGCTGCGGCTGTTCTCGACCTGGGAAATCACCCGCTATCTGATCCCGGTGGCGCCGCAGCATTTCCGCCGTGTGCTGCGCCAGAATCCCGACCTGCCGCAGGGCCGCTCCGAATCCGGGGCCGGCGCCAAATGGTTTACCCTGGACGAGGTGCAGCGGCTGCGGGCACATTTCAACGCGGAAGGATCGAAGGCCAAGGAATACCTGCCCTACCGTCCGAAGGGGCTGCCGGCGAAGATCGTCGCGGTGGCGAATTTCAAGGGTGGGGTCGGCAAGACCTCGACCTGCGCCCATCTGGCGATGTCGGCGGCGCTGGACGGATACCGGGTGCTGGTGATCGACCTGGACAGCCAGGGGTCGCTCAGCTCGATCTTCGGGGCGCAGGTCGAGGATGAATGGCAGACGGTGTTTCCGCTGCTGGCCCGCCATTATGCCGAGACACTGCGCGCCGACAACCAGCGCCGGCTGGACCGGGGCGAGGCACCCGTGGCCTTGGACGACAGCCTGACCGAGGCGCTGAAGATCACCGCGTCCGATCTGATCCGGCCGACCCACTGGCCGAATATCGACCTGATCGGGGCGCAACTGAACCTGTATTGGGCCGAGTTCCAGATCCCGGTCTGGCGCATGGCCTCGCGCGGCTGGAAGCTGTGGGACGCGCTGACCGAGACGCTGGCCGCCGACGGGGTGCTGGACCGCTATGATCTGATCTTCCTCGATACGCCCCCTGCCCTTGGCTATCTGACCATCAACGGGCTGGCGGCGGCGGATATCCTGCTGGTGCCCTTCGGCGCCTCGTTCCTGGAATTCGATTCGACCGGGCGTTTCTTCGACATGCTGCATTCGACCTTCGCCAGCATCGAGGACAGCGAGAATATCGCCGCCCGTGCCCTTGGGCGCGAGGAACTGCATTTCCAATGGGACGCGGTGCGGGCGGTGATGACCCGCTATGACGCCAGCCAGCAGGCCGAACTGGCCGGGCTGATCCAGTCCTATCTGGGTCAAAGCCTGTCGCCGCACCGGCAGGATTTCACCGCGCTGATCGGGCAGGCCGGCGAACAGGTGAACGGCATCTACGAGGCCGATTACCGCGACTTCAACCGCGAGACCTATGCCCGCGGTCGCGAGACCTTTGATCGCACCTATGCGGCCTTCAAATCGCTGCTGCTGGGCATCTGGCGGCGCGAGGAACTGGCGCGGAACGGTGACGCCGGGCAGGGCGGCTGAGTTTCGCATGCGAAAAGAGCCGTGAGGTAGGAGGGCAGGGAATGGCGAAACGCAAACGGCTGAGCGCCTTCGGCATGATCGACGAGACCGGCGTGGCGGAGCCTGCTGGAGGTATCCCGCCGGTGGCGCGGATCGCGGCCGAGGCGGCGACACAGGCGGCGCTGGACGATCTGGCCGATGAATTGCGGCTGGCCCGGGAAGAGGGGCGGATGCTTCTGGATCTGCCGCTGGCGTCGATCGACGCCCGCCATCTGTCGCGCGACCGGATGCATCTGGACCCCGAGGAGATGGCAGCGCTGACCGCCAGCATCCGCGACCGTGGCCAGCAGACCCCCATCGAGGTGGTGGCGCTGGCGGACGGGCGCTATGGGCTGATCTCGGGGGCGCGGCGGCTGGCGGCGCTGACCGCGCTGCGGGATCAGACTGGCGAGGCGCGGTTCAGCCGCATCCGGGCGCTGCTGCGTCAATCGGGTAGCGCCCCCGACGCCTATCTGGCCATGGTCGAGGAGAACGAGATCCGCGCCGATCTGTCCTTCTATGAACGCGGCAGGCTGGCCCATGAGGCGGCCCGGATCGGCGTCTTCGACAGTCCGGCGGCGGCGGTCAAGGCGCTGTTCGTGCATGTCTCGGCCTCGAAACGCTCGAAGATCCTGAATTTCGTCGCCTTGCACGAGGCCTTGGGCGCGGCCCTGCGCTTCCCCGAGGCGATCCCGGAAAAGCTGGGACTGGCGTTGGTCAAGGCGATCGGGGCGGATCCGGGTTTCGCGCCGGCCGTCGCGCAGGCGCTGGCCGGCGCGGCCCCGCGGGATGCTGCGGCGGAACGTGCGGTTCTGGAACGGGCGCTGGCGCCGAAACCGGCCGAAGCGGGCAGGGTGGCCCCCGATGAGATCGACCAGGAGACGGGCGAGGGGATCCGGATGAAAGGACGCCCCGGCCGGGTGGTTCTGACCGGCCAGGGCGTCACCGAAGATTTGCTGCACGACCTGGCCAACTGGCTGGAGGCGCGCGGATAGGGGATTTTCGCACGCGACATGTTTCGCGTGCGAAAATTGTTACAGCGGGCTGTCGCTGACCTGCGGCAGATCCGCGTTCAGATCCGTCCAGAGCTGTTTCAGATCTGCATCCTGAGTGTAGTTGATGAAATCGGCCGCGCCATTGCTGCTGATCCGCGTCTGGCCGCTGCCGGCCCCGTCTGCTCCGATCTGCAGGGTGACCTGATCCTTCACATAGTCGATGCGCACCAGCAGGTCACGGTCGCTGTCCAGCCCCTTGACCGAAAGCTTGTCGAAGCTGCCGATGATCTGGTCGGCGTCGATCAGCGTCCAGCTTGCCGCCTTCGGATCCGCCTTCCAGTCGCCAAGGTCGATGGACAGATCGCCATCCAGCCGCACGCCTGAGGTGACATTGCCGGTCTCGAAAGCGCCCGAGTGGAATTCCCTGATCTTGCCGAAGCCGTCGGCGGTGGCGGTGAAGTTCAGTTGCGCCCCGTCATGCAGCCGCAGCACGGCCGTGTCGCCGTGATCGCCGTCGAAGCCGGTCTTTGCCCTGGTTCCGGTCACGGTCAGGCTGCTGCCCTTGGCCAGATCGAAACTGGCGCCGCCCATGGCCAGAAGGGCTTGGGCATCGCCGCTGACGGTCATCTTCACCCCGCCGGCAAAGGCGCCGCTATTGGCAAAGCGACCGCCCTGGGCGTCGATTTGCAACACGTCGCTGTCGCGATAGCCATCGACCCAGATCTGTCCGGCATTGGTGGTTTCCAGCAGGTTGGCCTTGCCGGTGACCGACATGTCGCCGTCGATGTTCAGCCGGCCCGAACTGGCCTTCAACTGGCCGGAATTGCCGAAGATGAAATCGTCCACGGTCACGGTCTTTGACCCGAACAGCACCCGGTTGCCGCCCAGATCGACGCTGTCGCCATCCTGCGTACCGGGAAGATCGCCGGTGGACCAGTTCAGCCGGTTGTCCCACCGCATGCCCTCGCCACGATCATCGGGAATGAAGCGCAGTGTGGTCTCGGTCGCGCGCAACTCGGTGTCGAGGCCAAAGCCCTTGCGGAAAAACTCGTTGATCAGATCGGCATCGACGACATGGTCCAGCTTGCCGGCCGCCTGTGCCCGCAGATGATTGGCCAGATCGGCGATGGTGGCGGTCTTCTTGCCCAGAAGCTGGGCGGTGAAATTCTGGATTGTGGTCTGGTCCAGAACGGCCGTGTCGGCACCATTGATGCCGCGGTTCGGGTTGTTCGCCCATGGTTTTCCGTCCGCGCCCCAGTTGTAGACGATGGTGTCGTCATGGTAGGGGTTTGTTCCGGGGGAAAACGCCCCGTGGACGACATCCTTTTTTACCTTTTCAGCTGGATTGTTTGGATCCGCCAGATGGGCGACGATATTCCCGATATAGGAGGTCAGGGTCGAACTTCCTCCGTCAACCCCCATCGACAGGGCGCCCTCGGAGTGGGAGACGCGCTTGTGACCGGCCGAGGTGATCAGGTTGTCCAGAAAGAGGGTATAGTTTCCTTTCCGGGCGGAATTGGCATCTATTCCACCCGCGAAGTTTACAGCGGCGTTGTTGTCAATGAAGCTATTGTTTTCAACCATTCCTCCTGATCGGATTTGCGCGCCGAATGATGCTCCACGCATGAAAATATTGTCGCGTACCGTCACATCGAGATTATCGGACTGGATATACAGATTGTGACTGTACATGCTGGGTGGTTGTGGTGATTTTGAGGAGAGATTTGGATCGTACCCTTCCTTCCATCCAACGCGATCGAACATATTTTCTTCAAATAATATCCCGAGGGTATTTGCTATATAGGCACCACTGGCTCTGTTGAGATGGGCGTTCCATACAACGTCGTTGTCAATCGGGTGGTTTCTGACGATGTCGATAATGTCGGAATTGCGCAGGGTGAAGCCATTCACGTTCTGTATATTAAGGCCCTCATTTTCCTTGACGGTAATATGGTCAAGAAGGATATTTTTTCCTTTCAGCGCCATGAAGCCGCCAGTAATGTCCAGATCCTTCAAGATGAGATGATTGGTAGCATCTTGATAAATCTGGATCTGATCGGTGATGATGGGATCGGTGCCTTCGCCATAAGCGCCGATGACAATTGGGTTTATGGCGCTTTCCCCACTCGATCCACGAGGGATCAGACGTTGGGTATTGTCATACTGGTATCCTTTTTCAAAAAGCAACCAGTTTGAATTTTCTCCTGCCTGGGCAGAATTTATGTGATACCACAGCTTCATGCCCATTTCGGTTGAAAGTGCCTTGTCCGATGTGGCGCCATATTCAGGGTGATCGGCCAGCCACTGTGCCGTGATGTCCGCGGCTTTCACCCCCTCTGCCTTGGCGATTTCCGCGGCGGTCAGGCCATGGGCGCCGGCGGTGACATGGACCTTGCGATGATTTTCGCCATGCTCGATGATCAGATCGCCGGCGGTGTCTTGTTCCAGCATGTAGACATTGCCCAGTGCCCAGCCTGCCTCTTGGGCGCTGGCTTCGACCGACACATTGGCCTCGACATTTTCCACACGTCCGTCATCATAGGTGATTTCATAACGAAATCCGTTCGCGTCCGTATTGTGCGGATTTTCGCTCAGGACCAGCGAAATGCTGTTGTCGGGATTGATGCTGACGTGACCATGCGTGGCCTGCTCCAGAATACGGATGCTGGAAATTTCTGCGGTCCTGGCCGGATCAATCGTCAAGACGCGCCCGGCCATGGCGGAGAATTCCTCGACCCGCGAGGTTGGTGTTTCCGGTTCCAGAGGGGGGGCCGGCTCGGGGTCCGGTGTGGGTGTGGGGATGACGGGCTTTTCTTCCCCTTGCGGTATGTTCGGCCGACTTGGAAGATCTTCGGATGCACTGTTGCTCCGATAGAAATCCCGTAGGGTCGAGCCGCCGGCAGAACCTTGCTGCGCCAGCTTGAACGGGTTTGAAATCTGGTTTGACATCTGCGCGTTTACCGTTGTTGTGGAGGGGGCGATCATGGTCTGCTGGATGTTCTCAACCTGTGCCGAACCGCCCGCGGGAGCGAGCAGGCAAGGCACAGCCACAAGCAGGTTGCGAAAGAGCATGCTGCATTCCTGTCTATAGGGAGAGGCCGGGTTCCGTGGCTGCCATGGCTACACCCGACCGTTTAATGATCGGTGTATGGCCTACCAGATTCCACAATCTCAAGCCGAGGGGAGACTTTGAACCTCGGCGGATTGTTGCTGTTGCCGGGCGGTCGAGCGGGGGGCATGTCCCCCACGGTCCGGGCAGGCCGATCCCGCCGTCTCGGATCAGGCACGACCGCCGCCGCTCTGCCCTCATCCGCCTTGGCCATCCGGTGATTGTCACAGGGCGGCATATAGGAATGACCTGTGATAATAGTTCCTTATCGTATCTAGATATTAGAAAAAGAAGATGCTTCAGAAACACTCATAATCTGCTAATTTTGATCTTGTGAAGAATCAAAGCCAAGACACAAAGGACCATGCGCTGAACCCCGAAGACGGCCAACCCGGCCCTTATGACCCCGCGCCGGCCGAAGAAGACCTGTGGTTCCTGCCTGGGCCAGAGCCGGAGGAGGCAGAACCGCTTGCCGCGCCGCTGCCCCGTCGATCCTGCGGCACCCTGTTCGATCTTGCCGAATGGCGCGCGGCCGAGGCGTCACTGGCGCAGCCGCTGGCCGGGCTTTCCCTTGATCTTGGCCGGCTGGTCGAGCGGGCGGCAGGATTCGGGCCGCCGGTGGCCGAGCGTCTGGCCCAGGCCGAGGCGGCGGCGCTGAGCTGGTGGACCGGCGACCGCATCGCGCCTGACCGGATCGCCCTCTGGCTGGCACTGCGCATCGGCGCCACCGGCAGCGACGGCGCGGCGCTGATCCGCACCGCCTGGGCGGCGCGGCGGCTGGCGGCGCCCGGATCGGCGGGGCAGGGCGGGGCGGGGGCGATCGCCGCCCATCTCGGGCTTGATACAGGTCCGCCTTCCGGGCTGGTCGGGGATTTTGCCGCCCTGCTGCCCGGGCCGGGGGAATTGGGACCGGTCGCCACCGGCTGTCTGGCCTTCCATCTGTGGCGGGCGCTGGACGAGCGGCCGGCGCATCAGCGCGATATCGAGGCGGCGGTGCTGGGTGCCCGGCTCGGGTTCGGCATCGAGGCGGCGGTGCCCGGTTTCCTGCCGCTGGCGCTGGCGGGGACGGGGGCGCTGACCGCCGGCGGAACCACGGAACGGCGGCTTTCGGCCTGGATCGCCGGGGCGCATGACGCCGTGCTGTCCGCCCTGATGGGCCTGGACCGTTTGCGGCGCTGGCGTATGCGGGCCGAAGCCGAAACGGCCGACCTCTCGGGCCGCACCCCGCGCCTGCTGATCGCGGGCCTGTTGCGCCACCCGATGGCCGCCGTGCCGCAACTAGTTGCCGAGACCGGCGCCTCGCACCCGGCAGTGCTGCGCAACCTCGCAATCCTGGAGCGGCGCGGGCTGGTGCGCGAAGTCACCGGGCAGGGCAGATATAGGGTCTGGGCGGCGGGAAGCGGATATTGACCGCCATTCCCCCGAACATGGCACAAGGCCCGGTTCCGGGGAGATTCCGGGGAGAATCGACAGCGGCGCCCGGCAGAAGGGGAATAGGGCAGGCGATGTCCGAATTCCGTTACTGGGGGTGGAAATGATCTGCCTGAAGTTGAATTAACCAATTTTCATATCTGCCATTACGAGAAAATGCCTCTCTTTTTAGATAGCTGGTTGAAATTGCATAATTTGACTAAAAGTTTCGCCAGTGCTGTTTTACGGGAGTGGTATCATGTTCATCAGAGTATTTGCACCTATCGCTGTCGTCTCCGTGGCGGCGCTTTCCTTCCTTGCCCCCGCCTGGGCTGCGACGGTCACAGAGGTTTCCGGCCCCGCCGCCAACAGCGTGGCGATCGGCCTTCAGGTCGGGGATTTCAAGAATGTCTGGGTCGATGAGCATGGCCAGACGAAATGCGGCGCCGGAAAATCCGTCATCAACGACGGCTGCTCGGTCGTCATCAAGGACGATCCCGATGCGAAGCACGCCTATGGTCGCCGCGATCCTCTGGGGAATTACTGGATCGACACTCAGGATATCGCCGAACTGGAATGGAGCGTCACCGCACCCGCGGCCTTCACCTCGCTGACCTTCGCGCTGACGGACGTATTCGATCAGCCCGACAGCTTTTTCCGCCTGTCCTATCTCGACAGCGGAAGCTGGACCGGGATCTGGGATATCGCCGAGAGGCAGGAAAACGGCACGCTCTACTGGCTGACGGTCAATTTCGATCAGGCCGTGACTTCGGCGAAGTTTCTCTTCTCGACGAAGAACGGCAACGCCTATGACGATTACGACGGCTTCGGGATTTCCTCGGTCAGCGTCGCACCGGTGCCGCTGCCGCCCGCCGCGCTGTTGCTGCTGGGGGGGGGCGCCATGCTGGCCGGCCTGAAGCGCCGCCGGAAGATCGCTGCCTGACAGGCGATCGCCTCACCCGTATTCGGACCGACGGCCCCGGCAGCACCCCGCCGGGGCCGTTCTGTCGGAACCTTCAGGATCCGGTCCGCCGCATCAGGGCGGCCTTGATCCTGCGCAGCGGGGCCGTGATCCGCCAGGAGATGCTGTTCAGCAATGTCCTGATGCGGCTTTCCAGCTTTCTGTTCCTCTCCTGCAATCTGATGATCTTCGCCGTCTGCCGTTCCTGTTCTTTCCGAAGCGCGGCAAGCTGCCTGCGCAGTCCGGCGTTCTCTGCCGTCAGTTGCGCGCCGGCGGCCCGGTCTTCCTCGATCCGGCGGGTCAGGATGGCGGTTTCGTGAAAGCGCGCCTGCCGTTCGGCGGAAACCCGATCCGCGCCGTCCTGCCGCAGTGTCGCGATCCGCAATTCCGCCTCGGCCAGCCTTTCCTGCAAGTCGGCCATCCTGCGGTCGTTCCGGTCATCGGCCATCAGATCCCGACTCCGGCACGGACGGTGGAGGATATGGCGGAAGGCCCCTGCGATATCGCTGCGGTCATCGGAAT
>ERZ761602.3159-NODE-3159-length-23892-cov-52.381508_pt1 | contig 23892 bp, 16 predicted proteins | sample MGYA00512165_ERZ761602 | MGnify/ENA primary metagenome ERZ761602 (study PRJEB28899, sample SAMN02445085) | bioreactor sludge metagenome | biome: EBPR sludge; isolation source: Thorneside wastewater treatment plant | place: Australia: Brisbane, Thorneside...
TATGTTCCTATGTTTCTATGTGGTGAATTGTATTTTTTAACACATAGGTACATAGTTTTTAACACATAGATTTTTTCACATAGATTTTTTCATTACTATGTGAATCTATGTTCCTATGTTTCTATGTGGTGAATTGTATTTTTTAACACATAGGTACATAGATTTTAACACATAGGCACATAGATTTTTCCTATTCTATGTGGCTCCTATGTTCCTATGTTTCTATGTGGTGAATTGCATTTTTTTAACACATAGGTACATAGATTTTACCACATAGGCACATAGATTGTTCCTATTCTACGTGGCTCCTATGTCCCTATGTTTCTATGTGGTGAATTGCATTTTCTTAACACATAGGTACATAGATTTTACCACATAGACACATAGATTTTTTCATTACTATGTGAATCTATGTTCTTATGTTTTTATGTGGTGAATTGTATTTTTTAATTCATTGGATTTCAACTTATAGGTAATTGTGCAAAAATTATTCATCAGGTAAAACCGAAAACAAATCATTTACTATAGTTCTTTGTCCTTCTTTGAAAATATTCAGACAATTAAAATTTAATAAAACTCCTTTTGGCTTTCCCAATAATTTCATATAGGTTAATAATTGTGCCTGATGAATAGGTAAAATACCATCAACGGATTTTAATTCAACAATAATCAAATTTTCAACCAGAACATCATAACGTAATTCAGCCGCAATCTCATATTCCTTATATTTTATTGGTACATTTTTTTGTTGGGTATATAGCAAATTTTTCATTTCAAGTTCGAACAAAAAACATTTATGATACACACTTTCCAACAATCCAGGTCCTAAATTTTTATGAACTTCTATTGCACACCCAATTATTCTGTATGTCAATTCATTCAGATATTTCTTTGTAACTATCATTTTTCTTATTATTTACTGGTTTTCAATGTTCTAATTAAGGAATATGGTGAATCCTGTAATTTTCCCACCCAGGCATATAAGGTTTTTCTTTCTATGTGACCCCTATGTTCCTATGTTTCTATGTGGTGAATTGCATTTTTTTAACACATAGGTACATAGATTTTACCACATAGGCACATAGATTGTTCCTATTCTACGTGGCTCCTATGTCCCTATGTTTCTATGTGGTGAATTGCATTTTCTTAACACATAGGTACATAGATTTTTCCACATAGGCACATAGATTGTTCCTATTCTATGTGGCTCCTATGTCACTATGTTTCTATGTTGTGAATTGTATTTTTTAACACATAGGTACATAGTTTTTAACACATAGACACATAGATTGTTCCATTACTATGTGAATCTATGTTCCTATGTTTCTATGTGGTGAATTGCATTTTTTTAACACATAGGTACATAGTTTTTACCACATAGGCACATAAATTTTTCCATTATTATGTGAATCTATGTTCCTATGTTCCTATGTGGTGAATTCTCTTTTTCACTACCCAGAAAATCAAACACCCAATTACAGATTTGGATAGCAGGGTAAATAATACAAATTCTGCATTCCGGAAATATTCAGATTTACAGCAATATATTTATTCAAAAAACAATAGGCTGTCAATCCAGCTTGAATTCTTTTTTCAACCTGTCAACCATATCCAGTTTTTCCCAGGTAAACAATTCAACCTCCATTCTCTTCGTAACACCTGAACCGTCAGTAAATTCCTTGGTCACAATTTTTGGCAGACGGCCAAAATGCCCGTAGGCAGCAGATTCTCTGTAAATAGGCTGTTTCAAACGAAGGTTTTTAACAATGGAATAAGGCCTGAGATCAAAAATCTCCAATAACTTTATAGCAATCTCTCCGTCTTTTAAATCCACCTTTGACGTACCAAATGTATTGACATACAAACTGACCGGTCTTGCAACACCAATGGCATAGGAAATCTGGATCAATACTTCTTCACATAATCCGGCGGCAACCATATTCTTGGCAATATGTCTCAAGGCATAGGAAGCAGAACGATCCACTTTGGAAGGATCTTTACCGGAAAAAGCGCCTCCGCCATGTCCGCCTTTGCCTCCGTAAGTGTCAGCAATGATCTTTCTTCCGGTCACACCTGCATCTCCGTGAGGACCTCCGATCACAAATTTTCCCGTTGGGTTGATGAGATATTTGATAGGTTTTTTATGTTCGAATAAAGCCTGGATCTCCGGTTTCAATGCCCTTTTCACCTTGGGAATGATCAGATTGATGATGTCGTTAGTGATGATAGAATGCATCTCCTCATCGCTGCCAAACTCATCATGTTGTGTCGAAACGATGATGGTATCAATCCGGATAGGTTTGTTGTTGTCATCATACTCTACCGTCACCTGCGATTTGGAATCAGGTCTCAGATAGGGCATTTCCTTGCCTTCCCTCCTCATCCATGCCAGCTCTTTAAGGATTTTATGTGATAAAGCAATGGGCAATGGCATAAAACTGGCTGTTTCATCACAGGCATAACCAAACATCATACCCTGATCCCCTGCACCCTGGTCTTCAGGATTTTCCTTTTCCACACCACGTGCTATATCTCTGGACTGTTCGTGAATGGCTGATAAAACACCACAGGAATTACCTTCAAACATCAGTCTTGGATCAGTATATCCTATAGAATTGATGGTATCACGCGAAATCTGGTGTATATCCAGATAACATTTCGACCTGACTTCTCCCGCCAGAATTACCTGACCTGTCGTGACAAGGGTTTCCACCGCTGTTCTGGATTCGGAATCAAAAGCGAGAAAGTGATCCACTAACGCATCTGATATCTGGTCAGCTATTTTATCTGGGTGTCCTTCGGAAACTGATTCGGATGTAAAAAGATATGGCATAAAATTTATTTTATATTTTAAGGGATGCAAATGTATACAGTGTAATATTAATTTCCACCGGATGTATTAAAAATGTTGATTTTTGGCATTAAAAACAATTTACCAATGAACCTGCTTAAATTTTTTTTGTAAAAAATTGATTTATTTTTAATGGTCATCAATGTTAGTTCCGTTCAACGCTCAAAAAAGATGACATTGAGTGAAATAATCAATATCTTCTATCATTTAAATAACCATTTATTACAGTCAATTCATTGATCTTTAAGATAACGAAGCAACTGCTCATTTAATTTTACTGTCAGGATTTTTATTTGCTCTTCAAATGAAGGTTCCATCCCAATTAATTGTCTGAATCTCCTTATAAAGCTGTTTTTTCTTCCCGGACTGAATGGAAACGGGCTGTTCAACCTGATTTTTTGCTGATCTCCTATATAAAAAAACTTAACTTCTTCCGGTGAGGTAGCAGCTGACGAAAATGAATAATATTGCAGAAAATAATACGGTCCTCCGGCATATTGGATGGAAGGATCCGGCTGTAGTTTTGTAGGATTCACAAAGATCAGATCTTCAGGATTGAATTGCTTCAGTTGATGGTCATAGATGAAATATACTTTTGAAAACTGATAATAATTTGTAAAATAATTACATATCATCGCATTAAACGCTTCAAAGGCAAGGCTGTCTTTTTTGAGCTCCCCGAGGAGTTTTTGACGTGTCTTTTCATCAGTTTTAGCGCTGTTTGCCAGTTCCCTGATCTTGGTTATTTTGTTCAATTGTTTGAATAACGGCACGATCAAAGCACCTTTTTCAAGCGAATGAATATGCTGTCTGGCGTCAGCTGAACTTAATTTATCCGGTATCAACTGACTGTTGCCCCGTATGAATATCATCAAAATAAAACCTGATATCAACAAAACGGACCTAAAAATTTTGTGTAACATAAAGTGAGGAATTAATGAGTTATAAAAAGTTTTCACGGCAAAGCAAAGCCTTAAAACGAAAAACCAGAAGTAAAAAGCAATAAAAACTGAACTAATTTTTCTTAGTACAAATATGATCATTTTTATTTGAATAATTGCAAAAATGTTTTCATGATTAAGTTTTTCACTTCAACGATGAGGTAAGTTAGCTCAAAACCATCGTTTTCAATTATACATGCAATTTTCAAAGATCCCAAAACGATACTCCTTCTGTTATTTCTACCCTTTATCCTGGATAAAAATTAAACCAGTCTTTTGCCCCTTTTTGCGAAGGAAAATCAATTGAAATGTGTTGAGATAATAAAATTGGCACGAACGAATCAAATTCCTCCCACAATTGTGAAGGAAAGTATAAAAATTATTCATTTTAAAATCTTTTTCCGTTTTTTGCAGACTGAAAGGTCATTTTTGTAAATAATTAAATAAAATTATACTCGGACATGCAATGCGTGACCTTCAGTTTCGTTTAAATGGCTATTGATCGTAAAAGTTTAACACCCACCTTAAAACCGGAGATAAAATAACTAATGAATATGGACTATTCTTTTGATATTGAACTATTGAGCCAGGAAGTTAAATCCGACAGTGTATTTGTTCAAAAGATACTTACGGAAACTTCACGCGTCATTGTCGGGCAGGAATATATGATCGAGCGGCTGATGCTGGGCTTATTGGCCAATGGACATGTATTGCTGGAAGGCCTTCCAGGTCTTGCCAAAACACTGGCTATCAGCACACTGGCTTCTGCGATGGATGTGAAATTCCACCGGATTCAGTTCACTCCGGATCTCTTGCCTTCCGACATCATCGGCACCATGGTATACAATCCGGCAAAAGCTGATTTTTTTGTAAGCAAAGGCCCTGTTTTTGCAAATTTTATTCTGGCGGATGAAATCAACCGCGCACCGGCAAAAGTTCAAAGTGCATTGCTGGAAGCTATGCAGGAAAGGCAGGTGAGCATCGGCTCTACGAGTTATCTGCTCGAAGAACCTTTCCTTGTTTTGGCCACACAAAACCCGATCGAACAGGAAGGTACCTATCCTTTACCTGAAGCACAGGTTGACAGATTTATGCTCAAGGTTAAGATCGGATATCCTCGCAGAGAAGAAGAAAAGGAGATCATCAGAAGAAGTATTTCTGGAGAAACCAGCCAGAAAATCAACCAGGTAGCTGATATTTCTTCCATAATCAAAGCGCGTGAAACCGTTCGCAAGATCTATATGGATGAGAAAATTCATAATTACATTCTGGACATCGTTTTTGCAACGAGGCAACCTGAGTTATTTGGCCTGAGTCAATTAAAACCATTGATCGCTTATGGAGCATCTCCCAGAGCCAGCATTGCACTGAGTTTTGTTGCCAAAGCATTTGCATATATGAAGCAAAGAGCTTATGTCATTCCGGAGGATATCAGGAATATTTGTAAAGATGTACTCAGACACCGTATCGGCCTGAGTTATGAAGCTGAAGCTGAGAATATATCACCGGAAGAACTCATTTCTCAAATTATCAATAAGATAGAAGTTCCATGACACTTCATTTTATTTCAGGAGAATGGATCAAGCTGAATTTATCATCTTTGAGTGTTCCTTGCACCATTCACATAACACGTAAAACGATGCTTTTATGGTGAAAAATTCAGGTTATACCCGGACAAAAAATATTTTTACTTAAGCAAATAACAAATCAAATGCTATCCGAAAAAAATCAGACATTTTCAATCAGAATGCTCATGTGTTCCGGGTGGTGGTTGTTTTATTCCATGCTCCTAATGCTGATTTTACCTGGTCAAAACCTTCAGGCACAGGAAAATAATGCAAATAAAATACGTTATACACATAGTCATCTGAATCCCGGAGATGCGCTGATGTTGGTTGGTTATTTTGGTGACATTCACTACCTCCAGTTATATCTGCAGCGTGATGGAGATCTTTGGGAAGGACATGTATTGTATCCTGATGACAGTTTGTCCTTTAATCTGGAAGGCGGCTGGACAGGAGATACCGATATGCTTTTGCTGGAATTCAATGAGGATGGAGAAAGATCCGGATTGTGGCAGATCGCTAAAGAAGATGACCATTATAAAGCTGTATGGAGCAATAAAAGCCAGTCTATGCAAATAGAAACCATGCTTTATGATGATCTTTGGACACCGGATTTTAAAAAAGACTTTTATAGGCAGATATCTGATTTCCAGGTTAAAGTAGAAAAAAGTGAAGTCCTGCTCAGCATTTGGGAAAACAGATCCGGTGTGAATCAGATCATAGTAAAAAATCCCAAGACCAAAGCTGCGATTCATAGTGAGATGGTTTGTCTTAATAAGACCTGTACAGACTTTGAGTTGAAATTTAACCAATTCAATGGCTATGGGAAAAGCAGTCTGAACGGTACAATCCACAAAAACACACTATCCGGCTTTTTTACAACAGAAAAAGATAAAGTGTTGGCTATTTCCCCATCTATGACAGCTGTCCGGGAAACACGATTACAAACAGAACTCAATGAACTTTATAGTATTACCATAGAATATCCTGTATTAAAAGGTTTGAATATGCCTTTATTCATCCAAAACAGCGTTGATAGCTTAATCCTGGAAATCAAAAAGGACCTGGAGAGAAATGTACCTCCTGAAACTGATCAGGCTGTGGCCGAAAGACAAAAAATGTTCGCTTTTGCATGGTTTGAAATCTTTTATTGGGACGACCAAATGATCAGCGGAAAATGGACTGTACAGAACAGTTGGGCATGTGCCGCTTCCACCCAGACTTTAAATTACGATCTGGAAGAAGAACTTCCGGTGAATTTCCATGATCAATTTAAAAACGATTTTGATTACCGTTTCTTCATCGATAAATATAAAAAAGCGGAAAGTCAGAAATTGCTGGAAACAAAAGACTTATTATTTAAAAACAAAGTCAGTCAATGCGTTTTCCCAAATCTCAATTTCGATGAAAACGGGCTGATTTATACATCGGATTTTGACACGATTTTTGGGGAACTGGAGATCGTGATCCCTGCATCTGAATTGGTCGAACAACTGAAAAACAAAAGTAAGTTCAAAAAAATATTCGTGAAATAAAACATGGCAGAAGCAATCGACATATTGCGCAAGATCCGGAAAATCGAGATCAAGGCAAAAGGTCTGAGCAAAAACCTTTTCTCAGGTGATTACCATAGTGCTTTTAAAGGACAGGGTATGTCATTTTCGGAAAACAGACCGTATGCCTATGGCGATGACACCAAAAATATCGACTGGAATGTAACCGCAAGAACCGGAGAAGCTTATGTAAAAGTTTTTGAAGAAGAACGCGAACTGACAGTCATTTTGCTCGTTGATATCAGCAAATCATCTTTTTTTGGCACCAAAAACAGCTTCAAAAGCGATATTTGTGCAGAGATCAGTGGCGTTTTGGCTTTTTCGGCCTTGTCCAATAATGACAAGGTAGGTGCAATACTTTTCAGTGATGTGATTGAGAAATATATACCCCCAAAAAAAGGTAAATCACACATACTCAGAATACTCCGGGAAATCGTATATATGAATGCCACCGGTAACGGAACGGATTTGGGCACTGCATTGAAGTACCTTAATAACGTACTGAAAAAAAGAAGCATCGTTTTCGTTATATCTGATTTCATCACCGGCCATTACGAAAATGAACTCCGGCTGGCTGCCGGAAAACATGATATCATCGGTATTCACTTATATGATCTATCAGAACAAAAATTGCCGGACAACGGTTTGGTTAAGGTGTATGACATGGAAAACGGACAACAAAGGATCATCGATACTTCTATACCTGAACTGAGAACCGGATACGAAAAACATTTTGCTGACAGAAGAAATCTGATCAAAAAAACGTTTAATCAGGTCGGTCTGGATTCAATGGAAGTGAAAGTAACCGATGATTTTATAAAGATTTTAAGGACATTTTTTAAAAAAAGGATCCGGTGAAAAAGATCTTTGTACTGTATACGCTGGCAGGTTTTTTTTTCCTGATGCAAGCCGGTTTGAGCGCTCAGGTCAGCATTGCTTTCAGTGCTTCAAAAGATAGTTTTGAGATCGGTGAAGACATTCCGGTCGAGCTTAAGATCATTTGTAACTATGATCAGGTGTCGATCACAGAGATCCGTTTTTCTGTCCTGGATTCAATGGGCATCATGAATTATCTTTTTCCCGATGACAGCCTGTTTGTGAATGCTAAGGAAACCGACTTTGACATTTCGGATTATGGGCAATGGGTGAATAATCAAAAGAAGGAATTTTCGGAAAAAGAACTACAATGGAGTGAGTCTTCCCAAAATAGAGCTTTCATCAATAATATGGCCATAAAGATCTGGGATCCGGGAACATTCAGGGTCATGATCACCGAGTTGCAGTACCGCGATAAAACCGGGAAAATAAACCAGTATTTCCCTAAAACCAATGAGGCATTGCTGGTACACATTCTCCATCCGCCAAAAAATGAAAAGAAGGAACTTGCTCCGATCGATCCTATTATAAAACGTCAATTCCCGGAAGTGTATTTGAGTTATTTTTTACTGATATTCAGCATAATATCATTGATTATCGCCCTGATTGACGTATTTAAAAACAGGCCTGCCAAACCGACCAACTGGCAATTCCCTGAAAAACCCTTACAACCTGCACACGAGATTGCCCTTAAAAAATTAAATAAACTCGCGTCCGCCGCATATCATGAAAAGGGTGAGATCAAGTTGTTCTATTCTGAACTCAGCCACATTCTGAGAGCGTACATCGAATCAAGATATAATATACCGGCACTCGAGATCACTACAGATGAACTCATGAAAGGGCTATCATCCGGCGATTTGACTGAACCTCTGAAAAACCGGCTCGAAAGTATTTTCCATGTAGCTGACCTGGTCAAGTTTGCCAAGGCTGAACCGACTTCCGAAGTTCATATTGCCAAGCTACTGGAGGCAAAAGATTTTGTAGAGCAGACAAGATTAATAACTGTTGTAAAAGGATCCAACCAATGATGAGCTGGCTACAACATATTCATTTCAAAGATCCCTGGTATTTGGTATTGTTGATCCTGATACCTGTGTTTCTTTTTTTGAAATACAAAAAATGGAAGACTTTTGAATTATTTTTTCCATTACCTTCATTGGGAGGACTGGAAAAATTCACGAGTTGGAGGCTTCGCATCTATAAAATGCTGCCCGCATTTCGAATGGTCATATTTGCGCTCATCGTTTTGGCTTTAGCCCGGCCTCAACTGAGCTTGAAGGAAGAGCAGGTCAAAGCTGAAGGAATCGATATCATGTTGGTCATGGACGTTTCCCTGAGTATGCTGGCACAGGATTTTGAACCGGATCGTTTGCAGGCGGCAAAAAGACTGGCTGCGGATTTTGTGGATAAACGATTATATGACCGTATAGGACTGACGGTTTTTTCCGGAGAAGCCTTTACTGTGTGCCCGCTCACAACTGACAGGGAAGTGCTGAAAACTTTTATCGGGGATATACAGCCTGGCATGCTGGAAGACGGAACAGCCCTTGGAAATGGATTAAGTTCAGCTGTCAACCGACTCAAAGACGTAAAAACCGCAAGTAAAATAGCCATTGTGCTCACAGACGGGGTGAATAACAGAGGTTTTGTAGATCCGGTGGTGGCCATTGAACTCGCAAAAGAATTTGGCATTAAGGTATATACGATCGGAGTTGGTACGGAAGGACTAGCGCTTTCTCCTGTGGCCCGTCATCCCGCTGGAGGATTTTATTACGACTATGTGCGTGTGCAGATAGACGAGGCATTGTTGCACGAAATGGCTGAAGGAACAGGTGGAAAATACTACAGGGCGCAAAATGAGCAGGAGCTGAATGCGATATACAATGAGATTGACCAACTGGAAAAAACGGAGATTGAAGTTCGTGTTTTCAAGAGATACAGCGAAGAATTTGGCATTTTTGCCCTTTGGGCGCTTGGTTTGTTGGTTGTTGAAATAATTTTACGTAATAGTTGGTTAAAAACAAACCCTTATTGATATGTTCAGATTTGAGCATCCATATTATCTGTATTTACTATTGCTGATCCCGGCGATGATCATCGTGTTTGAAGTCTTGCATTTTTATAGTAAAAACATCAAAAACAAGCTTGCTGAGGAATCGATGTTAAAAAGATTGATGCCCGGTTGGACAAGCAGCAGAAAACGCAGCCGATTTATTTTGCTGACTTTGTCGATTGCCTTTTTGGTTCTTGCTCTTGCCAATCCCCAATGGTCCGGAAAAAGAGAAAAGACCACGATTACAAGTTCAGATGTTTTTATTGCCCTGGATATTTCTCAAAGCATGATGGTCGAAGATTTGCCGCCAAACAGGCTCGAAAGAGCCAAAAAAGTGACAGAAAGCCTGGTTGAAGCCCTGAAAGGCAATCGGATCGGTTTGATTTTGTTCGCTGGTGATGCTTTTATTCAGGTTCCCTTGACAACTGATTACGCAGCTGTTTTACTGACACTCAAATCAGCACATCCGGATCAGATCATACATCAGGGAACTGCGATCAAAGAGTCTTTTGAAATCGCACAAAAATCTTTTACTGAAGAAGAAAAGCATCAACGTGCCATTATTTTGGTTACGGATGGAGAAGACCATGACGGTGATGCGATCAGCAGGGCTAAAGAAGTATATGCGGATGGTATGTTGGTTTTTACGATCGGAGTTGGTTCCAGCGAAGGCGGATTTGTACCGGAAGCCTATTATGCGGGTTCTCCGATATACAAAAAAGACGAAGAGGGCAAATTTGTTAAAAGCCGGGTGAATGAAGAATTATTGCGCGACCTGGCAGTTGCCGGAAAAGGAGAATATTTCAGTGTTCTGGAAGGAGAAAGTCTGGTGCAAAAGCTGACCACCCAACTCGAAAAACTCGAAAAAAGGGAAATGGAACAAAGGTCTTTCACGGCTTACGAATCATATTTTGGTTTCTTTTTAATTTTAGCAATTATGTTTTTACTTGCAGAGTTTTTTTGGCCGGAGAAAAAACTATAATCTTATGAGTCTACTTCGGAAAGTCTTTGCTCTCTAAATCCATACTGACGTTTTCAGTCAGTAGAGGCACTGACGTTTTCAGTCAGCATAAACCTAAAAGGAGACTTTTAATTTGTTGATTTTCAATCGTTTCCATTAATCCTGTGCTGATCAATGACGTCAGCAGGCTGGGGCAAAAAACGATAGAAAATCAACAAATTGGACTTTTCGGAGCAACTCATCTTTTTAATATTGAATCATAATTTTTGAACAGTGATGAGCCTGACAAAAAAGATTTACAACGATTTGCTTTATTATTTCAGTACCTTTCTATTAACTTCTTGTAATTTTTTATATAATCTTTGATCCATAAATAAACTATTTTGACATCTAAAACGTATTATGAGCAAATCCAAAAATAAGTAGTTTGAATGACGATTAAATTAGTATATATTTCTGTTATCTTAACTTTTTTCTCTGTTGGGATTTATGCTCAATCGGGTAATAAGGCATTCAGAGATGCTCAAAAAAATTACCTCCAGGAAAAGTATGCTGAAGCGGAGAACAATTATCGTAAATCCCTGGAAAAGAAAGCTGATCCACGAACTAATTACAACCTTGGGAATTCATTGTATCAACAAAAACGTTTTGATGAAGCTTCAGAGCAATTTAAAAAATCGATCCAAAATTCGAAAGATAAAAACCTGAACGGTAAAGCCTGGTATAACCTGGGCAATAGCCTTTTCAATCAGGAAAAATACGATGAAAGCATACACGCCTATAAACAGGCATTGAAAAACTATCCGAACCATCAAAATGCACGCAAAAATCTGAACCTTGCTAAGGAAATGCTTAGGCAAAAGCAACAGGATCAGCAGGATAAAAACGATCAGCAGGATACACAACAAAAAAAAGAACAGGATAAACAGGATAAAAACGATCAGAAAAATCAGGATCAGAAAAATCAGGAAAACAAAAAGGATACACAAACACCTCAATATGACGGTTCCGACAATCCAGAAAAGAAAAAAGACCAAACAGACGAATCGAAAGAAAAAAAATCCAGGCTGGATAAAAATGAATTGAATAAAATTCTGAACCTGATCGATGATGAAGATAAAAATGCACAAAAAAAAGTCCGTAAAGGACGCGATATAAAAAGTAAGAATGATTGGTAAATAAAAAAATCTGGAAGATGAAGTATTTGATATTTTTTCTTTTGATGACTTCCGCCTTTGGGATGAACGCCCAGGAAATTGTTTTCAAGGTTGAGGTAAGCTCCGACTCCGTTTTGTTGGGAAACACTTTTGAAGTTCGTTTTACAATTGAAAATGCAGGTGGTGATTTTGATGCACCTGATTTTGACGGTTTTGATATTGTCAGCGGACCCAATACAAGTTCCTCATTCAGTATGGTCAATGGAAATGTGACACAAAAAGCTAGTTATGCTTATCGGTTGAGACCGGTAAGGGAAGGAAAATTGTATATCCAGCCGGCAACTTTCAAAACTAAAAACAACACGCTGGAAACAGAACCTTTGATCGTTTTTGTACATCCGAATCCGGATGGAGTGATAGAACATGATGGATTTGACAGTCAAGAAGATGCATTCCCTGACTTCAGACAATCCAGGCCAAGAAAAGCAGCCGATCCGTTGAAAGAGAAAAGGCGTAAAATCTAATCAGTTCAACATGAGCAGATATTCCCGGATGATCTTTTTGGCATTTAGCCTGTTGTCATTGACTTCAACCTGGGGACAGGTGAAATTTTATGCGGTTTGCAACGCTGATGAAGTCATTTTGGGCAGTTATTTCAATGTTGAATTTGTCATTGAAAATGCATCACCTGAGGATTTTGTGCCGCCTGATTTCAAAGGATTTATGGTATTGACAGGGCCAAACCGATCTTCCCAGGTCAGCATTATCAATGGTCACCGCTCCCAAAAAGAATCATTCGGATATACTTTAATAGCGGAAAAAACGGGAAATCTCGTCATTGGACCTGCTAAAATCCGTTCAGGAAAAAAAACCTATCAGTCGCAACCGCTCAAAGTAAAAGTACTCAGATCAGCTAAAGGCAGCACCGCTGCTGATCCTGGAAAAGATGTTTTTGTAAAAGCTGAACTGGTAGAAAAATCAGTTTATTCCGGTCAGCAGGTATTGCTCAATTATGTGTTATACACCAGAAAAAGGATCAGCGGATTTAATATACTCGCACTCCCTGATTTCGAAGGAATGCTTGCCCAGGAAACAGAAATAGCACATACTTCAGGCACAAAAGTGCTCGGAGCCAGAGAATACGCGACAGAAGTGCTTAAAACCTTTGCGCTTATTCCTCAAAAAACCGGAAAAGTGACCATTCAACCCTTACAATTGACCCTTGGTCTGGCAGAAAATGACGACCCTTTTGGACTTTTCAGACAATCCAGGGGCATTACAGTTACTACCAATGAAATCGTTTTGAATGTGCTCCCTTTGCCCGATCATCCCTCGGGTGCATTCAATGGTGGCGTTGGAAAATTCAGTATTTCCACCGAACTTTCACCATTGGAAGTCACCACGGATGATGCCATTTCCCTTCAACTGACCATCACTGGCAACGGTTTGTCAAAATATATTCAGGCGCCAAAATTGGATTTGCAGGACGCATTTGAAGTCTATGATCCGACTGAGATTTCCAAACAGGATTTTATCCGGGACGGCTACATCACTGGTTCCAAAACATTTGAATATCTGTTGGTTCCGCTTCAGTCAGGTGAAAAAAACATACAGATCACTTACGATTATTTTGATCCTCAAAAAAAACAATACATTACCCTTAGCTCGCCTGATTACACCGTGTCGATAGCAAAAGGTAAAAAAGCACTCACCGAACGAAGAGCTGGTGTCGGAAACTCCAAGTCAAGGGACATGCTGCCGTTGATGCCAGAAAGTAAGCTCCGGGATAAATCGAACGTTTTTAGCGGTTCTGCAATTTTTTGGCTTATATTGACTTTGCTTGGGCTGGCAATTCCTGTCATGTTTTGGTTCAAAAAACGGCTCGAAAAAGAAGATTTGACAGATCCGGCGATCAAAAAAAGCCTCAAGGCCTCCAAAGAAGCCAAAAAAAGATTGCTCAAAGCGCGTGACAACCTGAAAGCCGGTGATCACCAGGCTTTTTATAAGTCCATTTCAGAAGCATTGTTGAATTATGCTTCTGACAAATTCAGTATGAAAACATTGGACTTATCCAAATCCGCCATTGAATCCGCCTTGCTTGAAAAATCTGTTCCAAATGATCTTTGCCTTCAATTCAGTGGTTTACTTGAAAAATGCGAACGGGCTTTGTTTGCCGAGATCAATCTCCAGGGTGATGAAAGCCTTTATGAAGAAGCAATCGAACTGATCACGAATTTAGAATTACATATTAAAATTCAAAATTAGCCATCTGAAGCCAGTTTAAAGTTTTAGCTTGATTTAAGTGGTCCATTCTGCCGGCATTGACTTTATCAGGAGTTGTTTGTAGTTTTGCATAGCTTAAATGTGATTATTGAACCGGAACAATTGGCTTTATTTTCAACCAACAGAATTTTTTTTAACCATAAATAATTTGCAATGATGAACTTAACAACTTTCGTCAACCATTATCCAAAAAAATTATTCCTCCTTTTTTTGGCGGTTATTTCCTTAACAGCTTGCAAAAACAATGCAGAAAAAAATGCAGAAGACCTGATAGAAAATGCCTATGAGAAGGAAACCGGCCAGAAAATGGATGTCAACCTTGGAGAACAATCAACTACCATCAAAACAGATATGGGTACCACGCAATACTCTTCTGAAATAAAATCCTGGCCAAAAGATATTCCTTCAGATGTTCCTGAGTTTGCTTTTGGAAAACTGAATGGCGGCCTCACAACCGATCAAAACGATGGACACGGTTGGACACTGAACTATATCAATGTACCCAAAGAAGCGGTCAGAGAATATGAAGAATCACTGAAATCAAACGGATTCCAAACAAATGTGGTCATCATCAATGACCAGGGTGGCAGTGTCATGGGAACCAAAGGCAAGATTTCAGTCACATTCATGGGTGGAGAAGAAGGTGGCGTGCTCTCTGTTTTTGTGGGGAAAGAATAGCATCGCCTATATATAAATGGGAAAAAACCATGATAGAACTTAGTTTTGTCCCTGGAATGTAATTTGTCTACTTATACATTATGGTATTATTTTCTAAGCTTTGCGAGCCAGCACCAAATAACAATTCAGACCTCAGAAAACCACAGAATGGAAAGTCAGATAAAAAAAAATATAACCAACAACTGAAATGAAAAACTAATTGGTAAGTTTTGTTTACTGCCTATATGTCCGAAAAAACAGTTAAAAAGCATACATCTTAAATGAAGATGATAATAAGTTATGTTTTCATTCCCCTACTGACAGATCAAAATGAATAGATTTCACGTTCCGCTGCCAATGACATGGCTTTCATGGAGGTTAGGAGTCAGACGGTGGCATTGCCGTCCACTGTCCCCTACTCAGACAACTAACTGCCTGTCATTCAACGAAGTGAGGAATTTCGAATATATTATTCTGCCCTTTTTGAATTTTGTCGGTCAGTAGTATTATCGTTTAATCAATTTAAGACTCAGGCCCGCTATTGCAATTCTGAAAAAACCATCTGGCCTGTTTAGTAAAATTATAACTCAATGAATTTCCGGCTTAAATTCATTTAGGATGATCACAATTACCCAAATACCTCAACAGTTTTTCCAAAATTCCTGAAACAACATACATCCATCTACAATTTAAAATGAATCTTTATTAAAAATAAAATTGTTTTTGCATTATTGCCGTTAACGTTTTGTGACAAAAGAATTAATATTACGTCATAATAAAATGAAGCATCAGGGAATGGTTAATAAGCAGGATCTATCCAGGATGAATGAATTTATATTAAATTAAAGCTGATCCAAAAATTATATGAAAATGAAAAGATTCCTTCTTTTTCTTGCCGGACTTTCAATGTTATTAGCTTGCAATATCAATAAAAATCTAAATAAAAATCAAATGGAGCCGTATAATTTTGAAAAATCCTGGGAAAAGATCGCTTCTCTGGAAGACCAGGGTTTATACAAATCAGCCAATCTGGTAGCAGAAGAAATCTTCCAGGCTGCAAAATCCGGGAAACATACGCTGGAACTGATCAAATCACTTTTATACAGGGCAAAATATACTTCTGAACTGGAAGAAGATGGCTTTATCAATGCTCTGAACCTGTTTGAGCAGGAATTGGCTCAGGCTGGTCAACCGGAAAAATCCATACTTCAAAGCATCCTTGCTGAACTCTATGACGGCTATCTGATGCAAAATCTCTGGAGAATAAACCAAAGAAAAGCTCCGTTGGACAATGCCCAAACCGACATTCGTGAATGGGCAGCCCAACAATTTGTGGCAAAATCCACCAGTCTTTATCTGGCTTCTCTGACTGATCGATCCTCCTCCCAACTTCCTTTGAAAAACCTGGGCGAACTGATCATACCCGGACAAAACAGGAGGATCGACCAAAACAACCTGTATGAACTATTAGCAGACAGAGCCATGGATTATTTCCGTCAGGATAAATATTTCTTACCCAAATCAGCCGATAGCTATGTGATGAAGGAAGAACAATTGTTTGCAGAGTCAAAAACTTTTACTCAAATCAATTTAGATGCAGCAAATGATTCAAATGAAAAACAGGTGTTGTTGATTTTACAAGCCCTCACTAAAAATTATCTCGAATCCGGAGAAAAAGATAAATTGGCTGAAACAGAAATCCAAAGAATGATTTTCCTCTACCAGAACTGGAAAGGAAATGATGCACAAAAAATTTACCTTAAAGCACTTTACAACATCACTGAAACCTTCGCTGAACATGAAGAATGCGCTGAAGCATGGTATCTGATCGCCAGCAACCTTTACCACAACCAGTCTGCTGAAATGTCGGATTACACACAAAAAGGAAAAACGATCCGTGAAGCCCATAAGATATGTGTGCAAACCATTGAAAAATATCCAGGATCCCTCGGGGCAGATCAATGTAAAAGTTTACGCTCACAGATCGAAAGTAAATCAATGGGTTTGGATGTTGAACAGGTGAATTTACCGGATGAAAACATCATCAGTCTTGTTAATTATAAAAATATTTCAAAAATTTACCTCAAAATCGTCGCTTTTGACCGAAAAGCCTATGAAAAAATTGAAACACTCAAACAAAAAGAAATCGATTCATTTGTAAATGATCTTCCCATTTTACGCCAATGGGAACAAATACTTCCTGAAGGAAATGATTTTCTGGATCACAGGGTTGAATTGTCGATCGGTAAATTACCCAAAGGGTCGTATTCCTTGGTGATTTCAGATAATCCCGATTTTATTAGTAAAAAATCTGCTCTTGAAATGTCTCCATTCTTTGTATCAAACCTCGCATACTGGCAATCAGAAATGGAAAAATCAAGTCACATTTATGTGACAGACAGGACTTCCGGCGCACCAAAATCCGGCATTAAAGTGGACTTTTTTACGCATTATTATGATGGCAGACAACCCCTGAGACAAAAAATCAAAAGTCTGAAAACCAACAAAGAAGGCTATGTTACCCTGGAAGACACTGAAGGTCAGCGCAATATGACCATCGAACTGAGTGATGAAGCTGGTGATGAATTGTTCTTCAGAGACAATATTTATCCGGGTTTTAAATACAATCAGCCTGGAACGACCAACCGCGTGTTGTTTTTTATGGATCGGACGATCTATCGACCCGGCCAAACAGCCTATTTTAAAGGATTGCTATATGAACAAAGCCAAAACGATCCACCCAGGATTTTATCCGGGTTGAGAAATATTGAAATCACCATGTATGATGCCAATCACCAAAAAGCAGGCAGTATGATCGTCAGCACGAATGAATTTGGCAGCTTCAGCGGCAGTTTTGTGCTTCCTGCTTCAGGTTTGCCCGGATCATTCAATCTTGTGAGCAGTGTGTCACAGGACAGAGTCTATTTTAATGTTGAAGAGTATAAACGACCAACATTTACCGTGAGCATTGACCCTTATGATAAAAATTATAAACTGGGAGATACCATCGTCATCACGGGAATTGCTGCCAAATTCGCAGATGTTCCGCTTTCGAATGCAAAAATTACTTACCGTTTCAGAAGAAGCGCATACTGGCCGTGGTGGTCCTATAGTTATGGCAGAATACCAACTGGAAGCAATGCCGTGGAGATCGAATCCGGATCTTTGCCCGGCGATGAAAATGGCCGCTTCAGGATTCCTGTCAGACTCCTGAATGATGATCTGCTCGATGCCGGCAGTTATCCTCATTATCGTTTTGAACTGGAAGTGGATGCTATGGATCTGACAGGTGAAACCCATACTGCGACATCTGTAATCATTGCAGGGGCAAATTCAAAGAATGTCGAAATGACCGTTCCGGAACATCTCGACCAATCGGAAAATCTTGAAATTGCCATTGAAGCCAAAAACTGGAACGGACTGGCGCAAACCATCCAGGGAAAATTGAAAATCATTCAATTGGATGTAACAGAAAAAATATTCAGAGAGAGATTTTGGTCAGAACCTGATATGTGGATCTATTCCAAAGAAGAATTCAGTCGGCTGTTTCCTTATTTTGCATATAAAAATGAAGATAAAATAGCATATGCACCTGAAAAAATTGTGGTTTTGGAAAAAGATTTTGACGCTTCAATTGCAGCAAAAACTACCATAAATTTGCCAAATGGTCATTACAAAATCACCTTCACCTTTTTGGATGATCAAAATAAACCTGTGACCATCACCCATTTCACAGAAGTCTTTGAAAATGGAGATATTCCGGGCAAAAATCCCGTATTTTTGAAAGTTAAAGGCGGCGAACCAGGCCAAAAAGCTGAAATTTCACTGATGAGTAAAATACCCGGCCAACCAGTGATCCTGGAAGTTTTGGAGAAAAAAGAAATAGGAGTACACCGCTGGGAATATTTAAAAAATACAAAAAATATCAACTATACCATTGAAGAGAAACACCGTGGAGATATCCATGCGCGCATTGTATATGTGTACAACAACCGGATTTACACCACTTCAGAAACCATTCGTGTCCCTTGGTCCAACAAAGAATTGACCATAGAATATGTCCGTTTCAGAAACCGGCTTTTACCAGGAGAAAATGAGGAATGGGAAATTAAAATAAAAGGAAATAAGCAAGATAAAATATTGGCTGAGATGCTTGCAACACTGTATGATGCATCTCTGGACGATATAAAAAAACACAACTGGTATGCAGGTATTTATTCCAACAATTATCTGCACAGCAATCCTCGTTTTTTTGGCTTTGAAACCAGCAGAAACAGGTCATACACAGATTACTACTGGAATGAAATGTATTATTCCGGAATGCAAAAAACTTTCCATTCCCTCAACTGGTTTGGCATGGAACCGGGTGCTTATCAGGGAAATTTTGATGCAGATGCATACACTGTAAAAAGAGGAGCCAAAGTGATGTCGGAAGCTCCTTACCCTCCACCTTCTGCTATGCCTGAATCTGTGAACGATCAGGGTTCTCAACCGGACATGGAAGCAAATGAAACGATGAAAAATGGGGATTTAGCAATAAATGAACAGGAACAGCCACAAAAACCGACTGAAATTCAGATCAGAACAAATCTCAATGAAACAGTATTCTTTTTTCCTCACTTAAGAACAGATCAGGAGGGCAATATCATCATCCGGTTCAAAATGAATGAAGCGCTCACCTCATGGCGCTTTCTGGCATTTGCTCATACCAAAGATCTCGCGATCAGCATCAGTGAAAACCAGGTGGTGACCGCTAAAGACTTTATGGTGATGCCTAATATACCAAGGTTTGTCCGCACAGGAGATGAACTTTGGCTGAGTACGCTGGTGAGTAACCGATCTGACGTTAACATTCGGGGAGAAATCGATCTGCAAATTCTGAATGCCCTGACAGAGGAGAATATCACTTCTATGTTTCTAAACGGGAACACTGGCAATTCATTTGAAACTCCTGTAAAAAGTTTGATTAAAAAAAGCTGGCAGCTGAAAATTCCGGAAAAAGCTCCAGATCTATTGAAATATCGGATCATTGCCAGATCAGGTAATTTGGGAGATGGAGAAGAAGGGCTGATCCCGGTGCTTTCCAACAGGCAACTTGTCACCGAAACATTGCCCATGTGGTTTAGCGCCAATAGTCAAAAAACTTATGAATTTACTGCTGTTGATAGATCTTTAAAATCAGGAGGTGATCCTCATAAACTGACCTTAGAGTTTACTTCACATCCGGCCTGGTATGTGATACAGGCTATACCTTATATTCAGGCAGACCAGGATGCCAACAGCATTCAACTGGCAAATGCATTATTTATAAACTCGCTGGGAAGTGAAATCGTAAGGCAAAATCCAGCTATAAAAAGGGTTTTTGATAAATGGTCCATGCTTTCCGGAGATCAAAATCCGCTCCAAAGTCAGTTGGTTCATAATAAGGAACTTAAAAACATCTTGCTGGAAGAAACTCCGTGGGTATTGGATGCTCAGAATGAAACAGCCCAAAAACGGAATATTGCATTGTTGTTCAGTTTAAATCAGGTCCAACAGGATCAAACACAGATCATCCAAAAACTCAAGGCATTGCAGGAATACGATGGAGGGTTCAGTTGGTACCCTGGAGGAAGAAGCAACCAATTTATCACCCTATACATTCTGGAAAGTTTGGGTAAACTGGACAAAGCAAGGGTAAAAACAGTTGAAAGTGATGTTTTGGATCAGCTTAAAAATAAAGCACTTGAATTTGTTGATAACAGATTTGCTCAGATGTATGATGATCTGTTGGAATCAGCAAAAAAGCATTCTTTAGATCTTTCCAAAGACCATCTTTCAGTCTGGGCTGTATATTATTTATATGTCAGGTCATATTTTCCGGACCGGGCGCAAAATGATGAAGTTAAAAAAGCGGCTATCTACTACCTGGATCAATGCCAGAAATACTGGCTGGGCAAAAGTATTTATGTGGAAGGACTCATTTCCCTGGTCTTAAACAGGTCTGGAAATCCGGAAAAAGCAAAGTCCATACTTTTGTCCCTTGAAGAACGATCTGTTTTCAGCGAAGAATTGGGAAGATACTGGAAAACTGGTTATGGTTATGACTGGTTTGAACTTCCGGTTGAAACACAGTCGCTGATGGTGGAAGCGTTCAATGAGATCAGAAAAAATGATCCCGTGATCGATCAAATGAAAATTTGGTTGATAAAAAATAAACAAACCAATATTTGGCACACACCCAAATCAAGTATTGCTGCCATCCATGCCTTACTGCAGGGAAGTGAAAAACTGCTTTCGGAAAATCAATTGGTAGAGGTAAAAATGAATGGCAATTCTATAACATCCAAAATAAATCCTGAAGACATCCAGGCTGGAACAGGCTATTTCAAAGTTTCATGGGATGGAAATGAAGTGGCTCCTGGTATGGAAAAATTAGATATTAATAACCCGAATAAGTCTATTGCCTGGGGCGCAGTGTATTGGCAATTTTTCCAGACATTGGACAAGATCGATGATAGTACTTCGGGCCCACTCAAAATTTCCCGTCAGTTAAATCGAGTTGTAGACACAAAAACCGGCGAACGTCTTGAAAAACTTTCCGGTGAGTCCAGTATTCATCCGGGCGATAAACTTATGGTGAGCCTGCGGATCGAAACAGACCGACCCATGGATTTTGTGCATCTGAAGGATCAAAGGAGTTCGGCATTGGAACCATTGGATCAAACCAGCGGGTATGAATGGAATGCAGGACTGTCTTATTACAAAAGCAGCCAGGATGCTGCGACCAATTTCTTTATAGAGCATTTGCCCAAAGGAGTTTATGTGATTCAATATCCTTTGAGAGCGACCCATTCAGGAGCTTTTTCCAATGGAATTGCCTTGATCCAATCATTTTACGCACCTGAATTTTCAGGACATTCTGAAGGTACCAGGATCAGAATAGCAAATAATGAATAAGCCGTGAGTCCAATGATATTAGGGTAAAATCGATGGTGAAATAAATCAGGCTGACAGTGTCTTGATAAGCGCCATGATCTGTTCATAAATTTTACCCTGGCTTTTTTCATCTCCTGAATTCACTTCCAGATTGAAATCATTTGGAAAATGGGACAAGGTACTTGTTTTGAACAAAGCTTTGGCAGCTACAGCAAGATAGTGCAAATGCGGATATTGTTGCGGATTGATATGTATCAACATATCACATTGATGTGATTGGACAAGATCGGTAATGTTCTGTTTAGGGGTAAAATTCCATTGCAGGTCTTTATTGTTGTATAAAGCCATATTGAATACTTCCACGTCTGAATCAGACTGAACAAAAGCCAGTAATTTAACAGTATGCGGCGGAAAATGCTCCTGAATTTTTATGAAATGATCACGGGTTGAAGGATCGGTTCCGTCAAATAAAATCATGTAAGTTTGAATATAATTGATACGAATTTCCTCTTTACCGGAAGTTGGTACGGTAGACAACAGCTTTCTGAGTGCTTTATTGAAGCTCCAATATTTGATTTTTTCGAACAAATTCTATTCTTTTACCTGACCAACGATTTCAAACTCACCCATCTTTCTGTATTTGGAAATCCTTTGTTCAATCCGTTCATCCGGGTCCATTGGCATCAGCTCCTTTAATTGTTTTGTGATATGGGATTTGAGCGTTTTAGCCATTTTCTCAGGTTCCAAATGAGCTCCGCCGACAGGTTCTCTGATAATTTCATCGATCAGCCCAAATTCAAGCATGTGCGGTGCGGTGAGTTTTAATGATTCAGCAGCAACTTCTTTGAAATCCCAGCTTCTCCATAAAATAGATGAACAGGATTCAGGAGATATCACACTGTACCAGGTATTTTCCAACATAAAAACCCGGTCTCCGACACCGATTCCCAAGGCGCCCCCTGAAGCTCCTTCTCCGATCACATAACACAAAACCGGAACCCTGAGCTGGGCCATCTCAAATAGATTTTTTGCTATCGCTTCAGCCTGACCTCTTTCTTCTGCCTCCATTCCGGGATATGCCCCGGGCGTATCTATCAAGGTAATGACAGGAAAATTAAATTTTTCAGCAATTTTCATCATTCGCAATGCCTTTCTGTATCCTTCAGGATTTGGCATGCCAAAATTATGATATTGCCTTTGTTTCGTAGTATTGCCTTTTTGTTGTCCTAAAATCACAACAGACTGATTGCCGATTTTTGCTATTCCTCCAACTATGGCTTTATCATCTTTAATGAACCTGTCACCATGCAATTCAACAAACTTGCTAGTGATCTGATCTATATAGTATGATGTATATGGTCTTTCGGGATGCCTGGAAAGCTGTACTCTTTGCCATCCTGTAAGGTTAGAATAAATCTCCTTCCTTTTTTCGACCAATTTTTTCTCTAATTCAATTATGGTTGAAGCCAAATCAATGTCCCCTTCCTCACTGACTTGTTTCAATTTGTCCAACTGTTCGGTAAGGCTCTCAAGAGGTTTTTCAAATTCCAGAAATACCATGATTGTCAATTTTTAATTTAAAAGGCAAATCGAAGGTAGTAAATCATAAGATTTAAGCAGACAATAATTCAAAGTTATTGCAAAAAAAAGTTGTTATAATTGGGAAAATTAAATTTTTAATATACTTTTGTGACCGCAAATTATTAGAGGTAATAATGGTCCGGTAGTTCAGTTGGTTAGAATACGTGCCTGTCACGCACGGGGTCGCGGGTTCGAGTCCCGTCCGGACCGCAATGTAAAGCTCATAATGTAATTATGGGCTTTTTTTTATTTATTTTTATCCAAATTTGCCCTCAGGTTATGCTTTCTCCTACTTTTTTTACCCTATTTTGTACCCTTGGCTAAATTCTTAACGGAATAATTTCCATTGTTTTTCTCCACAATAACTTTGTTCTTATGCACGGGGTCGCGGGTCGTGACGATTTTTCAAATGTCACGATGGTGACCAGGGCGTCACCATTCGAGTCCCGTCCGGACCGCAATGTAAAGCTCATAATGTAATTATGGGCTTTTT
>ERZ761602.3161-NODE-3161-length-23890-cov-4.476946_pt1 | contig 23890 bp, 15 predicted proteins | sample MGYA00512165_ERZ761602 | MGnify/ENA primary metagenome ERZ761602 (study PRJEB28899, sample SAMN02445085) | bioreactor sludge metagenome | biome: EBPR sludge; isolation source: Thorneside wastewater treatment plant | place: Australia: Brisbane, Thorneside...
CCGACGTTTCTATCGGCGCGGCAGCCGTTGCTGATTATCGCGTTGAGAATCCGGCTGATTCCAAGCGCAAGAAGACAGGCAAGAAGATCGAGCTCTCCTTAGTCGAAAACCCCGACGTGCTCGGTCTGGTCGCGGCCGTAAAGAAGAGCGGACAGATTATCGTGGGCTTTGCAGCGGAAACCGACGACCTAATCGCGAACGCGCAAACAAAACTGAAGAAGAAACATCTCGATCTCATCGTCGCAAACGAAGTGAACACCAGCGAATCGGGCTTTGGCACCGACACTTCGCGGGCCACCCTCATCAGCGGCGACGGCAAAGTCGATGCGTTGCCCCTACTCACAAAAGCAGAAGTAGCAGAGCGAATTCTTGATCGCGTAGCCGCCCTCCGCGCGCGCTGATCGAAATCACCTCGAAAATGGAGCACGCCCCGCAGATGCAGTTTGTCCGAATAAAGGCAATCGACGATCCCCTCTTTCCGAAAATGCACGCGCTGATGCAAACCGTGTTTCCTCCCGAAGAAGTTCTCGACTTCGAGCTCTGGCGCGAACCACTGCAAGACAACGGTCTCCGCGTGTGCGTCGCGGTGCATGATGGCGAAGTCGTCGGCGCCACCGAATACCGCTACTATCCCGATATGAATGTCGCCATGACCGATTTCACCATCATCGGACGGGAAGGCCTCGGCATCGGGCGGTTTTTGTACCTCAATCGCGGCGCAGACCTGCGCGACTGGGCGAATCGCCACAACAAGACGCCGCTGGGCATGTTTGCTGAAATATACGATCCGTATCGCGCGCGGGATCACGCCTTTGGCGGCATAAAGCCGATGGATCCATTTGTCCGCCGCGAAGTGCTTTCGCACCTCGGTTACAAACGGCTCGACTTCCCTTATGTGCACCCATCGTGGACGAATACCGGCGACGCGGTGGGGGAGCTGGACCTTTGCTTCTTGCCGACGGATGACGCACAAACCCAGCTTCCCGCAACTCTCATCGCGGACTTCCTCACCGGCTACTACGCGATTCTCGCCAACAAACCCGCGCAATGGCACAGCATGGTCGAGGGCCTTCGCGGTAAAAGTACGATTCCGTTGTTGCCACTCTAGTCGGGGACGACTAGAATACGCCGGGTTCGCAAGGGGCAAAGCCCAACGGGGCATTCAAAAGGGCACAATGAAAGCGATCATCATCGGAGCGGGACGCGGCCAGCGGCTTATGCCGCACACGGCGGACGCGCCCAAATGTTTTGCGGAAGTGAAAGGGAAGCGGATTCTCGACTGGGGCATTGAGGCCCTGGCCGCTGCCGGACTTTACGACGTCGTATTCATCGGTGGCTATCGCATTGAGATGGTGCGCGAAGCCTATCCGCACTTCACGTTCTGCCACAACGCCGACTGGCCGAACAACAACATACTCGAATCGCTCATGCACGCCGCGGACCATATGGACGATGGGTTCGTATGCGCTTACAGCGACATACTCTATACGCCCGCGATCATCCGTGAGCTCGTGAAATCGCCCCACGACATGACGCTCGTCAGCGACACCGCCTGGCGCACCCGCTATACCCAGCGCACCGAACATCCCGAAGACGATGGCGAAAAGATCGCGGTAAACGGAAGCACCCGCGTCGCCACCATCAATCGCACCATGCCGTCCGAACATGCACACGGCGAATACATCGGCGTCGCCCGCTTTTCACCGCGTGGTGCGGCCGCGCTCCGCAAACACTACAACGACGCCCGCGAGAAACACGGCGACGGACCCTTTCAGGCGGCCAAGACTTTTCGCAAGGCGTACCTCATCGATCTTTTTCAACACATGATAGAAGCCGGCGAAGAATTTCATGCGGTGGCCACGCCCGGCGGCTACATGGAAATCGATACCAACCAGGACTTTCAGATCGCGCGCGCCGAGTGGCAGATTTAGAATTGCAGCCCAAGTAGCAATCACATAACCGAGGAAAACCAAAACGTCATGCTTCGCACAATTCCAACATTCGCCTCTGGTGTCGTCGGCAGCATGCCGCGTTCACAATTCGTCCGCGATCTGCTCGATCCACAGAAAGCACCGAAAGATCCCGCCGTCCTCGAACGCCACATCAATGCCGCGATCGACTACATCCTCGCGCTACAAGAAATGGCGGGACTCGACATCGTCTCCGATGGCGAATACCGCCGCCGCGCCTATATCGGCATCATTGCCGACGTCTGTGACGGATTCCTCCTCGAACGAAAGTTTGGTGTGTGGTGGCATTCCGTTGTCGCGCCGATCGCGCACACGCGCCCGGGACTTGCCGCAAAGGAAGCGGCCTATCTTCGTGCCCGCACCGATCGGCTGATCAAAGTGGCATTGCCCTCGCCGTACCTGCTCGGCCAGCGTATGTGGTCCGAAGAGAATTCCCGCGACGCATACCCCACGCGCGAAGCGTTCATGGAAGCCCTCGTTCCCGTCCTGCGCGCTGAACTCATTGCATTGCGCGATGCCGGCTGCGACATCGTCCAGTTCGATGATCCGCACCTTTGCCTCTTCGTCGACGAACGCGTCCGCTCCCAGTACGCCAACCCACAACGCGAGATCGATCTCTGCGTCGACATGTTAAACGCCATACTTGACGGCGTCACCGGCGTGCACACCGCCATCCATCTCTGCAGGAGAAACAAGGCCCGTTCGGGCTGGGTAGGAGAAGGGGGATACAGCCCAATTCTCGGTGCGCTCAAACGATTGCGCGTCGATCAGTTCGTCATGGAATTTACAATACCCGTCGCAGGCGAACTCACCGTCCTGAAAGAGCTGCCGGAGAACAGCAAGATTGGATTAGGCTGCGTAGATTGCCGCGGCGAAACGATCGACTCCGTCGAGACCATCGTCTCACGCGTCGAAAAGGCGTTGCATTACCTGCCTGCAAGCCGAATCCTGCTCAACCCCGACTGCGGCTTCGCCCCCGGCAACGCCGCTGAAATTCCGATTGACGAAGCCTACGCAAAGCTCTCGAACGAGGCTGAAGCCGCGCGCATTCTTCGGGAACGGTACGCATAGAAAGAAAAAGCTCGCCCAGACAGCTTACAGTTTGAAGAAAGATTCCCGATCGCGCGAGAGCGCAGAAACCCATCCCCCTTAGAAGGGGGATGGGAATACGAGCATTCCATTTAGCAGTCCGCGTTCGGGCAGGAGGCTTCAGATCCTTACCGCCGTTCAGCAACAGTTCTGCTGCATCGCGCTTGTCAGACTCGATCCACTCGCCACAACGCGACAAGCCCTACAACGCAGAGCACCGCGCTGGGCGCGATGCCGCGCAGAATGTACTCCTGCATCGAGCCCAGGCCGCCCGACTCCAACAAGATGCGCATAAAGTAATACCCGCCCAGCAACGCGAATCCAATGGCAAAGCTGTACGAGCGGCCGCTGCGCGGCGCGCGCACTGCCAGTGGCGCCGCAGCAAGGCTCACCGCCAAACATGCCATGGGAAGCGTAATGCGATCGCTGATCTCCGACCGCACGGCGCGCAAGTCTTCGGAATTATTCTTTGTCCGATACGCCTTGTACCGATCTTCCGACAGCTTTTCCTGCTTGAACAATTCCGCCAGCGCCATCGCGCGATGGCGCGCGGGCGGCGGGCGAAGCGCCGGCGAATTCAGGTCAACCGCCTGCTCGTCAAACAGGATCGGCATGATGCTGTCGCCTTCCTGCGGAATGATCTGATGGCCGTTGCGTAATACCAACCGTGTGCCCTCGCCGGACTCCACAAACTGCGCGGACTCCGCATAGAAGATCCAGTCGCGCCCCGTCTGTGGTTGCACCACAACAATATCGCTGAATGTCTTGCTTGCCACGTCGCGGCTCTTGAAGTACACCCGTATCCCGCCGAAATCGTTCATCACGCCAACCGGCAAGACGTCGAGCGTCAACCGCTGCGGCAGTTCGACGTACAGCAGCTGGTTTGCAAGCGCCATCGCGCGCGGTTGCACGCGTTCTTGCAGAAAAAAAGTGCCCACGCTCAACAGCAAACCAACCAACACCACGGGCACCACCAGAAGCTTCAATGGAATGCCGGCTGCTTTCATCGCGGTGATCTCGTTGTGCTGCGCAAGCCTGCCGAAGGCAAGCAGAATCCCCATCATGTACGCGAGCGGTACAAGATAGACCACCAGCGTGGGACTGAAGTAAAGGATCAGCCGCGCAATGTCCCACTCGCTGATAAACTCCAACGGCAGCGCGACGCGCCGCTCGCGCAGCTCGTTTGCAACGCCCACAAAGCCGATGATGAGCACTGCCAACAGAGCAGGCAAAAGTATTTCCCGCATTGAGTATCGGGTAAGCAACGTGAAGATTCTGCGCCGCGCAAACATGATTGGATGCAATGCTACCGTTAAATGCCAAGGGTTTAGGCGATAGTATACCGATATTCGGAAAATTTTGCGCTCCGCGAGGCTAAAGTAATCTCGCTCACCGCCGATATACCCAATGGCGTTTTAAGGGAACGTTCGACGGGGATGGGCCGCTCTCACTCGGCCCGGAGGCTATCACTATGGGCACAGGCGCACTGTCTTCATCACTTTCAACCGCATTCTTCAAGCAACCGCTGTCATTCGAACCACCAAATCTTTTCGGATCGAAATCTGAGCCGAATACCGCCGCGCTTTTCAACGCCGCGCCCGAAGCCTTGGCAAACTCCAATCTGCTCACGTCCGACCCCGCGCTTTCGCTCGACGACGAGTTCAACAGTGTCGTGTATCGATCCCAGGTGGACAAGGTCTCCCTGAGTCTTGCGTACAAAGAGGCAATGGCGCGCGCATCCAACGCCGAAGGCGATGGCGCCGTGTCTGCATCGGCGAAACAACTTACGTTTCAGTTCTACGCCGAATCGCGCGTCGAAGAACTTGCGCGCTTTTCCTCGCGCACCGCCGCTGTTGCCAACGGACTTGAGGAGAATCAACGCGCGACTTACACCGAAGCCAGTCGCCTGGTTGCGCAACGCTTCTCATTCTCGATGACCATTTCCGGCGCGGCTCTCGAAGGATTCAGTGGTGCATCGCAACAGCTGCAAGAAGCTGATGACGCCGGCGGCATCAACGAACTGCTGAAGCTTACAAACGACGCGCTCGGCAAGAGCGACGACATCCTCGACAAGATCTTTCAGCTGCTCGGCGATTTCTTCTCGAGCACCGAGGACGATTTCCAGACGCGCTTCCAGAAACTGTACGAAGGCATGCAGAACCTCGGACTTGCAGGAAACTCGACTCAAGGCGCCGGCACAACGTTCTCCGCCTCACGTTTTAGCATCCAGCTCGAGTTCAGCTTCGAGTCCGTCGAGATTGAGCAGGTTCAGCAATCCGATCCGATCGTTTTGGATCTTGATGACGACGGCATCGAGTTGAGCAGCTATAAGAATGGCGCGCAGTTCGACGTTCGCGGCGATGGCCGCACCGTCAAGTCTGCATTCGTCACAGGGGGCGACGCCTTCCTTGCAATCGACCGCAACGGAAACGGCAGGATCGACAATGGGCGCGAGCTTTTCGGCGATCAGAACGGCGCGAGGAATGGCTTTGAAGAATTGCGCAAGCTCGACAGCAACAGCGACGGCTTCATCGACGCCAACGATAAAGCCTTCGACAAACTGCTCCTTTTCCGCGACAACGGAAACGGCAAAACCGAAGCAGGCGAACTGCTCACCCTGGCGCAAGCGGGCATAAAACAAATTGATCTGCGCTATCAGGATGTAAATGAAACGACCAGTGGCGGCAACAAGCTCGCGCAACGCGCAGGCTACACCTACGAAGACGGACGCCGCGGCAAAGCCGCCGATGCGCTGCTGAACTTTACGGCCTGATGATCCCCGTTGACTTAGGCGGCCATTCTTAAGCTCAGACTCGTAGTCATCATCGTATTCGAGTTGTTTCGAACCCCAAAAGATGGCGCAGCAAAAAGCACCGAAGTGCCCGGACGGCAGGACAAGCATCTCCGCGAGCCGTCTTGATTCCCCGCCGTAACCAGAGAATAGACGTAGATCGAAGGCCCATTCTCGATACTCTGGGAAAAAGAAAGCAGCGCGGACCCGAATATGCTTTCGGGTCCGCGCTGGGCTTTAGATTTGCTTACGCAACCATTCCGTGCGGATCGATTACGTATTTCTTTGCTGCGCCCTTGTCGAAGTCTTTGTAGCCTTTCGGCGCATCGTTCAGGGAAATGATGGAGACGTTGGTTGCCTTGGCGATCTTAATCTTGTCGTAGAGAATCGCCTGCATCAGGTTGCGGTGGTATTTCATCACCGGGCACTGGCCCGTGGTGAAGCAATGCGACTTCGCCCAGCCCAGACCGATGCGGATACCGAGCATGCCAATCTTCGCATTCGCGTCGACGCCGCCCGGATCACCCGTCACATACAACCCCGGAATACCAATCGCACCACCGGCGCGCGTCACTTCCATCACGCTGTTCAGCACCGTTGCAGGCCGTTCCACGCCCGCATCGACGCCGTGCCCCCGCGCTTCGAAGCCGACGCAATCCACCGCGGCATCCACTTCCGGAATACCGATGATCTGCTCGATTTGTTCCGCAAGCGTTGCCTTCTTCTTGAGATCGATGGTCTCGCATCCGAAACTTTTCGCTTGCTTCAAGCGCTCCGGAATCATGTCGCCGACGATTACGCACGCCGCGCCCAAGAGATGACAGGACGCCGCGCACGCAAGGCCCACAGGCCCCGCGCCCGCAACGTATACAATCGATCCCGGGCCGACGCCCGCGGTGACCGCGCCGTGATAGCCGGTCGGGAAAATGTCGGAGAGCAACGTAAGATCTTTAATCTTCGCGAGTGCCTCGTCCTTGTCCGGAAACTTCAACAGGTTGAAGTCCGCGTACGGCACCATTACATACTCCGCCTGGCCGCCGATCCATCCGCCCATGTCGACGTATCCATACGCCGCGCCGGGTCGCGCCGGATTCACATTGAGGCAAATGCCCGTCTTGCCTTCCTTGCAGTTGCGGCAACGTCCGCACGCGATGTTGAACGGCACGGAACAAATGTCGCCCTTCTTGATAAACTCAACGTCGCGCCCGCACTCAACAACTTGCCCCGTGATTTCATGACCGAGGATCAGCCCCATCGGCGCGGTTGTGCGTCCGCGCACCATGTGCTGATCGCTTCCACAGATGTTTGTCGTCACCACTTTCAGGATGACGCCGTGATCGCACTTGCGTTTTCCCAGTTCGAGTTTTGGATAGGCGATCTTCTGAACTTCGACCACCCCCGGCTTGATATACGCTACTCCACGATTTCCCGGCATACCGATCTCTCCCCACAATGTTTAAGACCCGTTGACACCCAGACGTGATGTGCCCGCGAACGCGATTCAGTCACTGCGCACCGATACCAGCGATACACGGACAGCCCATGGGTTCATTATTCGGCAACGCGCGTGATTTGGCAACAGAAATACTTCGCGCAAGGCGAGGCGCTCGGCGCAGCGCGCCGGAGCGAGGAGAAGTGGGACAAAAAAATCAGGATGCTGTTACGTTGCAACGGTTGGTGGAGTACCTAGGCCGAGGGGGACGGCAACGCAACAGCATCCTAAGGCAAAGATTGATTAGCACTATGCCAAACTGACCCTCGGGGGACAATCGGGATCGTTCCCCATAATTATATCGGGGTTCTTCCCGATGTCTATGCCCCGCAACGACTTACCGAACGGTAGGTTGCGTCCGCCCGCAGCATTCCATCACCCCCATAACCAATGCTATCGAGTACAATTACGATACGAAGGGGAATTGCATGCACCGATCCCGACGCTCCCATAGAAAGTTCGGCTGGCCAGAATTCTGGTTCCTCGTTCTCGTCGCGTCCGTGATCGGTTCCGCCACGATCTGGTGGCAGCAGCATTTGCGCCCAAAGTGGCGCGAGACCGCCGGCGTCATACTCGAATGGCAAGGAAGTTCCGCCGGTGCCAACGCCAAAAAGGCGAACGTCACATACGAATACACGGTCGGTCTCACGAAGTACACCGGGAAATTCGATGGATTCTGGCCCGAGATGGGTACGCCCAACGCGATCGCGCGGGACCGCATCGGCGAGATGCCGAAGCCCGGCGCAAAGATCGTGGTCTATTACGATCCCAATGACGATTCGCGCAGCGACATCATGCCCCACGGCGCAAAGCCGTCGCCGCTGCTGCTGACCTTGAGCATCGCGCTAGCATGCGCCGTCGCGGGATACACGTTTGTCGTATATCCCGCGTGGCGCAAGTAAAGGCTACCAGTTGGCGCGAATAAACTTGCAGCCTTCCCGCGCAACATGCTCTTCGCTCGGCGCCATCTTGCGCCAGATGCACGTCGCCGCGGCAAGGTCCGGAAGGCACAATCCAAACGCTTCGATCATCAGCCAGCCGTCGTAGCCGATCTCCTTCAGCGTCGCAAAGTTCGTTTTGTAATCGACGTGGTCTTCACCGGGCGTCGCGCGATCATTCGCGGAGATATGCACGTGGTTGATGTGCTTCCCGCCCGCGCGAATCGCGTCCGCCACTTTTTTCTCTTCGATGTTCGCGTGGAAGGTGTCGTACAGGAAGCCGACATTGTCGCGCCCGACTGCCGCGCAGAAGGCGGCCGAGTCCGCCGTGCTATTGAGGAAATACGTTTCGAACCGGTTCAACGGCTCGACGGAAATCGGGATACCACTGCCTTTGGCATAATCCGCAAGTGCCTGGATGCCCGCCACGCACCAGTCCCATTCCTGCTGGGTGCGGCCTCGCCCCACGAGGCGACCAACCGGCGAGCACAGTGGACCCGCAAACACTTCCGCGCCGAGCGTCTGGCTCGCGTCGATGCAACCCTTGAAGAAATCGAGCGCCGCCTGGCGTTCGCCGGCGTTTTCGCCAATGAAATTGCAGCCCGGCGCAGGCACCGAAACCACCGTGCTGGCAAGCCCCTCGCCGGACAACACCCCGCGAAGCTCTTTCCAGTCCGATCCGTCCGTGCTGAACATCGGCAGTTCCACGCCGTCAAACCCGAACGATTTCAACTGCTTCAGCAGCGGGTAGTGTTCCTTGCCCACGGCACCAGTCCACAACAACAGATTCATTCCGACTTTCATGGCGATGTTCCCTCTTGCACGGTTGGATTCCGCGAAATCTAGCACATGCGCCGGGCATTTGCCACAATGCCCCCATGCGCAACATTGAACTCAAGGCGAGGCTCGACGCTCCCGATCGCGCGCCCGAGATCTGCGGTCGTTTGGGCGCAGCGCGCCAAGGAGCGATTCGGCAGACCGACACGTACTTTCCCGTCGCGCACGGTCGGCTCAAACTGCGGGAGAATCAGCCCGGCAACACCGAATTGATTCATTATCACCGCGATAACGCCAGCGGTGCGAAAGGCAGCGACTACAGAATCGTTCTCGCGTCGCCTGAAATGGGTAAACTCCTCGCGGATGCGCTTGGCGTGCTTGTTACGGTGCGGAAGGTCCGCGCGCTCTGGCTGTGGCACAACGTGCGCATCCATCTCGACACGGTGGAGGGACTCGGCAGTTTTCTCGAGTTCGAGGCCGTTCTGGGTGGCATGCATGATGATGCCGATGGCCATGCGAAGCTGCGTACGTTGAGCGATGCGTTCGGAATTGAGCAATCGGATTTGATCGCGGTGTCGTATAGCGATTTGTTGTTGGGTGGGCAGGGTTTGGGCGGGACAGCCACCTGCCAGGATATTCTTTTTTCTAGTTGATGAATTTTGGTTGGCAGGTGACAGTCCCGTTTGGGCGTGGTCTGATTCGTGGAATTTGGACACTCTTTCCGTCAATTTGTTACCCTCCGGTATTCCGAGGGGTGAGGGAGACCATTCTCGATGATTCGTTCCCGAATAATAGGCACCGGCCACTTTTTGCCGGAGCGCGTCGTCACCAACGCCGAGTTGGAGTCCATGTGCGAAACCACCGACGAGTGGATTCGCCAGCGCACGGGTATTGAACAGCGCCATTTTGCGCGCCCCGGCGATGGCGCGTCCGACATCGCCACGCCCGCCGTGCGCAATGCGATGGAATCGGCCGGCGTGACAGTCGACGATGTAGACCTGCTCCTGTGCAGCACCACCACGCCGGACTATGTGTTTCCCGCGACCGCGTGCGTGGTTGCGGATAACATTGGCCTGGGCACCAAGCCTGCTTTTGACATCAACGCGGCATGTTCCGGTTTCATGTACGGCCTTGCCACAGCGGACGCTTTCATTCGCAGCGGCGCATACAAGACCATCGTGCTCGTCGGTTCGGAACTCGCCAGCAACCGCGTGAATTTCAGCAAGCGCGACACCGCGGTTCTGTTTGGCGATGGCGCGGGCGCGGTTGTGATTCGGGCCGAAGACGGCGATAAAGGCGTGCTCACCACGCACCTCTGGGCCGACGGTTCCGGGCGCGAAGTGCTGTGGTTGCCCGCGGGCGGCTCGAAGATTCCCGTAACAAACCAGAATGTCGACGACGACATCAACACCATTCATATGAAAGGCAAAGACCTCTTCCGCCGCGCGGTGATCGAATTTGCCAACGCCGCGAAAGTCGCGCTCGATGCCGCAGGCATGACCTTCGACGACGTTAAACTGTTCATCCCGCACCAGGCCAACATTCGCATCATCGAAGCCGTTGCCGAACGGATGAACATTCCCGCGGATCGGTGCGTCGTGAACATTCAGAAAGTCGCGAACTGCACCGCCGGCTCAATCCCGCTCGCACTGTCGCAGGCAAACGATGAAGGCCGGGTCAACGAAGGCGATATCCTGCTGCTCGTGTCCTTCGGCGCCGGGCTTACGTGGGCCTCCGCGGTGGTGCGCTGGTAGGTTTTTAAGAAGCCTGGTTTGAACTGCTGTTCTTCCTAGCGCATTTCCCGAGCGGGCGAGCCCGTAAGTCGTTTGGTGCACAATGAAGCCGTTGGACCGCGTTCGCGGCTCGCGGGGACGCCCGCCCTACCAGGTAGTGCTCATCCTTAGTGGCGGTTTAGGTGTTGAGTCTTCGGCGTTGGGTGGCGGGTAGTAGATACCTCCGCTTCGCGTTCGGGATGACTCGTGCGGGAGAGCGATTGCGCGGAGCGGGAACTGGTATCACGTTACCCCAGTCCGTTGACGAGACCTTTCCTGCGTAGCATTTGACATGATCCCGCATGAACAGTAGGCTATACGGCTTAACCACGCTGGAGAGCCTTTATTTATGCACCCTTTTCGCACGCACACCTGTGGAGAACTGCGCCCGGATCAAGCCGGTTCGACCGTCAAACTGTCGGGCTGGGTCCACCGCAAACGCGACCACGGCGGCGTCATTTTCATTGACCTGCGCGACCACTACGGCATCACGCAGATCGTCGTCAATCCGGACAAGGATTTCTTTCAGGCGGCTGAGCAGTCCCGCGCGGAAAGCGTGGTGACGATCACCGGAAACGTCGTGAACCGCACACCGGAGACGGTCAACGCAAATCTCGCGACCGGCGCGATTGAAGTTGTGGCGGAAGCGTTTCACGTCGAGTCGATCGCGGACCAGACCCCGTTTCCCGTCAACCAGGAATTGGAGTATCCGGAGGAGACACGCCTTGCGTATCGTTTTCTCGATCTGCGGCGCGAACGCCTGCACCGCAACATCCTGCTGCGGTCGAAGACGGCGCAGCTCGTTCGCGCGCACCTGACTTCGCGCGGTTTCACCGAATACCATACGCCGATCCTTACCAGCTCCTCGCCGGAAGGGGCGCGTGACTACCTCGTGCCGAGCCGGTTGTATCCCGGTCACTTCTACGCGCTGCCGCAGGCGCCGCAGCAGTTCAAGCAATTGCTGATGATCAGCGGGTTTGACCGTTACTTCCAGATTGCGCCGTGTTTCCGCGACGAAGATTCCCGCGCGGACCGCAGCCCCGGCGAGTTTTATCAGATCGATATGGAGATGTCTTTTGTCACGCAGGACGATGTCTTCGCAGAAGTGGAAATGATGCTTGTGCGCGTGTTCAAAGAGTTGTCAGACAAAAAGATTCCGCACGAAGTTTTCCCGCGCATTCCCTATCGCGAATCCATGGAGAAGTACGGCACCGACAAGCCCGACATTCGATTCGGCCTGGAAATGGTCGATTGCACCGATATTTTCGGCGAGTGCGAATTAAAAGTGTTCAGCAACGCCATGAAATCCGGTGGCGCGATCAAAGTCATTTGCGCGAAGGGCGTGGCATCGCAACCGCGCAAGTTTTTCGATGATGCTGAAACCTTTGCCAAAGGCGAAGGCGCAAAAGGCCTCGCCTGGATCGCGTTGCGCGAAGGCGAATGGAAAGGCCCAATCGTCAAGTTCCTCAGCGAAACCGAGCGCGCCGAACTTGCCAAGCGCACCGGCGCAGTGGAAGGCGACGCACTGTTTTTCGGAGCCGGCGCGCGCGCGGAAACGAATGCCCTGCTCGGCAAAGTGCGCGGCTATCTCGGCAACGCACTTGGCCTGATCGACAACAGCATTGCCGCATTCTGCTGGATCGTTGATTTTCCCATGTTCGAATGGAACGAAGACGACAAGAAAGTCGACTTCTCGCACAACCCCTTCTCCATGCCGCAAGGCGGTATGGACGCGCTGCTCAACAAAGATCCGCTTGACGTGCTCGCGTATCAATACGACGTGGTGTGCAACGGCATCGAGTTGTCCTCCGGCGCAATCCGAAACCACCGTCCCGAGGTTATGCTCAAGGCATTCGAAATCGCGGGCTACACCGAAGAGGTGGTGAAGAACAAATTCCCCGCGCTGTGGAACGCATTCCACTACGGCGCGCCGCCGCACGGAGGCATCGCCCCCGGCTTCGACCGGATCGTCATGCTACTCGCCGACGAGCCGAACATCCGCGAAGTCATCGCCTTCCCGCTGAACCAGAAGGCGCAGGATCTGCTCATGGGCGCGCCGAACACAGTCATGCCCAAACAGCTTAAAGAACTTCACCTGGAAGTGAAGTACCCCGAGAAGCCGGTTTGAGCGGCAAGCTGCTAGCAAAATCATGCACTAGACACCACACGCAGTAGGCGAACGCGAAGGTGCCAGGCACTATGCTACGGTTTTAAGTGTGGAGCCGGGCATTAAGATAAACGAATCGTTCTTGAAGTATGTCATCCGCCGGGAAGTGGGCCGCGGCGGCATGGGTATTGTTTTCGAGGCATGGGACGAGGACCTGCACCGACAGGTCGCCTTGAAAGTCTTGCACCCCAGACTGCTCGTTAACAGTGCGCACGGGCATCGCATCGTCGCCGAGGCCCGCGCCGCGGCGTCTCTCCATCATCCTAACATTGTGCGGGTGCATACCCTGCTGGAACATCAGGGAATAACGGTTATCGACATGGAATATGTCGAAGGCCGCTCGCTCGAAGCGGTGCTCGCGACTGGGCCCCTCGGTCTCACGCGGACCATCAGTATCTTCACGCAGATCCTGCTCGCGCTCGACGCCTGTCACAAGAAGGGCATGGTCCACCTGGATCTGAAGCCGAGCAATATCCTGGTGACGCCGGAAGGACACGTATTTCTAACGGATTTCGGATTGTCGCAGGCAATCGCCGGACTAGAAAACCGTACAGAGCGTGAGGGCCTGTGGGGAACGCCTCGCTATGCGCCCCCGGAGTTGTGGAGCGGGGCGCGGCCAACTGCAACCTGGGATGTCTATAGCGCGGGTGTCGTTGTGTGCGAGTGCCTTCAGGGCCGTGGCCAGCACGCGTTGCCCATTGGCAACGCGGCAGATATGGAGCGATACGCCGAGCGTTTAGTGAACGCGATCACGGGTGTGTCCCCCGAACTATCGGCTTTGCTCGCGCGCATGCTTGCAAAAAAACCGGGGGACCGTCCCTCGAACGCAGGCGAAGCCCTGGGGTTGTTGCGCGTCACGCCAGAGTTTCAGCAAGCGGCACCCAAAACGGAGAATACTTCGTTGCCGAATGCGATTGGCGAGACCGTCCCCATCAAGCCCACGCCGCCGACCAATCGTAATCGGTGGAAAGTGATCGCGGCCGTGTTGGCCATCGTTGCTGCAATCTCCGCAGCGGTGTTCGCGCTAAACGAAAGGTCGCGTCCTGCGCTACCCGATCTCGAACAGAGGGGCCCGATGGCGATTTCCCAGGCAGGCAGTTCAAATCCCATGGCTCTCACGCTCGTCAAAAATGTGCTGTACTTCACCGCGGATACAGACAAAAGCGGCCGGGAACTCTGGGCCGCGACTGCACGTGGTCCGCACCGGGTAGCGGAGGGCCGGTCGTCGGACTTTACCCTTCCGCGCGCACTTTTTGCAGCTTCTGATCGCCTGTACTTCACCGCCGAATTGCCGCAACGCGGCGCAGAGCTTTTTCAAACCACGATGCTCGAGAGCGGCGAGTCGGTGGTTAGTCTTGTGCGGGACATCCTGCCGGGTCCAATGGGTAGCGACCCGGAATGCGTCGCCTTTCACTGGCCGATAACCTTGTTCTACGCGACGACACGACAGGAAGGCCGCGAACTCTGGACGACTTTCGGCACGGAACCGCAGACGGGAATTGCATCGGACCTGTTGGCCGGGCCCCAAGGATCCGCGCCGGATCGGCCGCGCGTCTCGACGGGGAAGAACCTTGCCTACATCGTGGCATTCACGCATCTGGCCACCGGTCTCGGGCTGTGTTACTACGATTTCGCCAACAACACCACGCATGTGATCTGTGACGTCAGCGAGGACGTGGGACTGTTAGGCGTAATTGATGAGCGACTGGTCTTCACCCAATCCGACGCAGAACACGGCAACGAGGTGTGGATAGCGGACGCGGCCAGTGGTGAAGTCCGGTTGTTGATGGACATTTCGCCGGGCGTCGATTCGTCGAACGCATCAAATTCTTGTGTGATCGGAAATCGCGTCTTATTTCAAGCCACGACGCCATCGACGGGCGCGGAATTGTGGATCACCGACGGCACGACCGACGGTACGCGCCTCCTACGCGATATTCGACCCGGCCCCGAGGGTAGCGCGCCGTATGCGCTGAAATCGAACGAACGGTTCGCGGCGATTCGCGCGGACGATGGCGTTCACGGAATGGAACTGTGGGCGAGCGATGGCACGGAGGAAGGGACCATGATGATTGCCGATGTATGCCCGGGCAACACGGGATCGAATCCATACAACAATATTCCACACGAGACTTTCATTGCGTTTAGCGCTAACGACGGCGTGCATGGCGAAGAACTTTGGCTTGCGCGATTTAAATCCGGACGGTGGTCCGCGGATATGGTAAAGGACATCGCGCCGGGTGCGGCGAATGCCGAACCCTATGAATTGATTTGGACCGATGAGACCCATGCATATTTTGTCGCAACTGACCCCGCAATTGGCAGGGAGCTATTTCAGTTGACTGTTCATATGGATCCCAGGAGCAGCAAAGTGACCGCGTTTGATCTCAGTCAAAACGCACCCGAACTGAAAAACGATACACCGTGAGCGACACCGCCAACAGTGCCGCGCTACGGCTGCGGGCGATCGCCGGGGAACTCGAAGGCCAGACCTGGCCACTCAATGAACACCTCTTTGTGATCGGCCGCGGCACCGGGTGCCACTTGCGGCTCGATGATGAACACGTTTCGCGCCGGCACTGCGAAATCAGGCTGGAGCACGGTGCCGCCGTGCTCTACGATCAGCAAAGCCGCAATTCCACCCTGCTCAATGGCCGCCCGGTATCGCAAAGCGTGTTGCGGCCCGGCGATGTCATTTCCATTTATGCGAATCGCTTTTACGTCGAACCGGACGAATCGCGCGAACCTGCCGGTGACGCGTCGCGCGCGCCCATCGATCCCACGCCGATCACCGCGCCCCTGAGCGAGGCCATACATCTGCGACACGAGTTCGACGCGGCACGTTATCTCGACAATCCCGGTTCCATCGAGGAATTGTTTGAGCTCTTCGCGTTGTCGCGCGACCTCGCCAAGATCGACACGCTCGAAGCCCTGCTCGCGGCGCTGGAAACGCACGTGCGCGCGCGGCTCGCGCCCGAGGCGTTCTGGCTTGCGTGGCACATCGCCGACGAAGACGATTTCGTGTTGTACTCGCCCGTGCCGACCACGGAGGTCGCAAAGACGCCGTATGAAGCGTTTCGTCAGGCGCGCGACGCCGCTGCGAGCGTATTGTTGCCCTACAACACACTTAGCGGTCCGCGCGAAGTATTGGCCGCGCCGCTGCTGCACGGCAGCCGGTGTTTTGCCGTCATTGCGATCGAGCGCGCGGGGTCCGTTGCGCCGCGCGGAGCGCAGGCACTGCAATACCTCGCGGGCGTAGCCGAAAGCGCAGGACCGCTCGTGCGCGCGGTTGAACGCCTCGAACAACTGCGTCGCGACGCGGGGTTGGACGCTCAGGACACCGGCGGCGGCGCCGTGCTGCTTGGCGATACGCCTGTAATGACCAATCTACGCGCGTCGCTGATTCGTGCCGCGCGCGGCAGTGGAAACGTTCTGTTGCTCGGCGAGACGGGCGTAGGCAAGGAACTTGCCGCGCGGTACGTACACGATCACAGCGCGCGCGCCGAAGGGCCCTACGTCGTGGTGAATTGCGCTGCAATCCCGGCCGGGCTGTTCGAGAGCGAAGTGTTCGGCCATACGGCAGGAGCATTCACCGGCGCGGCCCGCCCGAGGCGCGGGCTGTTTCAGATCGCGCACGGCGGCACCCTTTTTCTCGACGAGATCGGCGAACTCACGCCGGAGAATCAAGCGCGACTGCTCCGCGTCGTCGAAACGGGGACATTTCGTCCGCTGGGATCGAACGACGAGTTGCGCGTGAAGGTGCGCGTGATCGGCGCGTCAAACCGGCCCCTCCGCGAACCGGAATCGGGATTTCGCGCGGACCTCCTGCATCGTCTCGGTACTTTTATCGTCGAACTGCCGCCCCTGCGCGAGCATCGCGATGATGTGCCCGTGTTGGCGCGGCATTTTCTCTCGCGCTTCGCCGTGCACGCGCCGTCCCATCTCGCGGGTTTTACGCAAGGCGCGCTCGGCTGGTTGCAAAGCCAGCAGTGGCCGGGCAACGTGCGCGAATTGCGTAACGCGATCGAACGCGCTTGCCAAACCGCCCACGGACCACTCATCACGCCGGAGGATCTTACCGGTTCCGTCGGACCCCTTCGCGCGCCGGTCGCCGAAGCGGATCGCCCCACGCTGGACGAATACGAGAAGCGGTATGTCGTGCGGGTGTATGAGGAGTGCGACGGCAATATCGCCGAAGCCGCGCGCATTCTCGGCGTGGCGCGCAGCACGCTTTACCATAAACTGGGTGTTTATGGCATTCGCGTGTAATGCGGGGAGGTTTATATCTGCCAGTCGTACTGATTCTATTCTCCTTCTTCTCTTAAATCTGTGTTATCTGCGCAATCTGCGGATGATTCCTCCCCCTCTTGGCATTCCAAAAACGCTACAGGTCGCTGTGTCGGTTTCCAAATTCACTACACTTTTCTGGCCGGGATATTGTTTCGCAGGGCCGGGTGTTTTCGCGGCTAACCTTTTGTAGCAAGCGCGTTTATCGCATGTCTTGATCCCTCCCCCCGCGGCACGGCACGCGCGTTGCTCCCTCCTCTGCTGGGGTATACAGGTGCCTTACAGTCGAAACCGATGTCGAAATCTTCCATGAAAGCGGTGCGGCGCTGGATTCATTTCGACTCAGACGACGCGTGATCGACACCCGAAAAGTAACGGTTGGGCGAACGAAGCAAGGCAGAGGTTGTGCAATGCAAAGTGTGCGTATCGGGCAAGGGGACAGATTCATGATTAGGCTAACGGGCTCCGCACCGCGCGGAAAAGGATGCGCGACACCGCATCCGGTGCGACACTCGTGGCGATGGCTTCAAAACTTGCTCGTGGCCGTGCCGATTTTTCGCGCATTGCAGTACGCACACGCCGCCGATGGCAACTTCGAATGGGTTATGCAATTCGGCGTATCGGATTGTTACGTTGTAGCGGTGGGGTGGAGCAAATAATTCGAGCATGCATTGCGGAATATCTTTTTATCACCCCCATTCTTCTGAAGACGGGGTGTCGTACTGATTCGAAGATGTTCGGCAATTGCTGACTAGCAAGGTATCGTTGAGTGTGCTGGAGTGGGAGCACTAAGAGCGCAGGGATTTGCGATAGTGAGATTTGGAAAAGTGGGTCGCTTAACTAAGGAGTTGTTCGATGAAGAGTCCTGTATTGCGAGTGCTGTCTTGTGTACTTATGGCCGCATTTTTCCCCATTGTCTCGGCCTTTTCCCAGCCTTCATATCAGATTGGTCCTCGCACCGACCTGTTGGATTCCAATTTCTATACAGGGACCGCTGGCGGTCGCGGCGCGTACTGGGGAACAATGAGCAACGCGGGTGACCGAATCGCATTCTACGGTGTCGACTACACCAGCGGTTTTACGACTGAAATGTATATCGTGACGCCTGGCGACCCCTCCAGCTGGGTAAAACTCACAACGGGTTTCCCGGAGATCCCTAATCGCTTGATATCGTGGACGCCGGATGATAGCGGCTTCTATGCCGGACCGTATTTTACGAATGCCACGACGGGCGCGGTAACCACGCCAACAGTATTTGGATACAACCCAGACGATTCCTCTTTAACGACCTTGCCTGCGGACAACTGGCTCGTAACACAAGTTGTTTCTTCCATTGTTGGTGAGCAAGTCGAGGTCGATTACATTCGGGTGGTCGGTACGCCATACCTGTATGAATTCAATACCGACGGCGACACGGAAGGCTGGCAAGCAACCGCGGGATATTCGAGCCTGGTTGTGGCGAGTGGAACTATGACCGGAGATATATCGACAAATGATCCCATACTGAGCTCCGTGACGTTCGGAGCGCCTATAGACGCTAGCGTCACGAATACAATCTCGATACGGATGCGCCCAAGCGTAAGGGCGTTCGGCGAGCTATACTGGATTACAAGCGCCGACCCTGCGGAGAACTCCTCGAAGCGGGTTCGATTTGACTCCGGCCCAGCCGGCAGCTTCAACGACATCACTATCGACCTGAGCACCCATCCGAATTGGACGGGCAATGTTACTGACCTACGCATCGATCTGGTGAGTTCGACCCGCGACTTGGTCGCCCTTCCAATCCTCGCGAACGGCCAAGAGGATACGGGAAGAAGCCCGGTAGCCATTACCAACATTGATGGTCCGGATCTGGTTGGAAACGTCGATTGGCAGGTCATCGCGCCAGACGGTTCCGCCCTCGCGTTCGTAGATTACGCTGGTAGTCAGGTCGCGGGAATTGCCGATCATGCCGACATCTATCTGATTGAAGATTTACAGGACATTCTCTCGGGGAGCCAGCCGGCAATAACAAGCTTGACCGACCCGCGCGTGAAAGAAATCCGAGTCGCGGAATCGCCCAACTTCGCGCACACGCCCACAATTTCGCAGGATGGCAGTCTCGTTCTGTACGGCGAAGATTTCAATAACCTCTTTCGCAATGACGATTTCTTTGCGACGCTCCAGATGGCGGACTTAAGCATTATGGTGTCAAATTCAGACGGAACCGGCTCGGACTTCCAAATCGTTGAACCCAATTCGCAGGCGGTTCCCACATCCACAAGAGGCGGCACAAGGATTCTGTTTACCGCTACCCAGTTGTCCCCCCTTGACTTTCACCTGTTTATTTCTACCTTGGAAGTCAGCACACCAGTCTCCGGTACGACTGTAGGAAATCCCGTGGACAACGACATCGTTACCACCGTCGATCAGGTGGCGGAAGACGGCTCGGGAACCGTGCTCGAGATCCCGAGCGGTACAACGATCGATTTCCCTGTCGGCGCACCCCAGGAAATAGTGGTCGAAACGCCCATCGATCCAGTGACTCCGGTGCAATTGCCCCCGGATGTTGATGCAATTCCAGTGGTGCGTGAGTTCGGACCAAGTGGAACGCAGTTTTCGCCTGCCATTACCGTAACCATCACCTATACCGACGCGGAAATCGTCGGACTAGACGAGGCAAATCTGGAACTCTATCTGTACAACACAGTCTCGGGAATCTTTGACATCCCGGTGGTTGTGACTGCGCGAGATTTGGTCAACAACACGCTTTCGTTTGAGACCGATCACTTCTCCACGTTCGGTATTGCCGGAAAGAACATGGCCGACTCCGATAACGACGGCCTGACTGACGACGATGAAACCAACGTGCATAACACGAATCCAAGTGTTCCGGACACCGATGGAGACGGACTATACGATGGTTGGGAAGTGACCTATTTGCTCGATCCATTGGATGATGGATCGGTGAACCCGGTAAACGGCCCGGATGATGACAGTGATGGAGATGGATACACCAACTTGCAGGAGTTCCTGCGCGGTGGAAATCCGTATGTCTTTGAAAACGCACTCCTTCCGGCTGCGGGTCTGGCAGGAATATTCGTAACCCTAGGCGCGATATGTGCCGTGATGATTCGGCTGCAGAGGCGCAGGAGTGTTGCAAATTAACTAGGCGTAACCAAGAAATCAAACATGGCGGACCCCGATCCACCGGGGAACGGGGTTCGCGCAAGCCGGAAATCGAACGGCTCCTTTATCGCTCCCTGACCTCCTCAGCAGCGGTGCCTGGCGCAGGTCGCGCCAGGCACCGCTGAATTAGTCGAGATGGGTGCTGGTCGACTCGACGATGAATCACTACGCTTTTGGGGAAGGTTAAAATGAAAACGTTGCACAAGATCGCCGCGATTACGCTGTTGTTCTGCCTAACGTCACCTGCATGGGCGCAGAAGGCGACGGGGTCCGTCATGGTCAGCATTACGCCGCAGGGCGCAATCGACGCGGGCGCGAAATGGCGCGTCGACGGCGGCACTTGGAAGACGAGCAACGCAACCGTCAATGGACTCTCCACCGGAGACCATGAAATTTCCTTCAAGAAGGTCACCGGCTGGAAAAAGCCGAAGAACAAGACCATCACCATCAACGCCAGCCAAACGAAAAACGTCACCGGCAAGTACAAAGACAAAACGACAACCCGAACGCCCCCCACGGCGGATTTTACGGCGGACATTGCCGATGGCGATGCAGGGCTCCTGGTTAATTTTTCCGACACATCCGTAGAGAATGGATCGCCGATTACAGGCTGGATGTGGAACTTTGGTGATCCAAATAGTCAGTCAGCCAACCAAAGCGAACTTCAAAACCCGAGCCATACCTATTCCGAACCGGGGCTCTATACCGTCTCGCTTACGTTGCAGTCCGCAGCGGGTAGCCATGCAGAAATAAAGCAGGATTTCATCCTCGTTCGCGTCCCGGAAACAAAGTTTCAAAGTGGAGACCGCGAGACTTTCGTTGATGGAACTGCCGTAGTTGGCCCTGCCGGCGGTACCGTTTCTGGTCCGCAGAACTCGCCAATCGAAGGTGTTGAAGTCTTCATTCCTGCGGGTGCCCTTGCCGAAGAGGTGACCGTTACGCTCGGATTTGATACAGGCGCGATTCCGACAACGCTGGGGGAGTCAAGTGTCGGGGCTTTGACGATAGATTTCGGCGGAAAAGAACTATTGGATGTGGTGTTCGTAAGCATCCCATTTCCAGAAGCAGGCACAGGAGTATTAGTAGCGTTTCGCGTGCAACTGCCAGACGGCACTCTCGAAGTTTGCCCGCTGACCTCCGAAGACGAATCCCTCCAAACGGCAACGTTCGCGACGACCTCGGGCGGCACATTTGCATGGGTGGTCTATGATCCGCTCTCGAAGCTGAAATCTGGGAATATCCAACCTTGGACCTCCGACAGCAAATTTCGGGCGAAGACCAACGGGCTTTCCACGGCCAACGTTTCGACCACGCTATTTCCAGGCGGCCGATGCTATGGATTTGTCTCTTTCGCGCAATGGTTTTTTCAGAACCGTCGTGGTGTTCAATTGAACACCTTCAATAATAACGTGCTCTTTCGCCACCCAACTGAGCCCGGCACCGAACCGAATAGACCTCACACCATTGTGTCCTCCCGGGCCATGAACTCCATTCGTCAAAGCGCGTACGACAAACTGTTCTTCAAGCTGATTGAAGTTGGCCCGAATGCCAAGTGGGCGGAATCAATGTGGTTGACGATGTTAGTGACTGGTCAGCCGCAAGTCATGGGGCTGTACAGGCCCGGCACGGACGAGGCCGTGCCGCCACATGCAGTGCTTGCGTATCAGGTCAGGTTGGATAATGGGGTCCCTGTCTTTTCCGTATACGACTCCAATTACCCCAATGAGGAAGACGTGACCGTACGGATTCTTATCGACCCACAGACCCAATTACCCAGTGGAAGCATTCTGCATTCGAAAAACCCTTTGTACCTGAAGGGTTGTCTCATGGCAACGCCTACGCTGCGGGAGTCATACGAGAATATAATGGCTGATTGGGACCGCAATTTCTTCCAAAATACGTATGCGACCATCACCGTAACGTCTCCGACGCAGTCTGGAAAACCGATCACGACTTCAGATGTCACGCTTGCAGGCTATGTCGTCAGTGGGCAGGTTCTGGCAACGGATTTGCGAGCAAGCGTAACGAACGATGATGGGCTTACAGGCCCACTGCCTATCGATATGCACCTGGAGGCTACCGGGAACCCGGCAACGACGGCGCGGTTTTCGGCTACCTTCGCGCAGTTGCAGCCGGGTATGAACAGGATTACGTTTCGGACAACCGGAAAGCTCTATCAGGGATTGTTAGCGGCAAATACTGGGTTGCTTTCGGAAATCGAACTGCCTGACAACTACTACCAAAAAACTTTCGATATCCCTGTTGCCCGGCACATCAAGTTGAACCAGTCATCGGTCAATCTCAATTCGGGTAACAATTACGCAGCGGGAATTGTCGTGGATTCTGTTGAGCCTGGATCTTCGTTCCCGCTGCGGTGGAAGGCCACTGCAAGCGATTCGCGCATAAGTGTGTCTCCGAAGAAATCGGATGGCACTACTGGAAACAGCACCAGTGTAACCATCTCCGCGACCAACACCAGCCAGCCATTCAATGGGTCCGTCACGTTCATTAATCTGGATAATCCGAACGACACACAGACGGTGAGTATGAGTGTTTCGGTGACGAACTCTAATGCCCCGACTTTGCAGTTGTTTCACGAAACTATCGCCTTAGGAACTTGTAACTCGGCGCCACTTGCACAGCAAGTGCGCGTTGAAGGTAGATGGATAGGTGCACAAACACTTCCGTTACGGTGGCGGGCCAGTTCGAGCGATGCCCGCGTCTCCATATCTCCCAGCAGCAACTCAGGTTTCCAAGATGTGATCGTGACAATTTCCGCTGTGAGCGCGACGGCGAACACACGGGCTACGATAACTTTTGAAAACCTGGATCGCGCAGACGATACGGAAGTCGTTCCGGTTTTAGTGGGTAATCCTTCAGCAACCGACGAAGAAATTCAGAAGAGAATCTGGGGTGTCTCTGGCGCCGGTTCTAGTTTCGGTATGCATAATTTGGAGCACCACAACTGGGAAACAAAAAGTACTCGGATCGAAGGTGAGCAAACCATAACCGAAATTTTTTCCGAGGTCTTGACTGTCAATTCTGCTGGCGTCTATTTCAGATGGCGACACCAGCAACTGTTCAGGGGTCCAAATGGTTTTTCGGCGGAAGCGACCACTACACATATTTATCGTTTCAGTGGGAGCGACGTTACGAGAGGCTGTGATGGCCACATAACTGGCGCGAATGGCTTCGCAGAGTTTTCGTTGGAGTACTCAGACGGAAGTCCCGAGACACATGAAGTGAGGCCTATATCGTGGAGCTCGCATTTAGCAAAATGACGCGTCCACTCTCAGATCGGTGCTCGAAAGTGCGAAGGCTTGCCCTACCGGAATTTGGTTGATTAATTTTGCCGGGCTCTTTTTTCGGGGACTAGACGATTTAGATTACGATTTGCGATTACGCGCACGAGCACGATAGGGCTGGCGCGGGGCTAAGT
>ERZ761602.3162-NODE-3162-length-23886-cov-10.529353_pt1 | contig 23886 bp, 19 predicted proteins | sample MGYA00512165_ERZ761602 | MGnify/ENA primary metagenome ERZ761602 (study PRJEB28899, sample SAMN02445085) | bioreactor sludge metagenome | biome: EBPR sludge; isolation source: Thorneside wastewater treatment plant | place: Australia: Brisbane, Thorneside...
GCCGTCAGGAACCTGTGCATCGAGCGTGTCTCGGACGCCGAATAAGCCCTCACCCTGTGCCAGCGACGCGGCTTGGTTGGCGCCCTTTGCGTAGAAGCGGTTGGTTCCGTTGGCGGCGAGGCTCACGCGGGGGCAATCGCGGGCGACGGCTCGGACGACGTCGGCGCTCGCGTCAGTCGAACGCCTGTTGGAGAACCACGGACACGCCCCAAGATGCCGACTCCAAGTTGACAAACCCCTCGCTCGCGGCGAAGAGACACGGACGAACCCCGACGTGAAACAGCTCTTCGAGTGGGTGAATCGGCGTGAGCAGACTTGCCGACCACCTTCTCGACCAACTGTGGGGGGATGTGAATGTGAATCGTGAATCGTGAGTGCGACCTCCGCTTTCCACTTTCCGTATTCCGCTTTCCAAACCTGGGGAGATGTGAATGTGAATCGTGAATCGTGAACCCTAAGGCAGCCTGCGGACCCGATGGGACGACCCCGGCCTAGCGGCCACCCCTCCGGAGGAGGAATCCCGAAGAGTCCCATGGCGACGCGCCTCTACGTCGCCCTCGGGCGCACCAAGATCCCATCCAAGGGAAGGGAGCGCTGACGGACGCCGGTCAGCCGAAAGGCGGCGTTCGCGATGGCGGGCGCGATGGCGATGATCGGCGCTTCGCTTCCACCCGCCGACGGAAGGTCGGGCCGGTCGAGCAGGATGGTTTCCATTTGGGGCACATCCGAGAACCGAGGCACCCGATAGGCCGAAAGCCGGTCGGTGACGATCTGCCCCTTGTCGAAGTCGATCTTTTCGAAGAGCGCCCCGCCAAGGCCCATCAGCACGCACCCGTCCACTTGGCTCTTGAGGTGCAACGGGTTGACGATCGCCCCGCACTCGAACACGGTCACGCAGCGCACCACGTGGAACTCCGTTTCCCGCCGCTCGATCTCCACCGCATTTGCCACGTAGCCGCCCTTCTCGGTGCCGCAGGCGATGCCCATGTTCTTGCCCGAACCCGGCCAGCCGATCGCCTTGGCGCACGCTTCGAGCACGGCCCGCAGCCGCTCGTTGCTCAGGTTCTTCAGTCGGAAGGCCACGGGGTCTTGTCCCAGCGCATGCGCCAACTCGTCCATCGCCGATTCGCGGGCGAAGTGGTTGAACGTGGAGGCCAACGCACGGTACGAACCTTGCCGCAACGGCGAGCGGGTCTGCCGCGATTGGGTGCGCGGACTCGGCACGTCGTAAGGCGTCTGGACTCCCGCGCCGCCCGAGTTGTAGTTGGTGAACTCCCAGGAGGTCAGTCGTCCATCGTTGTTCGCCGACGCCGCGAGTTCGATGACCCCGGCCGGTCGGAAGTAGGCGAACGTGAACTCCTCGCGCCGGGTCCACACCAACCGGATCGGCACGCCGAGCGCTTTGGCGATGCGGGCCGCCTCGACGGCGGCGTCGCCCGAGTGTTTCCCACCGTAGCCCGATCCGGTGTCCGGCACCAGCACGCGCACCTGCGATTCGGGGATGCCGAGAGCATTGGCCACCTCGGTGCGCACGCCGAACGGCCGCTGCGTCCCCGTGTGGACCGTCATCTTCGATCCGTCCCATTCGGCCAGCGCCGCCCGGGGTTCGAGCGGAACGTGGGCGATGTACGGCACTTTGTAGGTCGCGCGAAGTTGGACCCCGTCCCGCTGAGTCAGTTCGTTGGGCGCGAGCGGCCCGCCGCGCAGGATTTCGAAGAGTTCGTCGCCTTTGGGTTGCTCCGTGGATCGCCACTCGGGTTGAAGCGCCTGCAGCGCCCGTTCGGCCTGGCGGAGCGTCGGCGCGGCGACGGCCACCAAGCCACCGTCTCGGACAACGCGCACGTCCTTCATGCGTTCGGCGGCTCGCGTGTCCACCGAAACCAGTTCCTCTCCCAAGACCGATGGGCGCAACACCTTGGCGATCAGCATGCCGGCCGGCGGAGGTCGCTCGTGTAGGCGTGTCGCCCGGTGACGATGGCGCGGCCACCGACTTTGGGCATGGGCCGACCCATGACCTTCCAATCCTTTGGTTCGGTGAGCGGCACCTCGCGGACGGGCTTGTCGAGCGGCTGATCCTTGGCCAAGTCGCCGTAGGTGGCCGAGTGTCCGCCGCCGCGCACCGTGCCGCCTTCCGCGACCAAGCCCGAGCGATCCACCGACCACCGTGCCGCCGCGAGGTCGAGCAACGTTTCGCGCGCCGAGGCCGCCGCGCGGCGCAAGATGGGCGCCATCGTGGGCGTGGTGCGGCTGCCGAACGTGCCCTGGTCGAAGGGGACGCGATCGGTGTCGCCCATCACGAGTTCGATGGCGTCCATCGGCAAGCGGAGTTCTTCGGCCACGGCTTGCGTCAGCGACGTGCGGATGTCCTGACCGACCTCGACCTTGCCCGTAAAGACCGTGACCTTGCCTTCGGGCCCGATGTGGAGCCACGCCGCGATGCGGTCGTTGGCTTGGCCGCCCGAGTTGCGGTTCTGCGCGACGCAGGCAGGGGCGAACGCAAGCACCAAAACGCCGCCGCCGAGCCTGGCCAGCACTTCTCGACGGGTGAGTTCCAGACGCTTCATCGCGACTCCTCCGCCCGCGCGGCCCGCTCGATGGCGGCGACGATGCGTTCGTAAGTGCAGCAGCGGCAGACGTTGCCTTCCATGTGCTCCTTGATCTGGGCGGTCGTGGGCTTGGCGTTCGTCGCCAGCAGACCGGCGGCGTTCATGATCATCCCCGTGACGCAGTAGCCGCACTGCATCGCGCCTTCTTCGAGAAACGCCTGCTGGAGCGGGTGGAGCCGGTCGCCCTGCGCCAGCCCCTCGATGGTGACGACCTCGGCCTTGACCTCGGCAGCGGGGGTGACGCAGGAGCGGGTGGGCTTGCCGCCGACCAGAACGGTGCATGCCCCGCACATGCCTTCGCCGCATCCGTACTTGGCCCCCGTGAGGCCCAGGTCGTCGCGGAGAACTTCGAGAAGGCTGGTGTCGGGGAATACCTCGATGGTTCTCGCCTCGCCGTTGACTCGCAGGGTCACCTTGGCGTCCATGTCCAAGATTACCCATAGTCGCCACGGCGGTAACCTCGGGGCGATGGCGCGCGACTGGAAGCCGGAGGTGGACTTGGACATGGCGTCGGCAGACGACGTCGTCTGCGCGCAGTTCCCCGGGTTTGCCGAGGAGACGCCGGGTTTCTTGGGGCGCGGGTGGGACAACTACTGCATCCTCTACCCTTCTGGAACGGCGTTTCGATTGCCCACGCGAACGATGGGCGCCCACGCGATGGTGTGCGAGACCGTCGTGCTGCCCCAGTTGGTCGGGCGATTGAGCCTCCCAATCCCCGAGCCGACCTACTTTGGCTGCCCCTCGGATGCCTACCCCTACCCGTTCATGGGCTATCGGCCGGTGGCCGGAGTCTGCGCCGATCAGGTTTCTCTCTCGTCGGACGAGGAATTCGCCGCCGCCGAGGCGCTTGGTGCGTTCTTGCGGGGGCTTCACGCGTTGCCGGTGCAGGACGTCGACGGGCTGCCGCTCGACACGCTCGGCAAGGCCGATCCCGAGCGGTTGATGCAGAAGATCGCATCTCGAATCGCCTCTTTGGAGCAGCTACCTCCGCAAGACTTTGAGGCGGTGATGCAGGCCCTGGAGCGTTGCCGCCGTCTGGCGGAGTGGGCCATTCCCAGTCCGAGGCGAGTGCCGATCCACGGCGACCTGTATCCCCGCCACGTGATGATCGAAAGCGGACGGGTCTGCGGCGTGATCGACTGGGGGGACGCGCACGCCGGGCATCCCGCCGTCGACCTGTCGCTGGCGTTCACGATGTTCGGGCCCGAATCCCGCGAACGCTTCTGGGAGGCTTACGGTAGCCGTTTGGATGCGGGCGACGAGGCGTTGGCCCGCTTGCGGGCGGGCATGTACGGCGTGGCGCTCCTTGCGTACGGATTGGACCAGGACGACGCCGTTTGCGCGTCCCTCGGGCGTCGCATTTTGGGTTCATTCGAGGCATAACCCGTCCAATGGACCCGGTCGAACCATGACCTGTGTATAATCGTATCTTGGTCCGGCGTGTTGCGTCCCGGCGGTGGTGAGGATGTCACGATTTTTCAACTGGCTAAAGGCCGTTTTCAACCGAGTCATGAACCGGCTCGAAGATCCGGACATGATGCTGGATCAGGCTCGGCGCGATATGCAGGAAAGCCTGGTTCAGAACCGCGAGCGAGCGGTTCAGGCGATTACGCAGAAGAACCGTCTGCAGGGCATGTTGGCGGATGCCGAGAAGAAGTCCGCCCAGCTTGAACAGCAGGCGACGATGGCCCTGAAGCAGGGCAACCGCGACCTCGCGCGCCAATTCATGCGCGAGAAGTCGAACAACGATGCCGTCATCGAGAGCTTGCGCACGTCGCACGCTCAAGCCCTCCAGACCGTTGAAGCCGTCAAGATCGCGATCAAGCGGCAGGAGGAGGAAGTCCGTCGCAAGACCGCAGAAGCGCTGGCCATGAAGGCGCAGTGGAAGCAGGCGCAGATTCAGAATTCGATTTCCAAAGCGCTCGAAGGCTTGACCTTCGAAAACCAGCTGGACACGTTCAACGCCGCCGCTGACCGCATCAAGGACGCGCAGGCCGAGGCGCTGGCGCGGCAGGAGATGCAGTCCGAGAGCGTGCAGGGCAAGATCATGGCGATGCAGGATCAGGCCATGGACTACCAGGCCGAAGAGGAACTGCAGAAACTCGAAGAGCGTCTGGGCATGCGCCCGAAGGCCGTCGAGGTGCAACCCGAGCAGACCGTGGCCCTTGGAGTCGGCGGCGACGTCCCCACCGCTCCCGCCGCCGAGGTCTCGCTCTCGGAAGTGGACAAGCAACTCGAAGAACTCGAGAAGCGGATTCAGGGCCACGAGAAGAAGGGCTGACGCTCCCTGGGATGGAGGAACGCGCTCCGTCGCGTCCCAAAACCAAAGGGCATGACGGAGCATGCCCCTCCACTCCGTCCACTTGGAGGGACGCGCTCCGTCGCGTCCGCAAAACGCTTGGGCAGACGGAGCATGCCCCTCCCACTCCATCCCCTTGGAGGGACGCGCTCCGTCGCGTCCGCAGAACGCCTGGGCATGACAGAGCATGCCCCTCCACTCCGTCCACTTGGAGGGACGCGCTCCGTCGCGTCCGCAAAACGCTTGGGCATGACAGAGCATGCCCCTCCCGATCGGGTTACGCCAACAGATCGTCCACCACGTGGCCGTGGACGTCCGTCAGGCGGAAGTCGCGTCCCTGGAAGCGATAGACCAGCTTCGTGTGGTCGATGCCCATCAGGTGCAGCATCGTGGCGTTCAGGTCGTGCACGTGCACCGCGCCCGGCGTGAACGCGTCCTCGGTCGGCTTGATGATCGCGCCGTCTTTGTCCACGATGTTGTAGCAATAATCGTCCGTGTGCCCGTACACGGTGCCCGGCTTGACGCCGCCGCCCGCCATCCACATCGTGAAGCAGCGGGGGTGGTGGTCGCGGCCGTAGTTGTCGCGGGCGAGCGGCCCTTGGCAGTAGACCGTCCGTCCGAACTCGCCGCCCCACACCACCAGCGTCTCATCCAACAGTCCGCGCCGCTTCAGGTCCTTGATCAACGCCGCGCAGGGCTGGTCGATGTCCTTGCACTGGAGTGGCAGGTCCCGAGGCAGGCTGTCGTGGTGGTCCCAACCCCGGTGCCAAATCTGCGTGAATCGGACGCCACGCTCGGCCAAACGCCGCGCCAGCAGGCAGTTTGCAGCGAACGTTCCGGGCGTCCGGCTGTCCTCTCCGTAGAGTTCGAACGTCTCATCGGTCTCGGTGGAGAGGTCCATCAGGTCCGGCACGCTGGTCTGCATCTTGTACGCCATTTCGTACTGGGCGATGCGGGCCGCGATTTCGGGGTCGCCGAACTGCTTCAACGTCAATTGGTTGAGCTGCGCCAAGTCGTCCAGCATCTGTCGGCGCGTCGAAGACAGGACGCCTTCTGGGTTCTTGAGGTACAGCACGGGGTCGCCCGTGGACCGCATCGAGACGCCTTGGTGTTCGCTGGGGAGGAACCCCGTGCCCCACAGGCGGTTGTACAGGGCCTGGGCGTCGCGCTTGGCGCTCCACTTGCTGTGAAGCACCACGTAGGTGGGCAGTTCTTCGTTCTCGCTGCCCAAGCCGTAGCTGACCCAGGCGCCAAGGCTGGGCCGACCTGGGAGTTGGCTACCGGTCTGGATGAACGTGACCGCGGGGTCGTGGTTGATCGCGTCGGTCCACATCGAGCGAATGACGCAGAGTTCGTTGGCCACGGTGGCCGTGTGGGGCAGCAACTCGCTGATGTAGACGCCGTCGCCGCCGTTGTCGTGCTTCTTGAACTCGAACTTGCTTGGGGCCACCGGGAACCGCGCCTGGCCGCTGGTCATCGTGGTGATGCGCTGGCCCATGCGGATCTCTTCCGGCAGGTCGGCGTCGTAGACGTCGCGCATCTTCGGCTTGTAGTCCCACATGTCCATCTGGCTGGGCCCGCCGTTCATGAACAGGACGATGACGCGCTTGGCTTTGGGGGCGAAGTGCGGCACCCCGGGGAGGCCCTTGCGGCCCTTCTGGTCGGCGAGGGCGATCGAGCCCGCCAAGAGTCCCCCGCCCAAGCCTCCGCTCCGGAGGAGCGTATGCAGGGCGGCGGTGCCGACCCCCAGGGCAGTCTTCCCGAAGAGCTGGCGTCGGGTCAGGAGCAGTTCGTGTTCGCGTCGGGGGTCCATGGTTACTGCAGGGTGAGGAACTCGTCCAGGTTGAAGATCGTGTTGCAGATCAGGGTCCAAGCCGCGTGCTCGACCGGGTCGAGCGAGGGGTCGCGCGGCTTTTCGCCCGTGGCAAGCAGCTTCTTCGCGTCCTCGACGCGTTGCGAATACTGCTCGCGATAGCGGTCCAGAGCCTTCAGGAGCACCAGCCGCTCGCCCTCGGAGGGCTCGCGCGCAAGCGCCAACCGGAATGCCGTGTCCAGGCGGCGGGCATCGTCCTGCTCCTTCATCACTCGCTCGGCAAAGTGCCGCGCCGCTTCGACGAACGACGTTGCGTTGAGCGTCACAAGCGCCTGGAGCGGGGTGTTGGTGCGGGGGCGCTTCACCGTGCACGCTTCGCGCATCGGCGCGTCGAAGGCCATCATCGTGGGCGGAGGGCTGGTGCGCTTCCAGAACAGATACAGGCTGCGCCGGTAGAGCGCTTCGCCGTGGTCCTGCACGTACTTGGCCGTGTTGCTGCTGGGGTATGAGATGGCTTCCCACAGCCCTTCGGGCTGGTAGGGCTTGTCGCCCTTGCCGCCGGGCTTCTGGACGAGCAGGCCCGAGACGTAGAGCGCCTGATCGCGCAAGACCTCGGCGTCCAAGCGGTAGCGGGGCCCGCGCGAAACCAGCCGGTTCATGGGGTCGAGGGCGAGCTTCTTGCTGGTGGCGAACGACGCCTGGCGGAATGTCGCCGACGTCAGCAAAAGCCTATGGAGGGCTTTGTTGCTCCACCCGTTTTCCTTGAACCAGACGGCTAGATAATCCAGCAGGTCCTTGTTGATCGGGTACTCGCCCTGCATGCCGAAATCTTCGGGGGTCGAGACCAGCCCGTGCGCGAAATGCTGCTGCCAGATGCGGTTGACGTAGACGCGCGAAACCAACGGGTTGCGATCGCTGATCATCCACTGGGCGAGTCCCAACCGGTTCTTGGGTTCGTGGTCGGTCAGTTTGCCCAGCGCCGCCGGGATCGCGCGGCCCACGCGAACGGTGGGCATATCGTATTGGCCCCGTTTGAGGACGAACGCCGGGCGAACCTTGTCGGCTTCTCGGGCGATGTAGGTCTCGGGAATCGCGGCGTTCAGGTCGGCGTATTGCTTGGCCAGCGTACGGTAGGCCGAGGCATCCGAAGAGATGGGTCCCTCGGCGAGGAACATGGCTCGGAGGTCGGTCTCTGCACGTTCGTCGAGCGGGTTGCTCAGGCGGAAGGTCAGGGCCTCCATGCGCCTGGCGAGCGGATCGAGGGCGCTGACGGCCAACCCGTCTTGCCCGCCCGAGTTCACCAGCTTGACCAACAAGGCGTTGTCGCCCTTCTGGAGATCGACGTCCAACACGTTCTGGTCCAGGGCGGCGGGACGGAACACCTTTTGGTCGAGCACCAGCTTGCCGTTGAGCCACACGCGGATGCCGTCGTCGCTGCCGAACGAAAGGGCGGCCTTCTTGGCCTCTGCCACGGTGACGGTTGCGCGGAAGTAGCGGGCGGCGTTCTCCTTCTTGACCAGGTCGCCGTTGATCTCGCCCAGTTTCAGGGCCAGGGGGCTCCACTCGACGTCCTTCGCGCCGTTTCCGGGCTCGGGGCCGAAGTTGGTGCCATAGGCGGTGTCGAAATCCTTGGCCTCGAACACCGGGGAAGCCGACCACTCGCCCAGGTTCACAGGCACTGGGCGCGCCTCGCGCAGCCATCGGCGTGCCGTGCTGACGTCAACGCGTGCTTCCAAGGCGTCCATGTCGCGACGCCAGCCCGCCAGTGCCGCCTCTTGCTCGGGGGTCGGTGCCTTGATGACCGGCCCGTGGATGAACGCGTTGCCGTCCAGCGGCGTGTCGGCCCCTGAGTTGAAGAACGCGTAGAGGCTGAAGTAGTCCTTGTGGGAGATCGGGTCGTACTTGTGGTCGTGACACCGTGCGCAGCCCACGGTCAGGCCGAGCAGCACCGTTGAGGCCGTTTCTACGCGGTCGAACGTGTTCTTGGCATGGACTTCCTCTTCGATCGCGCCGCCTTCGGCGGTGCTTGGGTTCATGCGCACGAATCCCGTCGCGATCAGTTGGTCGGTGGTGGGGTTGGGCAGCAGATCGCCCGCCACCTGCCAAAGCAGGAACTTGTTGTACGGTAGGTCCTCGTTGAACTTGCGGACCACCCAATCGCGGTAGGGGAACACCGAGCGCTCGTTGTCGAGGTGCAGCCCGTGCGTGTCGCCGTAGCGGACGGCGTCCAGCCAGTAGCGCGCCTGATGCTCGCCATAGCGGGGGTCGTCCAACAGCCGGTCGACGTACTTCTCGTAGGCGTTGGGGTCGGGGTCGCGGACGAGCGCTTCGACCTCCTCGGGGCTGGGTGGCAAACCGACCAGGGCCAGCGATGCGCGGCGGGCCAGCGTGCGGCGGTCGGCTTCGCCCTCGGGGATCAAGCCGTGGGCGTCGAGGTTCGCCATGACGAGCAGGTCCACTTCGTTGCGCACCCAACGGGGATTGGAGACCTTGGGCATCGGCGGCTTGACCGGCACTTCGAACGCCCAGTGGCGGCTGTACTTGGCCCCCTGCAGGATCCACAGGCGCAGCGTCTCGATCTGGTCCGGTGTGAGCGGCTTGACCTCCGAGTAGGTCGGCGGCATGATCTCGCTGGGCTCTTTCGCGGAGACGCGGTGCCAGAGGCGGGACTTCTCGGGGCTGCCGGGCACGATGGCGGCGTATCCGCCCCGGTCTTTAATCGCGTCGTCGCGCAGGTCGAGGCGCAAGCCGGCCTGGACTGCGGCGGCATCGGGTCCGTGGCACGTGAAGCAGCTTTCACTGAGGATCGGCCGCACGTCGCGGTTGAAGTCGATCGTCCTGGGTGCCTTTGCCTGGGCGGTTGGCGCGGGCTGGGCGAACGCCGCCCACCCTGCGGCCAGACCCGCTAGGCCGAAGAGGGCTGCCGCGCCCTGCACCACGATTCGTTGAAGGCTCTTCTTTGATGCCACGATGGTTCCTGAATAGTAGCACGGCCACCCACTCCCTCGGAGCGTTTTGTGTGGGCGAGCCAGTTCACTCGCGGGCGACTTCTTCCCACCGAGGGATGGGAACGAGCGGTGGCAGCGCCGAAGACCAATCCGGGCGGCGCAGGGCCACTTTGGCTTCGCCGCGCAGGGGCGTGCGGCCCGTCAGCACCAGATACCCAGGCGTCTCGGCGGGACGCAGCGACTCGATGTTCGCGATGGCGCGGGCCGTCACGGGGTATGCGGTCGCAAACGCCCACTCGAAACGCGCATCGGCTTGGCTGGCGAACGTGAGAATCGTGTCCAGCCCCGCGGCCTCCGCGCCCACCCGGTGGTCGGAATAAATCCGCACCTCGCTGGCCAACGCGCGCAGATAGTCGAGCGAGGGCCTTTCGGCTGTCGGCATTCTGAAGATGGCCTCGCGCAAGCTGGGAAGGGTTTCGACGATGGGCACGACGCGCGGCCCCAGATCGCGATGGTATCTCCAACGAACCAGCCCGCGTTCGGCGCAGAGACCTGCTTGAAACATGGCCGCTTCCAGTCGGCGTCGCGGTTCGGGGCACAACGCTCCGGCGATCGCCGCCAGAGCCGTGCTTCTGCGCATGACCAGCGGGTCGTCCACCCAAGTCCGCCACGTGGTCCAGTCGCGCCGCCAGCGGAGCGAAGTCAACAGGCTGTTGGGCTCGGAAGAGGATTCCGTGTTGTCGAGGCACTGCGTCAAAAGCGCGTGCGCCGCGACCAGGTCCATCCCTCGGCCCCTCGCGTCGTAGGGCAGTTGCTGTCCGCTGAAGGGTTCGACCGCGAAGGCCGTTTCGGTGAGGAAGGTCTGGAAGATGCGCCGCCCCTCGTCGCGTCGTTCGCCCGAACTGGCTGGGGAAAGGAGGGAGAGGGCGTACTCGAACAACGTCGGCGGGTCGATGGGCGATGCGCTTCCGATGAGCGGTTCGCTTTCGCCGATCGCGATGCCGCGCCCCGCCGGGATGCGTCGGATCGGGAACCTCACGCGCACCTGACGTCCCGGGACGTAGCAGATGGGGCCGAACTCGTTCCACGCCTCGGTTTCGACCAGTGCCGGCTCGACCTCGATGCGATAGCCGCCCAGGGGTGCCAGGCGGAGCGGCGAGGGCGCCATCGCTCCCGGCTTGTCGAACTCCCAGACCGCAGTCAGGAACTCGGCTTCTTCGGTGAGGGTGAGTTGGGTGACCTTGGGCGCGTTCTGGGTCCAAAACGCTTCGTGCGCCTTGATGTCCTTGACCAGCCCGCCGAGTGTCGCCGCCGAGTTGGCCGAATGGCCCTGCGTGCCCAGGGGTGCGATCACGTTCACCCAGCCCTGGAACGGCTCGGTGGATTCCACGCGCCAATCGCCGGTGCGGCCCGTCACCTGCAGACCGAACGTCTTGGCCGAGCCCACGAAGAGCACCGGAGGCTGGTTGTCCCTGAAACTCAGCAGGATCCACTTGGCGTCGGGCGTCGGCGTGTTCACGCCCACCGAGCCGCCATCCCACGTGAGGAACGGGGCCGAGTTGCAGTTGAGCCGCAGCGAGACGCTCTCGCGAAAGTAAAGGCTGAAGCCGGGTGAAAGCAGACTGGCGCGAAGCGTGGCCGGTCCCCCCGCCGTTCCTCCGAGGGTCACGTTGATCTCGGTCTCGTCGAGGGTCAGCGGCGTCCACTCCGGGCATCCGGCGGGAAAGCGGAACGTGTCGGCGGAAGGATGGTTGGTCCGAAAGCCCGACCGATCTACCACGAATCCGGGCAACTGGGCGCGCTGGTGGTAGCCGAAACGCCCGAACGCCTGTCCGAACGCGGCTTGCACCAGCGTCAGGAGAAGGAGGCTAGCGTAAAGTCGCCCCAAGGAACTGAACCCCAATCCGCTTCGTGCGCGCGGACCACGCCAGACCGAGTTCGCGTTCGCCGATCCGGTATCCGAGCATCAAGGCGTAGTCGCGGTACCGGTCACCGAGATATTGGTCCAACGTGTAGTTGGCCGAAAGCCGCCAATCGCGGTGGAACCGGTAGCCTGCATCGCCCCAATAGCTGATCCGGTCGAGGTCGAGGCTCTTGCTGGCGAACACGGACATCGAAGCATTGCCCGAGTGCATGAACCCTTGCGCCGAGACGCGGTGCCGGCCGATCACGAGGTTGCTGAAACCATCCTCTGCGTAGTCGTACGTGAGCGTCAAGCTCGACCGCGGCCCCAGTTGTTGGGTGAGCATGAGCGTGGCGAACGTGGTCAAGCCCGAGAGCGAGTTGCGACCCGCCACCTTGCCGATCGAAGCCGTGGCGTTCAGCATCGTGTGGGGGCCGAGGCGTTGGGGCTGCATCCTGTTGCGCAGCCGAATGCCGTAGGACGACTGGCTGCCGCGCGCCAGGTCGGTCTCCCGCGAAGACTCGCTGGCCGTCAACCCGATGTGCATCTGGATGGGCAGCGAGCCCAACGGGATCGGGTTGGATTCGACGACGAGCGAAGCCTGTTGCGTCCGGTAGTGGACATCGCGCAGCGTGCTCGTCATGTTGCCGCTGAGCGTGGCTGTGAATCCATCGAACTGGCGGTTCACGCTCGCCGAACCGAAGATGCTGCGGTGGGCGGGCAGGTCCACTTGGACATAGCCTGTCGTCTGGCTGTCGAGACGCTGCCAGTGGTGCGCGCCGACGCCCCAGTCGCTGCGGCCCAAGCCTCCCAACGTGAGGTTGCCTCGCGAGTCGTCGCCCTTGTTCCAGTTGAGTTCGTAATCGAGGAAGATGCCGCTTTGCGACGTGGTCGTCCGCCCGTACTGGCCGCCGGACCTCAGGCGAAGCAAGCTCGTCTCGCCGGGTTTCAGGCTCAGGTAGTAAGGGTAAGAGAGGGAAACCTGATTGTAGTTGACCTGAAGCACCTCCTCGGTGAACAGGGCGGCCCGTCCATCGAGGTTCACCTGCAGCAGCGGCATCTGCAAGACGCGTTTGCCGTCGATGTGCACCGAGGCTTTGTAGAAGTAGATCTCGCGGCCCTGATAGACCACGGCCTTGTCGCCCGAGACCAACTGAGGCGCGTCCCAGATGGGTTTGAACGCGAACAGCGAGGCGTCGCTCGGTCCGTCCACGGGCGCGATGGCCTCGCCGTTGATCGAGACGACCGCCGCGCGTTGACGCGTTTCGCCCTCGACCGTCTCTTCGATTGTCGTGATGCCCGTGCCTTGCCGTTGCCGGAGGTCGTACCGGAGCACCGAGAAGTGGCGCTCGAAGCTCTTGCCGATGCGTAGGCGCGCCTTCTTGGCCACGAGTTCCTGCGACGACACGTCGTACTGCATGTCGTCGGCGTCGACGATCAGGTTTCGGTACCGGAAGCTCACGCCTTGGTTGGGTTCGCTGGCCTCGAGCAAGCGATCGTCCATGCTGTACTTCAGGTAGCCGGGCGCGACGATTTCGACGAAGTCGCTGGCGGAGGACAGCTGGCTCTTGTCCGCCACGAACTCGTAGACCAACGTGGCCGTCGTGTTGTAAGTGAGGGCGTTGGCGGTGACCGTCGAGAGACCGGGGACGCCGCTCGAAACCAGAATGGCTTGGGCAAGACCGTCCACCGTGCTGACTACGTTCTCGCGGAACGAGCCGAGCGTGGTGTAGAAGAGGACTTGGGTTCCGTCGGGCACGAGCCGCCCGTTGCCGTCGCGGACTTCGGCCGTGATGGTGGATGTGCTTCGCCCGTCGGCCACCATCATTTGAGGGAAGCTGCGCAAGCGGATGTAGGCGTTCTGAGAGAACACCTGCGCACCCACCAGGAGGAGCGCGAGAAGCACGAGCGCCTTGGCCAACAGATTCACAGCCGGATTGGTTGTACCTTCTCTAGGTAAGACGACGCTGACCGCGCCTTGTTACCACGACCTCGCGGGGCTCACGAGCCCCGACGGCCCGGGAACTTGCTCAGCGCCCGGTCGAGGTACTGCGTCTCGGGCATTTTCATCCAGTAGGTGATGCCGCCGTAGATCCACGCGCCGCTCAAGCCGAGCACGACGACCTTGCCGATGGCCCACAGGTTGCGCCCGACGCCGGTGCCCGTCGGCGTGAGGCTGGCAGCGGCGTACACCACGGCACCGGCGACGGCTGAGGCGAAGCACACTTGCCCGAGCGCCTTGAGCAGCGATGGGATGTCGAAGCCATCCGAGGACTTGACCGTCATGAGCAGCATCGCGATGACCAGGACGATGGCGGAAACCGACCCCGCGAACGGCAACGATCGGTACCCGAGGGGCGAATCCCGCATCAGAAGAGCGAGGCCGAAGTACAGGCCGGTAGCGATCGTCCCAAGAACGACCGGCGCCACGGAGCGATGTTGCGCGAAAAACGCGCGCATGAGCACCGGATGGACGCACCAAGCCGCCACGCCAAGGGTGTACCACCGCAAACTGGCCGCCACCACCACCACGTCCGCCTGTCGGAACTTGCCGTACTCGAAAATAGCGATGACGATTTCGTCGGACAAGGCGAACATCAACGCGCCAACGGGAATGCTCAGATAGAGTACGGTGCGCAGCGTCTTGAGCAGTTGGTCGCGATAGAGGTCCATGCGTTTCTGCGCATAGAACTGGGCGAGTGCGGGGAATGCCGCAATTGCCAACGACTGGCCGAAGATACCGACCGGCGCGGCCATGAGTTTGTTGGCGAATTCGAGCCCCGTGTTCACCCCAACGGCATAGTTGGTGGCAACTGCCCGCGTGATCATCGAGTAAACGCCCGTGAGAGACAATCCGAACACGACGGGCGCCATCAGTTTGAACACCTTGCGGACGCCCGGGTGCTGCAGGTCGAACGACACGCGGAACCGCGAGTTCATCTTCCGCATCACCCAAAAAGGCACGACCAGGTTGCCGACGATCGCGCCCACCAAGGCGCCCCATCCCATGCCCACGATGCCGGGTTGGACGAAGTGCGAGAGCACCAGCGCCCCGAAGATGATGCCCAGGTTGTAAAGGTTCGGCCCCAGTCCCGGCGCGGCGAAGCTCTGCCTCGCGTAGAGCGTGCCGAACATCAGCCCGCCGATGAAGAACGCGAACTGGGCGGGCAGCACGATGCGGCTGATGTGCACGATCAGCGGGCGCAACTCGTCCCCTTTCATCGGCGCGATGACGTGCGTCAGCGGCTCGGCGAAGATCCACGCGAACACGATGAACGCTGTGACCAGAACCGACATCACCGTGGCCACGACCGAGAACACGTGCCAAGCCTCGTCTTCGCGGTTGGTGTGCAGGTATTCGGAGAAGACGGGGATGAACGCCGAACTGAGGGCACCACCCGCGATCAAGAAGAACAGCAGATCGGGGATTTGAAAGGCCAGAACGTAGGCGTCGGTTTCGGGTCCCTGCCCGAACGACCACGCCATGATCATGTCCCGCAGAATGCCCAGCACTCGGCTGAGGAACAGGCTGGCCATCATGATGCCGCCCGCTCGGGCGGTGTTGGGTTTCAGGGCTTCGCTCAAGTGGCGTCAGGCCATTGTGGCAGGTTCCCTAGTCGCCGCTTCTTCCAAAGGCCGAACGCAGGATCAAGAAGTCCTGAACATTGACCGAACCGTCGCCGTTTAGATCCGCGCCCTTGGCGAACCCCGGTCCACCTTCGGTTGCGCCGAAGGCCTGACGAAGCAGCAGGAAGTCTTGCACATTGACGACGTTGTCGCCGTTGACGTCGCCGTTTCGGAGATCGAAGTCGAACGTTGCCGAGCCGTCCCCGGTGTTGACCGTCGCCGACTGGCGCAGGAACGTTCCGCCCTGAACGGTGATGTCGATGCGCCCTCTCGGCACCGGGATTCGGAACGAGTCGTCGGTCCCCGGTCCGAGAGTGAATGTGTGCAACACCTGGGTGTCGCCCGTGTTGCGGATGACGACTTCCAAGATGTCCGGTCGTCTGGCCGACCCGCCCAGCCCTTCGAAGGCCAGCCGGCCGTCGAGAACGGCCGATGCTTCGGGGTCGTCGGGCACGATGCGCTGGATCCGCCCGTCCAGATGGATGAGGAACATTTCGCCGGCGCCATCGCGTGCAAGGGCCACCGAGGGACCCACTTGGCCGCTCGGGTCGAGGTCCAACGAATGGTCGAGGAAGTCTTCGGCCACCGCTTCGCCCGTCTTCCGATCCACGCGCAAGAACACTGATCCCACGCGGCGCGAAACGAAATCGCCAAAGAAGATGCGCCCGTAGTGGTGCGGGCCCAGGGCAGTGCCACGGTAGATGAAGCCGCCGATGATGGACCCTCCGAACGCGCGCGTGTACTCGAAGATGGGATCGGTGAGCGGCAGGAACGACGGCGTTCCAATGTATGCAGCGGTGCCCTCGCGCGCGTTCCAGCCGTAGTTGCGGCCCGCTGCATCGGGCGGTTCGTAGTTGAGTTCCTCTAGGGTGGCCTCGCCGACGTCCGCGATCACCTTGCCACCCAACCCGTTCATCGAGCGATAGTCGAAGTGCCATTGCCACGGGTTGCGCCAGCCCTTGGACCAGATCGAAGGCCGAGGACCCTCGGGGAACGGGTTGTCGTCCGGAATGCCGTAGTTGCGGAGCGGGTCCTCAGGGAAATCGTCCCGGCCTAGGTCGATCCGCATGAACGAGCCGAGGCGCTTGGCAAGGTTCTGTGCGTTCCCCGGGGTGTCGCCGGGAACGCCGCCATCGCCCAAACCGATCACGAGGAGTCCCGACTCGTCGAAGTGCATGGTGCCGCCGTTGTGGTTGACGTCTGGCTGTTCGATCTCGAGGATGAGGCTCGCCGAGGCCGGATCGGCCAGCCGTTCGTCCGAGGCGTCTCGGGTGTAGCGAACGATGCGCGATCCCATCGCCGGCGTGGCGAACGTGTAGTACAGGTAGAAGTAACCGTTCCGATGGTAGGACGGATCGAAGGCCAAGCCCAGCAGACCGCGCTCGCCACCGAACACCACCTGGCTCCGGATGTCCAAGAAGTTTCCGCTCAGGTGGACGCCGTCTTCGATGATACGGATCCGCCCGTCCTGCATCACGACGAAAAAGCGGTTGGCGCGCGACGGGTCTTCCACCATCGCGACTGGGCGGAAGATCCCGGAAACGAAACCCTCGACGGCGAGTTGTCCCTGAGCCACCGACGACGCCAGCGTCGCCAGCAACAGGGTCCAGCAGGTTCTGAACCTCATGACCTTGCATGCAACCTTACCCGCTCGGTCCGTGGACTCACTCGTCGAAGGCTTCGGCGCGGGCTTTGCCAACCAGTTCCGCGATCGCGGGGTGCTCGGCTTCGCGGAAGCCGGCCGGGGGCCCATCGAACACAAGTTCCCCGGCGTGCAGGAAGGCGATGCGGTCGGCCACGCGGAACACCGACGTCAAGTCGTGACTCACAATGAGCGACGTCGCTCCCGTCCGATCCCGGACATCGACGATGAGCGAGTCGAGCGCATAGGTGGTGACGGGATCGAGACCGGTCGTCGGCTCGTCGTACAGCATCACGGCGGGCTCGAGGATCAGGGCCCTGGCCACGCCGACGCGCTTGCGCATGCCGCCGCTGAGTTCGCTGGGCATGAGGTGTCCCGTGCCTGACAAGCCGACTTGTTCGAGGATGGCTTCGGCGACGGCGCGCTGATCCTTGAGCGAAGCGCGCGGATGGCGGCGTCGGTAGCCGAACAGCACGTTGTCCATCACGTTCAGGTAGTCGAACAGCGCCGAGGACTGAAAGACCAGACCCAGATGGCGGCGCGCCTCGTCGGTGGTTCGCTGAACGTCCACGCCGTCGACCTCGACGGTGCCGACTTCGAAGGGGATCAGTCCGGCGATGCACTTGAGCAGGGTGGTCTTGCCGCCGCCGCTGCTGCCCATGATCGCCACGATGTGCCCTTTGGGAACCTCGATGGACACGTCGCGCAACACGGAACGTTCGCCAAACCGCTTTGTCAGTCCGCGAACCGAGATCATGCGTGAAGTATAGGCGCGGCGCGGGTATACACCCGAATGGAAGTGTCTGCGATGAAGAGCATCTTCTGGTCCACGTGCCTTGTCTCGACCCTCGCCCTCGTCGGCTGCGGCGGCAAATCGTCCACCGAGTCGGCCGAAGCCTCCAACGAAACGCCCTCAGCTCCCATGACCTACGCCCAAGACGCCGAGTTTCTCAAGAAGCATACCGATGCCATCGTGCTGGGCGAGGACGAAGGGCCAAGCCTGGTGGTCGTGCCCGCCTATCAGGGGCGCGTGATGACCAGCTCCCACGACGCCAAGTCCGGCGATGGGAACGGCTGGATCAACCACGAACTCATTGGCTCGGGCAAGACGAACCCGCACATCAACGCCTTCGGCGGCGAAGACCGCTTCTGGATGGGTCCGGAAGGCGGCCAGTTCGCGATCTACTTCAAGCCCGGCACCAAGTTCGTGTTCGACGATTGGCAGACCCCGGCGTTCATCGACACCGACAAGTACAAGGTCACCAAGCAGTCCAAGACCGAGGTGGTTTGCGAACACACGGCCTCGATCGAGAACTACTCGGGCACCAAGTTCGACCTGCACATCACGCGCGGCGTCACCCTTCTCGGCGCCGACGCCGCCGAGAAGCACCTCGGCATCCGCCCCGGCGATGGCGTGAAGATGGTCGGCTACGAGACCAGCAACACGGTGAAGAACGCGGGACAGGAAGCTTGGACCAAGGACAAGGGCCTGCTCTCGATCTGGATCCTGGGCATGTTCAAGCACTCGCCCACGACGACGGTGGTGTTGCCCTACAAGACCGGCGACGAGGCCACGATGGGGCCGATCGTGACCGACACGTACTTCGGCAAGGTGCCGGAGGACCGGCTGAAGATCGCCGACGGCTTGATCTACTTCAAGGGGGATGGCCAGTACCGCAGCAAGATCGGCGTCAATCCGCAGCGAAGCAAGCCGATCATCGGTTCCTACGACCCCGGCCGCAACCTGTTGACCATCGTCCAGTACACGCTGCCTGCCGGCGCGACCGACTACGTCAACTCGATGTGGGAGGTTCAGGAGAAGCCGTTTGGCGGCGACGTCGTGAACTCGTACAACGACGGACCCGTGGACGGCGGCAAGCCGCTGGGGCCGTTCTACGAGCTGGAAACCTCGTCTCCCGCGCTGGCGCTCAAACCGGGCGAAGCCTACACGCACCACAGCCGCACGTTCCACTTCCGGGGCGATCGGGCCGCGCTGCAGGCGTTGGCGACGAAGTTGCTCGACGCGAACCTGGACCAAGTGGCTCAAGCGTTCGCCCCGAAATCCGACCAGAATTCAGGTTAGGTCCTGAACACGGCATGACCAGGCTCCGTCTCAGCCCATTGCAGAGTCTCACCCAGGCGGTCGGAGCCTTGGAGGTACACAAGACAATGAAAATGATGACGAAAGGCCTCGCAGGTCTCCTCTTGATTTGCGCGGCGGCGCTGGGCTTGGCCCAAGCGCAAGGTGTCGCGACGCAAGGTCGCGGCGTTCTCGGCACGTTCGATCCCGGTTCGGAAGTCCGCAGGATGTATCAGTTCGGCTTCGAGGTCGGCAAGATCGTCCGGGACGGACACGAACTGATTCGTGGGCACTTCAGCCTCGAATCGCAAGTCGGCAGAGGCGATGCGGAGGGGTTCTCCATCATCGCTCGCGAGATTGGCCAGTTGCGCGTTGCGGGCAACGAGGCAATGTTCCAAGGGCCCGCCGTGTTGCGCGTTCGCACGGCGCGCGGGTTCCGAACGGTGCCCGGAAGCGTTCGGGTCATCGTGCAAGACAACGGCGTTCCCGCCAACAACGAGGACCCGAAGGACCGGCTATCGGTGAGGTTTGTTTCGCGCGATGGCGATTTGGTCCGCGAGATCGCGGGCTTGGTCGTTCGCGGCGATGCCGCCGTCCGCGGGGGCTGATCCCGCTTCGTTGGCAACACACCCTCAATCCCCTCCCGGAGTTTTCGGGGAGGGGATTCGTATTGATCCGACTACGCCCCTAAGAACTTGGCGACGGCCTCAACGGCCATGCGTTGGACGGCTCCCTCGGGCTTGAGCGCACCCAAGTCCCCGATCCGCGAGGCGTGCTCCGCGGCTTGCGCCGTCATTCGGCCCGAGCGAAGGATCGTGGCCGCCAGCAGGCACCGGAGCATGGGATCCTCGCCGTGACGCAACGCCTCGTCGAGGAACTTGGCGGTCTGCTCGAGTTGCCCTGTTTCAAGAAGCGTCGCGGCGCACGAAGCGAGCAGCCCGGGGATTGCGGCCAAGGGCGCCAGCAGCGGGCTCGGGTCGCGGTGGTTCGAGGGTTGCGACAGAAACGCTTCGGCACGCAGCATGGGCTCCAGGGGAGAGGCCTCGTGGGCGCCGACAAGCGCCCATCGGTCTTCGTTGTCTTGGTCGAGTCCGGCCAATCGCCGGGCGAACGCCAGCGCCCACCACAAGAGGGGATCGTCGCCCGCGAACCGCAGACCACCCTCGAACCAACGGCTCGCCTCTTCGGGCAGGTCGGAGCGTAGGGCTTCGGTACCGAGGAGGGCATGGGCCAGCCCCCGCATCCCGGCATCCGAGAGGCCGTAACGAAGGGCCGCCCCGCCGGTGTTTCCTAGTCGAGACGCATCGAGGACGTCCCGCCACCAATCGGGAAGGTGCGCGGGCGTCACGCCCTCCACTGCAAGCGATGGCTCGGCGGGCCATTGAGCCAACACGTCGCGCTTTTCGCCCACGATCGCCACCCGCTCGGTGCCGGGCGGCAACGCTAGTGTCAGGGTGTGTTCGGGGTAAGCCGCGCACGGGGCGGACATGGGCTGGCCCCCCGCCATCAGGTCGATCCGAGCCTGGGCGAGCGGGGCGAACACGCGCAGGCTAAGTTGCTCGCCCACACCGAGCGCAAGCCGCGACGTGAGCACTTCCACCCGGGGCATGTCGGTCACGGCGACCCACAGGCACCGAAATCCGATGGTTTGTCGCGGGGCGAGCCGCCAAAGAACGGGGTGCTTCCACACGCCGCCGCTCTCTGGGCGAAACGCGAAGTCCTCTTCGGCGAGCACGCCCAGCCCCGAGCCGGTCGCCGGGTCGTGAGCCCAACGGGCACCCGAACACGCGCCGAGGGCGCCTCCTTCGGCCCAAGAGAGACCGATGTCGGTGTCCATTGGCTCGGTCAGCGACCGGTTGTGCAGCGTCGCGTCCACTTGGATTTTGGGCTCGGTGGGGTGCAGGGTGAACGTGGCCGTCAGGCCAAGCCCTCCGAAGACGACGAGCATCGTCCACGCGCCGAGTTCCTCGTCAAGCGACCAGAGGGCTGGCGCAGGTTGCTGGCCGAACGCAGCGACCCGCAACCCTTCGCACCGAGAAGTCGCGTGACCCGAACGCTTGTCGAGCATGCGAACGACCGCTCCACCCGCGAACGGGTCGAACTCGACGCGCAACGCCGAGTTTTGCAAAACGACCCACGGGTGACCCTCGGCAGACGATTCAAGACGTGCGGTTGCCGCCATCGGGGCCCATTGTCTCACATCGCTCGGGGGGAACTTTCGCGGCCCGTCGGTGGGTTTGTCCGGTACAGTGACACAGGTTCCCCGAATTCGATGAAGCGCCGTTCCGCCGTCACTGGACTGACCTTGTTGCTCGTGGTTTTGCTTGCGGGCGCCTTGGTCGTTCAGCGGCGCGTGCGTCCTGTCATCGTCAGCGGCACCAGTATGGAGCCGACGTTTCACGACGGACAGAAGGTCTGGATCAGCGACGCGTACTGGCTGGTGGGTCCGATCCACCGCAAAGACGTGGTCGTGCTGACGGGGGCCACCGAAGACGAGTACATCATCAAGAGGGTGTACTGGCTCGAAGGCGAAGAGGTGTTGCCCGACCACAAGTCGTTGGACATTCCGTTCTTCGAGCCGTACACGGTGCCGCGCGGCTACGTCTGGGTGTTGGGCGACAACCGCTCGATGAGTTCGGACAGCCGAGAGTTCGGAGCCGTGCCTTTGAACCGTGTGAAGGGCAAAGTGGTCAGGTATTGAGAGAAAACGTTTGAAGAAATTCCCCAGCGGCAAATACGGCAGGCAACGGCTCGAGTTCTTTCCCTCGCCGTACCGGCCGCCGCTGCGTCCTTTCGCGGTGCTTGTGTTCCCTTGGAAGGGCGACGAAGTGCTGCTCTGCAACATCTGCGACCGGGGCTGGTGCATTCCCAGTGGGCGCGTGGAGCCGTACGAGAACCCGTGCGACGCCGTGCGGCGAGAGGCCGACGAAGAGGCCGGCGCGATTCTGGAGCACGTGCAGTATCTGGGCGCGTACCGCATCACCGAGCGCAGCGAAGTGCGTTGGGCCGAGGTTTACGCCGCGGTGGTGGCTGGGTTGAAAGAGATCGGGATGCAGGAAGAATCGCTCGGTCGGCAGTTCGTGGCCAAGGGCGACGTGGAGAGCGTGTACCATTCTTGGAATCCGCTCATCGAGGCGCTCTTCGAGCATTCGCATGGCTGCGTGCGGCGGCTTTTGGAGACGCCCGGACTGACGGAGGCTTGCGATGGACGCTGAATCAACCCAAGAAACGACGGATGCTGGCCAGAGTCTCGGTGCTGACGTGGTGCTCGATGCCCTCGGCGTCGATCTCGGCGACCTCTTCTGGAACGCCCAGCTTCAACAGGAAGGCGAGCACCAACTCGTGCCGTTCGCGCGCTTGGCGGGCGACGTCTTGGCCCAGCTCGGTTAGAAAGATGCTTCGGTAGGGCTTGGCCGTGACATAGCCCTCGCGCTGGAGTCTCTGCACCGTCTTGGTCACGGTCACGTGGCTCACCCCCAGACGCTCGGCCAGGTCTACGGCCCGCGCTTCGCCCAGCTCTTCGGTGAGTGCGGCGATGAGTTCGACGTAGTCTTCGGCCGTCTCCTTTGCGTGATCGTTCCGCGTGCGGCGGAATCGGTGTGCGCTCATGGCCCACAAAGTGTAGCACAAGCTACAACAGTTTTTCTGCCCGGATGCCCCGTTTGGGCCTTGGCAAACGGGCCCGGGCCTGCTACAATGAGTCTGGATCGAGGTCGCCCACGGGGCCTCGGGAGGGTCCAGACGAAAAAAGTCCAAAAAGTCTGGCAATTCCGGGAAACCTGTGCGATAATAGGTCCAAGTCGGAATCGGCGGAAGCCATTCCCGTTCGGAAGAGAGAACTCCGGACGGGCTCGCGAGAGAGAAGCGAGTGGTGGAATCCGAGACTGCTGGTTGGACAAAAATCAATGGAGCGGGCGTTAGACCCGTGGCATTGGAGAGGATAGTGAAGACATACGTCTTTCACCTGTTGGTCGACAGCATTCTCGTTCCCCTTTGGCGTATTCGTCGGGCTCCGGCCCCTGAGTGCCTTGGATTCGTGGTTGGGTCCCAGGTCCAGTCGTAGAGAGGAACAGAGGATTCGAGATCGCCGTGGTTGGGCGAGTTTCACTTGTTCTTCTCGCGCATGGCGCGGCTTGTTGGTTGTCCGCCCATGGTCGGTGCGAAAGCGCCCGCGAGAAGCGACGGTCTCCCTCTTCCTCCGTTTGGGTTGGTAAACGCGATGGCAACGATGCAGCAATGGAGGAAATCAGAGGTTCGGCTCAGGCCGGCCGTTCTCGCTGCGTCTGTCCGCGCACGTTTTTGTTTCCTGTCTCCTACTCCTACTGTCCGGTCGAGTCGGCGCCTTGCCGCGGCTGGACGATCAAGTTGCGTTCTTGGCTCCGGAGCGTTCCGTTCCGGAGCACCCTTCTTCGAGGGGCGCAGCGAGGGGTGGCGCGGTTTTCTGTCCCTGTTCTCCTTCCTGGCCGGTCGTGCGGGCTTCGAGTCCCGATCGGTCTGTGGTTGTGTTGGCTCTGGAGTCTCGTTTCTCCAGGGCCGGCTCCTTTGCCGCGTGGAGAGCAGGGTCGGATAGAGGTTTCCACCCTTCGGGGTGGGGAAGCGGGTCTGGTTGGCCCGTTCGGAAAAGCTAAATAGAGAAGTCCGCCGGTGGCGCATGTGCTCGTGTTGGTTGGAGCCGCGTCGAGATCAGATCGAGGTGTCGTGGTTGGTGCCTTGATCGGTGAGGCGGATGAACTGGTTGGTCAGAAGAGAGCCCGAGTGGCTGTTTGGTCGGCGTTCCCCGTGGAGCGCTCCCTTGCGGCACACCTCTGGCTCCGTCGGTTGGTTGGACGCAATGGAACGAAGAGAGAAGCGAATCGCGAGGTCGAGGTGGTTGTCCACCTGCGCTCGCCCGTTCGCGTCCCAGCCGAGCAAATCGTCTTTTGAATCGCTCTCCCGCCTCTTGGGAGAGTCTTCCATTCCTACTCCTAC
>ERZ761602.3163-NODE-3163-length-23886-cov-5.595317_pt1 | contig 23886 bp, 20 predicted proteins | sample MGYA00512165_ERZ761602 | MGnify/ENA primary metagenome ERZ761602 (study PRJEB28899, sample SAMN02445085) | bioreactor sludge metagenome | biome: EBPR sludge; isolation source: Thorneside wastewater treatment plant | place: Australia: Brisbane, Thorneside...
GAGGTGGGTAGGGCGGGGGCGGCGCGGGGTAGTTGCCGCCCGGCGGCTCCGGCGGCGGTCCGTAGGGCGAGTAGCCTGGAGGCGGACCACCGAACCCACCCATCGGCGGCGGCGGCTGCATGTCAGGGGGGCCGTAGCCGCCACCCGGAGGAGGCATGTCGTAGCCTTGCGGCGGGCCGGGCGGAGGGCCGAAACCGCCCCCGGGAGGAGGCATGTCGTAGCCTTGCGGCGGGCCGCCGAACCCACCCGGCGGCGGGTACTGCGGCGGAGGCGCGAACCCCTGCGGAGGAGGAGGCTGGAACCCGCCGGGCCCAGGCGGACCGAGCGGTGATGCACAGACAGCGCAGAACTTGTCGGTGGGTGCGTTGGGAGCGCCGCAGCGAGGGCAGATCATGGAGGGTCCTCGGGAAGGAAGCCGGTCATCGACGCCTTGCGTCGACCTCACGCGGCAGCGGGGTCAGCCGCCGGGCCCAGGATACAGCGGTGTGTGAGCTTGTGATCAAGATGGTTGTGAGGTTCTCACGCGAGCCGCGCGATCGAGGCGGCGGGGTGCCCCGTAGCACGCGAGCCAGCCAGCGCGCTCGGCCAGGCCCTCCGACGAAGCCGTCTCCCCAACGAAGAACGCGCTGCGTGCAAGCTGCACACAGCGCGTAGGGTCGGTCTCGTCCCCCGTCGAGGCGCGTGGCGCCCGGAGTCGTGGGGCAGGTCAGCGCTTCGACGAGGCGCGACCCTGCCGCTCGACAGAGCCGTGCTCAGGCGTCCTTCTCGTCGCGGACGCGAGCGGCCTTGCCCGAGAGGCTGCGGAGGTAGAAGAGGCGGGCGCGACGGACCACGCCGCGGGAGACGACCTCGACCTTGTCGATGCGAGGGCTGTGCAGCAAGAAGATGCGCTCCACGCCGACGCTGAAGCTCGTCTTGCGCACGGTGAAGGAGCTGCGCACTCCCGCGCGGTGCCGCTTGATCACGATGCCCTGGAAGACCTGGATGCGCTCCTTCTCGCCCTCGACGATCTTGTAGTGGACCCGGATCGTGTCACCGACGCGGAAGGTCGGGAGATCGTTGCGGGTCTGCGACTGCTCGAGCTTGGCGATGATGGGCGATTGCATGGCGTCCTCGGAGAATCGTCGAGGTGGGTGTGACCCGACCCTCGGGAGCGCGGCATTATGCACGCGCGCGCTCGACTGTCAACGGCTGGGAATGAGGCGGCTACTGCCGCCGCGACGGGGGGAGCTGGCTCGTCTTCGATGCTGGGCGCCCTCGAGAGCGGGGCGCCGCAGCCGAGACGAGCTCACTTGCGAACGGGGATGATCTGGACGCGGCGGTCCGAGCCCTCGCCGTCGCTCTTGGTCACCACGCCCGCGAACTTCGCGAGCGCGAGGTGCACCACGCGGCGATCCTGCGGGCTCATCGGCTCGAAGGTGATGATCTTCCCCTCTTCGAGCGCCTGCTTGCCGAGCTTGCGCGCCATCGACGCGAGCGCATCCTCGCGGCGGGCACGGTAGCCCTCCGCGTCGATGATCACGTGACGACGCGAGCGCTGCGGCCGGTTGACGACGCGGTTCGCCAAGAACTGCAGCGCCGACAAGGTCGCGCCCTTCTTGCCGATGATGCGCCCTGCGTCCTTGCCCTCGATCTCGAGGCGGATCTCCTCGGGTGGATCCTCCTCGTCGTTCTCGAGCAGGTCCACGGTGCAGTCCATTCCCATCGCGGCGAGCACGTCGATCACGAAATCGAGCGCGGTGTCCGCTCGGCCGTCTTCGACGAAGGGCTCGTCGCCCTCCGGCTTCGTCGCCGTAGCCTCGGTGGCTTCCACCATCACATCATCCTCGGGCACGGGCCTTCCCCTTTCCGATGGGCGCGGCATTCGCGTCCTCGGGCTTGTCGGAATCCTTGTTCACCTCGCGCACCTCGATGGAGGCCGCGGGCTTGAGCTTCGAGCTGATCCAGCGCTCGACGAGCAGCTGCTGTCCGATCCCCAACCAGCTGTTGGTCAGCATGTAGACGCCGAGTCCCGCGGGCAGGAAGAACATCATCACGGTGAAGATGATCGGCATCATGTAGAGCATCATCTTCTGCTGCATCGGGTCGCCCTGCATGGGCATGATGCGCTGCTGGATGAAGCTCGACGCGCCCAGCACGAAGGGGATCACGTGGTACTGGTCCGGCGCCGAGAGGTCCGGGATGAGTGGGCCGAAGGGCACGTGGTAGAGCTCGACCGCGGTCTGGAGCGCGGAGTAGAGCGAGAACCACACCGGCATCTGGAGCAGCATCGGGATGCAGCCGATCACCGGGTTGCCGACGCCCTCCTTGCGCCAGAGCTCCTGCAGGGCGAGCCCGCGCTGGGCGGCGTCGTCCTTGTAGCGGGCGTTGAGCTCGTCCATCTGCGGCTTGATGCGCCGCATGGCCACGGTGCTCTTGAGCTGCGAGAAGCTCAGCGGGAAGACCGCGATCTTGACGGTGATCGTGAGCAGGCAGATCGCCCAACCCCAGCTGCCGACGTGTCGGAACAGCCAGTACACGTAGCCGATCAGGATCTTCCCGATGGCGCCGAACATGCCGAGGTCGATGAGCGCGCTCGCGCCGAGCGAGTCGTCGCCGGCGCCGCCGAAGCCCGCGAGCACCTCGCGCTCCTTGGGGCCGAAGAAGGCGAGCTGCTCGTAGCTGACCGTGTCGCCGGGCGCGAGCTCGGCCGTGGGGTAGGCGAGGCGAGCCCGGTACACGTGACCGAAGTTCGGGTCGTCGGTCTTCTTCGGGAAACGCGATTCGCTCCAGCGCTCCTCGATCTGCGCCTCGACGGCCGGCACGGCGGGGCCGCCCTTGTGGGCCACCATCGAGCTGAAATAGGTGGAGCTCACGGCCGCGAAGACGCCCGCGCCCGGGACGCGCAGCCAGGCCTCGGGAGTGAAGCCCTCGCCGCCGAAGTCGCCCGGGTCGAAGGCGTCGGGGTGCAGGCGCTTGGTCTCGCTCGCCGTGTGCAGCACGACCTCGGTGAGCAGCTCCGACTGACGCCCGAGGCTGCCCTCGGTCTCGGCCTTCGTTCGCCAGACCGTCTGCTCGACCGCCACGCGGTAGCTGCGGGCGGAGTCGGCGAGGTTCTTCGCGCTGAGCTTCACCGACAGCTCGAAGGGGCGTGGGCTGCGCTCCACCACCTTGGTGAGCTCCACCGTCGCGTCGGTGTAGCGGAAGGTGCAGGATCCTGCCTCGCTCGCGACGAGCTGCCAGTCGAGGTCGTTGGAGGGGACGAGCTGTGCGGCGTCGGGCACACCCGGCGCGCGCAGATCGCTGCGCAGTGGCGCGCGCGACTCCACCGAGGTCGTGACGAGCTCGATCGGGGTGTCGGTCTTGTCGACGGCCGTCGCGTACTTGCGGTCGAGCATCGCGGCGCTGACGACCGACGCGCCGCGACTGGAGAGCACCGCTCGGAAGCGCTCACTCTCGATCGTGCAGCGCTGTTCCGCGGGGCGTTCACCGGACGGCCCGAGGTCGTCGCGCGCGCCGAGCGGCTGCCGCTCGCTGGGGCCGGTGCCCCCAGAGAGCATCGGCCAGCCGTACTGCATGAACAGGAACACGGCGACGCCGAGGAAAAGCCAACGTGCGATGCTCGATCCGCGTTCCATGAGCGTTCCTGGTCAGGCGTGTCGGGAGGTCGACGGTCGGCCGAGCGCCGGCGTTCTCAGGCGGCCTCGTGCGCGCGAGCAGCTGCGCGGTCGCCTTGGGGCGTCTCGAGAGCGCTCGAGCGTGAGGTTGGTGGCTCGGCTGGGCCGAGGTGGCCCGCTGGGGCCGAGGTGCCCGATGCGCCCGCTGCTTCTGGACGCTGGGAGAGGGGGAGTGAAGGCTGCCCCTCGGCGTCGACCGCGCCGGGGTCGGTGGGCGCGGAGCTCCGGGGCGGAGGCGGCGGGGGATCGTAGCCGCCGGGATGGAATGGGTGGCACTTACACAGGCGCCTCGCCGAAAGCAAGCTCCCCCGGAGCGGCCCGTGATCGCGGATGCACGCGATCGCGTAGGCCGAGCAGGAGGGCTGGAAGCGGCAGACGGGCCCGAACAGGGCGACGAGCAGCCTGGAGAGGGTGAGCTGGTAGACCCTGAGCACGAGCAGCATCACGCGCTTCATGCCCCACGCGCCCTCGCCGCATCGCCCGCCCGAGGCGCTGGGCCTGGAGAGACGCGTTCCTCCGTGGCAGACGAGCTCGGCTGCGGGCCAGTCGGGCTCACTTCGCTGCGCGCACGCCGTTCGAGCTCGCGCACCACGCTTGCGACCTGACGAACGAGCAGGGCCCGGACCTCGGGTTCGGAGCTGTCCGGCAGGCTCGGGTGAGCGATCACCACGAGGTCGACGCCCCGGAGCGACTCCGACTCGAGCTTGCGGAAGGCCTCGCGGACCAGGCGCTTGGCCCGGTTGCGCCGCACTGCACAGCCGACCTTCTTCGAGGCGACGACGCCCAGTCGACCGAGGGCCCCCTCGACGCCCCACGTGGCGAGCACGAGAAAGTGCGCGCCCCTCGCTCGAGCGAGGGGCGCGCCCTGCACATGCATGAACTCCCGGCGCTTTCGGAGCCGGCGCTCGCGCGGGAAGGCCGCCTCGGCCACCGCCCTCAGGCCGTCACTTCTTGTAGACGCCCGGCGCGAGGCGCGCGCGACCGCGGGCCCGGCGGGCGTTGATGACCTTGCGCCCACCCTTCGTCGCCATGCGCGCACGGAACCCGTGGGTTCGGAGGCGGCTCGTCTTGTGGGGCTGGAAAGTGCGCTTCATGGTCGTCCTCGGGATGGGTCGGTCGAGTCGGTGGTCGGGGGGGCGCCCTTCGGACCGGGCGCCGGCTCGCGCAGCGCGCGTCGGCTCCACGGAGCCAGGCCGCTCTGCAAACGGGTCGAGGCAGCTACCACGCGCTCGGGGCACCGTCAAGGCGAGCCCGCGCTGCCGGGGTCTGTCGAAGCGGCTTCGGATCGTGTAGCGTGCGCCGGGTCTGGGCCAAGGGCTCCTCGCGAGGGGCTCGCCAGGGAGCTCGAGGTCGACCCTCGAGCCGGCGGCTCGTGGTGCAAGAAGCCCGCGCCGATCCTCGCTCCGGCCAAGGCCTCGCACGCCGCCGCCTCGCTTCGCCCTGAGCGCGCCCGCGCTCCCAGGCGTCATCCTCCAGGAGAACCCGCATGTCTCGACTCCGCGTCCTCTCGTGCCTCGCCGTTGCCTTCGGTGCGCTCGTGGCTCCGGACCTGGCCCAGGCGCAGGTCAGCACGTTCAGCACCGAGCGCCTGCGTGTGGGCGGCGGGCCAGAAGACGGCGTCGGCATCTGGCGCCCCGAGGTGAGCGAGAAGCCGCTGGTGTTCGGGCAATTCATGCTCGGGTTCGCGCTGAACCCCTTCCGGATCGAGCACCACATCCAAGACGACGCGCAGGCCGACATCATGAGCGTGCGCAGCGGCGCTCCGCTGAAGGCTCAGATCAACACCTACGCGAACGTGGGCGTCGAGTTCCTCCAGCGCTTCCAGCTGCAGCTCATGTTGCCGGTGACGGTGTTCCAGTCGGGCAACGAGACGGTGGCGCCTGGCGTCACCGCGCGCGACTCGGTGAACCTCGACCCGGCAGGCGCGGGTGATCTGCGCCTCGAGGCACGCGGGGTGATCTTCCGCACCGACGACAAGTTCTACAAGCTCGGCGCCAACGCCAACCTCTTCTTCCCGACGGGCAACGAGCAGTCCTGGCTCGGTGACAAGTCGACGAGCGGTGGCTTCGGCGTCGCGAACGAGCTCGACTTCGAAGACCTGCAGCTCGTGCTCGGCACCGGCCTGCACTTCCGGCCGCTCGCCTCGGTGAACGACTTCCAGGTCGGGCACGAGTGGAACTGGGCCTTCGGCGCCTTCGTGCCGCTGCGCGGTGGCACCATGCGCGTGGGCGCGCAGCTCTTCGGCTCGACCATGGTGTCGGGCGACGAGGCCTTCAGCGCCGAGGGCACGCCGCTCGAGTGGCTCGCGGAGGCGCGCTTCGCGCTCGACGACGACAAGCGCCTCTACCTCGGTGGGCACGGTGGCACCCGGCTCACGCCCGGCTACGCGCCCGACATGCGCCTCGGCGCCTTCATCGGCTACTCGATCCCGATCGCGGACACCGAGCCGCCGTCGCCCGGACAGCGCAAGCGCTTCGACACCTTCAACGACAACGTCGACACCGACAAGGACGGCTACCCGGACAGCATCGACCTCTGCCCGACCGAGCCCGAGGACGGCAAGCCGCCCTTCGTGAGCGACGGCTGCCCGGCCGAGGCCGATCGCGACGGCGACGGCATCCCCGACTCGCGCGACAAGTGCCCGGACCAGCCCGAGGACTTCGACGGCGTCGACGACCTCGACGGCTGCCCGGAGGACGACGCCGACAAGGACGGCATCGCCGACGCGCAGGACAAGTGCCCGAAGGAGCCCGGCGTCGCGAGCCCCGATCCGGAGAAGAACGGCTGCCCTCAGTTCATCCGAAGGATCAGCGGTTCGAACGAGATCCAGGTCCTCAAGAAGGTCGAGTTCGAGTTCGGCAGCGCGCGCCTCAGCCCGGCGAGCTTCCCGATCCTCGACGAGGTCTTCCGCCTGCTCGAGGCGAACCCCGACATCACGCTCATGGCCATCGAGGGCCACACCGACAACCGCGGCGGCGACGCGCTCAACCTGCGCCTCTCCAAGGACCGCGCGAGGTCCTGCCTCGACTACCTCGTGCAGAAGGGCATCGCCGCGGGCAGGCTCACGAGCGACGGCTTCGGCAAGGACAAGCCCATCGAGAGCAACGACACGGCCGACGGTCGCGCGAAGAACCGCCGCGTCGAGTTCCACATCCGCAACCAGGCGGTCGGCGCTGGCGGCTCGAATGGAGCTGCGAGCCCGGCTGGGGGCCAGCCCGAAGGGCCCGTCCCGGGGCAGTGAGGTCGCGCTCGGTGCGCAGGGCGGGCGGAGCCGCGCTCGCCCTGCTGCTGATCGGGGGAGGCTGCGACGCGCCGTCGCGCGGCGAGCTTCACACTTGTAGCTGCAGCTATCTCACCGACACCGATCTCGCGAGCAGCAAGCTCACGGTGGTGTGCGCGGAGGACGGCGCTCGCGCGGTGGGCGAAGCGCGGCGCTGCGTCACCGGCGAAGGCGTGGGGACCGTCGAGGCCTGCAGCTGCGAGGCGCCACGCGGGCCCTGCAGCTCCATCGGCTGCGTGGAGGCTCGTTGAGCGCGAGCGCGCGCGCGCGGCAGATCCTCAGCTCCGCTTCAGGCGAGTTGCCCTGCGATCTGGGTGCAGCCACGCGTCGAGCCAGCGCGTGAGCGGCGGCATGACGAAGTAGCTCATCGTGAAGACCTGGACGAGCACCGCGAAGAAGAGGCGCAGCTTCGGGTGCAGGTCGGGCAGGAGCCACTCCGCCGGCGGCGAGACGAGCAGGATCATCACGTAGACGACGAGGAACACGAGCAGCGTGGAGCGAAACTGCGCGCGAGGCTCCTGTCGCTCGTCGCCGAGCGAGTCGAGCCACACGTCGAGACCTTCGACCTTCTCCACGCTCGCGTCGCTCTCGACGAGGCCGTCGAGCGCCTCGAGGTGCTCACGTCGCTCTGCCGAGCTCTGCCAGGCGCGCAGGTGCTCGACCGAGTCGAAGCGGATGATCGTGATGTACTCGTGGTGACCCGGGGCGGGGCGGATCACCTGCGTGCCCACGTGGCCCGGGAAGCGCGAGGAGGCAGCGACGATGCCGTCGATCCAGCGCTCGTAGTCGGCTTCTCGGCCGACGATCGGCTTGCGCGCCACGATCACCGTGACCGGGCCCGAGGGCGCCGACGCGGCCGAGCTCGCGTCGCTCCCGTGGGGAGCTCCCGCGCTCACGCTCAGGCTCGCTCGAGCACGAGCGCGCAGTTGTGCCCGCCGAAGCCGGCCGAGCACTTGAGCGCGTAGCGAGCGTCCACGCGCAGCGCCTCGGTCGCGAGGCGCAGGTGCACGAACTCCTCACCCAGCTCGTCGACGTTGATCGACGGGTGGATCCGGCCCTCGCGCAGGCCGAGCAAGGTCGCGATCGACTCGACGGCGCCCGCCGCGCCGAGCAGGTGCCCCAGCATCGACTTCGTCGCCGAGACGGGCACCTCTGCGAGGCGCTCGCCGAAGACGGCGTGGAGCGCGGCGTACTCGGCGACGTCGCCGTGGGTCGTCGAGGTGGCGTGCGGGTTGATGTAGCCGATGTCGCCGGGCGTGATGCCCGCGCGGGCGATCGCGCGCGACATGGCGAGCCGCAGGCCGAGGCCGTCGGCGTGAGGGCGCGTGATGTGCTCGCCGTCGGTCGTCATGCCGAAGCCCGAGACGTAGCCCAGGATCGTCGCGCCGCGCGCGAGCGCGTGCTGCTCCTCCTCGAGCACGAGCGCCCCCGCGCCTTCGCCCATGACGAATCCCTGGCGGCGCTTGTCGAAGGGGCGGCTCGCCTTCTCTGGCGCGCCGTCTACGCTGCGCGCGAGGGCGCGCGCGTTGCCGAAGCCTGCGACCGTGTTCATGCGCGTCGCAGCCTCCGCGCCGCCAGCCACCATGACGTCGGCTTCGCCGGCCTCGATGAGCAGCGCGCTCGTCGCGATCGAGTGCGTGCCGGTCGCGCAGGCGCTCGCGATGTTGTAGCTCGGCCCCATGAGGCCGTAGCGCATCGAGATGAGCGCCGAGACGCCGTTGAGCATCACGCCCGGGATGAAGTACGGCGACACCGAGCGCGGCCCACGCTCGGCGCTCTTCAGGATCTGCTGCTCGAAGATGTCGACGGCGCCCTGGCCGGTCGACAGGAGGCAGCCCACGCGTGTCGGGTCGACGGGGAGCCGCGTGGTCTCGGGGCTCGTCGCGACCTCGGGATCACGAGGGTGGTCGAGGCCCGCCGCGCGCATCGCCTCGACCGCCGCGGCCAAGGCGAAGTGGTTCACCCGGCCGTGGATCTCGGCCTCCTTGGCGCTCATGAGCGCGGTCGGGTCGAAGCCCTTCACGCTCGCCGCGATGTCGCTGCGGAGCTTCTCCGTGGAGAACTCGGTGATGAGCGACACGCCCGAGCGGCCCGCGAGCAGGGCGGCCCAGGTCGTCTGCACGTCGTTGCCGAGCGGCGTCACGGCGCCGAGGCCCGTCACGGCGACGCGCCTCTGTCGGGAGCTCTTCATGGCTTCGCTCGACACGTCGCTGTCCCGTCCTCGAGGCTCGGCTTCAGGCCTGGCGGGCCTGGATCTTCGAGACCAGATCGCCCACGGTGCGCAGGTCGACGAGGTCCTCGTCGGGGATCATCACGCCGAGCTCGGTCTCCATCTCGCCGACGATCTGCATCATCGAGAGCGAGTCGATGCCAAGCTCGGTGATCACGCTCGCGGGCGTGACGTCGTCGAAGCTGCGCTTGTCCACGTGGGAGGCGATCGACTTGAAGAGCGAGAGCAGGTCGGTTTGGTCGGCCATGGCAAGGTCCTCGGGTGCAGTAGCTCGGCGTGGGCACGGCCCACGGGGGAGCGAGTCGTCGCGCGCTCTATAGCGCGGAAGCGGTCCGTCGAGCGCCCAAAGCGGTCAGGTGGCCGGGCGCGCCTCGCGGGCCCGGCGCTCGGGCGCCTCGACCTGCAGCGGCGTGACGCCACTCGCGGGAGGCGCGATCGAGTCGCCCGGCTCCGCCTCGGTCAGGATCTCCAGCTCGCCGGCCTCGAGCCGTCGCTTCGTCTCGCGGCGCTTCACCTTGCCGCTCGAGGTCTTCGGCAGGGTGCCTCGTTTGATGAGGTGGACCTCGCCGGGCACGATGCCGATCTCGGAGCGCACGAGCTGGGCGATCTGCGTGATGATCTCCGCTGCCGTGCCCGAGCGAGGCCCGATCTTCGCCTCCGCCACGATGACGCAGTGCTCGGCGCCATGCTGGTCGAGCACGCCGAAGGCCACGCACTGCCCGTCGCGTACGCCCGGCGCACGCGAGACGACCGCCTCGATGTCCTGGGGGTAGTAGTTCTTGCCGTTGAGGATGATGAGGTCCTTCGCGCGGCCGCACAGGTAGAGACCGCCGTGCGCGAAGTAGCCGAGGTCCCCCGTCTTCAGCCAGCCATCGACGAAGGACTCCTCGGTCGCCTCGGGCGCCGCGTAGTAGCCCTTCGTGACGCTCGGGCCCCGCACCCAGACCTCACCCACCTGACGCTCGCCGAGCGGAGCTCCGTCGGGTCCCGCGATCTTCACCTCGTGGCCTGGGAAGGGCTCGCCGCAGGCGACCAGCTCCATGCCACCGTCGCTCGTGGCGCGTTCGGCCTTGCCCCGGCGCATCGACTCCACGTCGACGCGATCGGTCACCAGCTCGGCTCCGAGGTCGTGGAAGGTGATCGCCAGCGTCGCCTCGGCCATGCCGTAGCTCGGCAGCACGCTCGTCGGCGCGAGGCCGTGTTTGCCGAAGCGATCGAGGAAGGAGCGCAGCACGTCGGCCTGGATGGGCTCCGCGCCACAGCCCAGCGCGCGCATGCACGAGAGATCCCAGTCCTTCGACTGCGCGTCGGTGACGGCGCGCGCCGCGAGGGCGTACGCGAAGTTGGGCGCGAAGGTGATGGTGCCGCGGAAGCGATGGATCGCGTCGAGCCAGATCGAGGGCCTCCGGATGAACGCCATCGTCGGCAGGAACATCACCTGCACCAAGGTGTAGAGCGGCGCGACCACGAAGCCGATGAGCCCCATGTCGTGGTAGAGCGGCAGCCAGCTCACGCCACGGTCTTCCGGCGTCGACTTGAGCCCGTCGACCATGATCGCGTGAGCGTTCGCCGCGAGGTTCCCGAAGCTCACCATCACGCCCTTCGGCTTGGACGTGGAGCCGGAGGTGAACTGCAGGAAGGCGAGGTCGTCGAGCGAGACAGGCTCGGGCGCCTCGGCGTCGCTCGGGTCGCCGACGATCTCGCTCTCGAGCACGACGGGCACGCGCGGCTCGGCCCCGTCGTCGGACGACGACCGGAGGTGCTCGCCGAGCAGATCGCGCAGCGAGCCGCTCGTCACCAGCATGGCCGCGTCGCTGGCCTCGAGGATGTGCCGCACGGTGTCACCGTAGGCCTCGAGCTTCGCCAGGGTCTGGGGCGGGTACATGGGCACCGCGACGATGCCGCCCACGAGACAGCCCATGAAGGTCAGGACGAACTCATCGGGCTCGGGCAGCACGAGCGCGACGCGGTCTCCCCGGCGCACGCCGGCGCGGTAGAGCGCACGGGCGCGCTGCCGGGCGAGCTGCCAGAGCTCGGGGAAGCCGACCCGCCGCTCCTCGCCGTTGGCGCGGACGAAGGTGATGGCTCGGTCGGTGTGGACAGCGTTGCCGCGCAGGACGTCGACGAAGGTACGCATCGAGTGGCCTCGCGCCGGGACCCTCGCCCGACGAGCTTCGAAGGCATAAGCGAAACGCGGGCCAGGACCAAACGAAAAGCTTGGTTCATGCAATTACATGTACTTAGCTGACTATTCGGCAGCCACAGGGCGGCGGGGAGGCCAGGTGCGTCGAACTTTCGTCACTTCGCTGCGACGTGAACGACGCACTCCGTGCCGGCTGCTCGCGCGCTCAGCGGCGCTCGAACACGCCTGCGCGGTGCACGTACTCCACCTTCGTGGTGCCCCCCCAGGGCAGCAGCAGCGGCTCGAGCCCGCCGACGGGGGCCGTGTCCTGAGCGAAGGGATAGGACTCCTTCGTGAACCCGGTGGCTTTGCCCGAGCTGAGCACCAGCTTGCCGCCGCGCCCGTAGCTCACCGCGCCCTCGACACGCTTCTGGCCGATGGAGCGGGCCAGCTCGGCTCCGAAGACCCGCCGGATCCCCTGCTCGCCGACGCTGAACACGAGCTCGATCTCGCGCACCACCTCGTCGCTGCCGTGCTGTGCGCGCAAGAGACCGCGCACGACGATCTCCGCGTGCCCGTCGCCCGTGGCGTCGACGGCCGAGACGCGCAGGATGTCGCTCGCCTTCGCGAAGCCCAGCGTGGTGTACGCGTAGGCCGCGCCGCCCTTGAAGCCAGGGCCCCACACCACGAGATCGCGGTCGTGCAGCGCCACCTTCTCGGGGCGGGCGTCGCCGCTGAAGTTCGCCGTGAGCGTCGCGGCAGCCGCCGTGCGCACCGAGCGGTCTCGTTTGTACTGCTCGTAGACCTTCGACGCGTCGGGCGCCGCGGGCGGCGGAGGGGGAGCGGGCTTGGCGCTCGAGGCCAGAGGCGCGGGCTTCGGTGGCGCCTCGGCGCGCGTCTTCTCACTGTCGATCACGAAGGCGCCGCCCTTCCACTTGTAGACCCGCGACTCGATCCGCCCCCACGGGGTGGGCGCCGCGTCGATGGTCGACTCCACGGGCTCCGACCAGGTGTCGGCGTCGGCTTGGTGGGCCGTGGCGGGGCCGATCGTGATCACGCCCTTGCCCGCCTCGGCGCCGATCCGGATCGGGTTGGTGATGGCGCCTTTCTCACCGCCGACGGCGATCTCCGCCAGGAGCAGGATCGAGGGCACGTCGCTCTTGCCGAAGCTCAGGATCTCGAGGTGATCGCGGAAGGCCCTGCGACCGCCGGCGCTCGCAGCTTTGTTCGACGTCAACCGCTTGGTCAGCACGAGCTCGTCGCGCCCGTCGCCGTCGAGATCACGCGCCTCGACCCGGGTGATCGAGACCGTCTTGTCGGGCACGGCGAGGTCGCGGAAGTAGTACTGCGTGCCTCCTCGGAACGTCGGCCCGAGCACGACGAGGTAGCGATCGTGCACGAGGACCCGCTCGAGCATCGCGTCGCCCGCGACGTTCGCGGTGACCGTGTGCTCCGGTGGACCGAGCCGCTTGTCGCGCACGAGCCCATCGGCGAGGGCCTGCTCGGGTGTGCTGGAGAGCCCGACCAAGGCGCCGCTTCGTCCCCAGCCGACCACGGACTCGATCGCCGCGCTCTTGTCGGCGTCGTGCACGGTGAAGGCCCCGCGCAGCCCGACCCGCAGCGTCGACGCGCCCGGGATGGCCGACCACGGGACGCTGCCCTCGAGCGACCAGCCCGACTTCGTCGGAGCCTCGACGGCTCTCGCGCCCGCGATCGGGCGACCTGCCAGCGTGACCTTCGCGGCGCTCTTGCCCGGCTCACCCGGGGTGAACACCAGCGTATGGACCTGGCCGCCGATCTCGAGCGCCACCTCCACCTTGTCGCCTTCGCGCAGCAGCTCGTCGGTGACGTCGACGGCGACGTAGAGATTCTTCGCGTCGTAGGCGATGGCGCCTCGCGCCGAGAGGTCGGCCGGCGCTGCGGCCGCGCCGACGGCGCTCATCTTCTGCGGTTCGCGGGGCCACTCGCCCGGGTTGGGGATGCCGTCGAGCACCACCGGCCGATCGATCTGGTCGAGCTTGATCGGCGAGGCCTCCGCCGAAGCGAGCGGGACGCCCGCGAGCGCGAGGCCCGCGAGCGCGCCAGCGAGCCTCGATCGGCGGAGGCGAGGCTCTGCGCGGCTCGGCGTCGAGCCTCCGCTCGGCACGGCGTCGCGGTGGGGGGGGGTGGTGCGCGCGGACGAAGCCATCGGCGCCGTTGGACGCGTCACGGGCTCACCTCTTCATGCGAGCCTGCTCGCGCTGCTCCTCGGCCTCGAGCTCGGCGAGCGCGGCGGCCAGCTCGTCTTGCTCTTCGCGGGAGAGCTCCGGCATCGGCTCGGCGGCGGCAGAGCTGTCGACGCGCATCGCGCGCGGCTCTGGCTTCGGAGGCTCCGCGGGCACGAGGCCCATCTTGCGCTTGAGCTCGAGCAGGTCCTCGTCGGCCCCGGCGGTCTGCTCGAGCTTGCCGAACTTGTGGGCGAGCACGTCGCCCGAGTACTCCTCGGCGAGCTCGCTCGAGGCTTCGGCCTCCGCCTCCATCTGTTCGATCTTGTTCGCCATCCGGTCGAACGTCTCGAACGCCGACTGGTTGTTGAGACCCGACATGGTCTCCTGGATGGCCTTCTGGGCCTCGGCGCGCTTCTTCCGTGCGATGAGCACGTTCTTCTTGCGCTTGGCCTCCTCGATCTTCGAGTTCAGCACCCGCAGCGCCATCTTCAGCTGATCGACGGCCTGCTTCTGCTTCTGCCACTGCTCCTTGTACTGACCGCCGAGCGCTTCGTGCTCCTTCTTGCGAGCGAGCGCCTCCTTCGCGAGGTTGTCGTCGCCAGCCTTGATGGCGAGCATCGCCCGCCTCTCCCACTCGGCGGCGTTCGCGAGCTCCTGCTCTGCCTGCTTGGCGAGGCGCTTCTCGTCGGCGATCGAGACGGCGACCTGCTTCTTCGCCTCGACCAGCTGGTTCTGCATGTCGACGACGATCTGGTTCAGCATCTTCTCCGGGTCTTCGGAGCGGCTGATGAGATCGTTGAGGTTGCTCTTGATGAGGGTCGCGAGGCGGGCAAAAATTCCCATGTTCGACTCGATGGTGGCAGGCGTCGGTGGGGGCGGGCGCGGTGAGGGGCAGGCTCGGAGCCGTGCCGCGGAGGGCTACGGTGCTTGGCCCGGGGGGCTGCGCGGTGCGTCCACGGGCTGACCGGTTGGCGGGGCGGCGGTGTTCGACCTCGCCCTCGGGACCCGAGGGTCAGTCCCTCGCAGTGTGCAGGAGCTCGGGCACGTGCTGGACGAGCGCGACGTCGACGTCGCTGAGCGCCGCCTCGAGCTCGTTGGCGTCGAGGTTCTCGAGCGCGAGCCCCGCCGAGAGCACGATCTGGCCGTTCTCGATGCCGTAGGAGGCGTACATGAGGTCGGTCGCGTTGAGCTCGAGCAGGCGCGCGAACACACGCAGCTTGTGCTCGGCGTCGCCGGGGACCGGGCCGATCTGCACGTTCACCGCCACGATGGGCGGTGCGACGCGGACGGCGATGATCGGCAGGTCGGGGCCGGACTGCACGAGGTAGGTCGCAGCGGTCGCCCCGTTCGTCTTGTCACCCGCTGCTTGCTCGAAGCGCCGCTCGAGGCGGAGCAGGTAGTTCTCGATGTCTTCTGCGGTGCGCGGCATCGGCGCGAGACTACCTCAGTCCTCGTGCTTCGGAACCCCCACCTTCCGGTCCGAGCCTCCGTCTTTCGGTTCTGCGATTTTCTCGTTCCCCTCGAAGGCGATCGAGCGGTACGGTCCCGATCCAGGAACCGTGGCGATCCACCCCGGAGAACGGCTCGCCGGCTACCGCGTCACCCGATTGCTCGGGCGCGGAGGCATGGGCGAAGTCTGGGCTGCCGTCGACGACACCAACGGTCGCGAGGTCGCGGTCAAGGTGCTGTTGCAGCGAGCGGCGATGAAGCCCGATCTCGTGAAGCGCTTCGAGCGCGAGGCGCAGATCACGAGCTCCATCCAGAGCCCCTTCGTCTGCCGCTTGCTCGGCGTCGACCAGGCCGACGACGGCGCGCACCTCTTGGTCTTCGAGCAGCTCGCGGGGGAGTCGCTCGCCGACAGGCTGAAGCGCGAGCAGTATCTCCCGCTCAGCGAGGTCGGTGCGCTCATCGACGACGTGCTCCAGGGGCTCGTGGCCGCGCACGCGGCGGGCGTCATCCACCGCGACCTCAAGCCGGGCAACATCTTCATCGAGCGCACCGGCGATCCCGAGCGCCCCGAGCGCGCGAAGATCCTCGATTTCGGAATCTCCAAGATCTCCGGTCCCAAGCGCGACGAACCGACGCTCACGGCCTTCGACGCGACGCTCGGATCCTTCGCCTACATGGCGCCTGAGCAGATCCGCGGCGCGGCGCGTGCGGACGAGCGCGCCGACATCTACGCCATCGGCGCCGTGGCCTTCCGTGCGCTCGCAGGCAGGCTGCCCTTCGAAGGCACGAGCGCCGCGGTCCTCGTCTCGCTGAAGCTCGACCGGAACGCGCCGTCGCTCGCGGAGGCGACGGGCGAGAAGTGGCCGGCCGGCGTCGAGCGCTTCGTCGCCCGAGCGCTCGACCGCAAGCGCGAGAAGCGCTACGCGACCGCGCTCGAGGCGCTCGACGCCTGGCGCAAGATCCAGCCTGGCGCGATCGCTCGCGCGAAGCTCGCTGCGCGTCCGGGCAGCGTGCCTCCGGCGCAGTCCTCGCAGACGGGGCGCAGGGCCGCGCCTCCTCCACCGAAGGTCGACCCCTACGCTGGGTCGGGAGCGATGTTCATGGAGGCGGAGCCCACGGTCGTGGACGACCCGCCCACGATGACCGAAGACGGGACCAGCGATCCCGGCATCGGTCTACGCGCGCCCTTCGTCGACCGCGGGAGCTCACCGAGAGATCGGCCCCCGCGTCCGACCAGGCGCAAGCAAGGAGGAAAGTAGTGCTCGATGCGACGGTGGCTGGATCGAGGTCCCGCCTGGAGTTCCGGGGCGGACGGGTCCGCGTGGGCAGGGGCGAGTGGCACGAGGTCGGCACCGACCCGGTCGTGGTGGGGCGCAACGCCGCCTGCCAGATCGTCATCGACGACTCCAAGGTGAGCGCCGTGCACGCGGAGTTCGTAGCGACTCCGATCGGCGTGCGTCTGCGCGATCTCGGCAGCCGCAACGGCACCTTCGTCGGTGGTGTGCGCGTCGGCGACGTCTACCTCGCCGGCAATACGAAGCTGCGCATCGGCGAGACGGAGATCCAGTTCGAGCCCTTGCGGCCGGAGAAGGTCGCGATCCCCGCGATCCCCGCCTTCGGACCGCTCGTCGGATCGAGCCCGCCGATGCGCGCGATCTTCGACCGGCTCTCGAAGATCTCGCCCACGGATCTCACCGTGCTCATCCAAGGCGAGACCGGCACGGGCAAGGAGCTCGTCGCGGCCGCCATCCACCAGGCCTCGAGCCGGGCGAAGAAGCCCTTCGTCGTGGTCGACTGCGGCTCGATCCCTCCTTCGCTCGCCGAGGCCGCGCTGTTCGGCCACGAGCGAGGCGCCTTCACCGGCGCGGTCGACAAGCGGCTCTCGCCCTTCGAGGAGGCGAACGGAGGCACCATCTTCCTCGACGAGCTCGGCGAGCTGCCCGTCGAGGTACAGCCCAAGCTGCTCCGCGCGCTCGCGGAGCGGCGCATCAAGTCGGTCGGCAGCAACACCTACCGCGAGGTCGACGTGCGCGTGCTCGCGGCGACGCGCCGCGATCTGGTGCGCGCGGTCAACGCCGGCACCTTCCGGAGCGATCTCTACTTCCGCGTGGCGCAGGTGAAGATCGAGATGATGGCCCTGCGCCAGCGCCTCGAGGACATCCCCGTGCTCGTGCGCCGCATGATGAAGGACCTCGGCGACGAGAGCGCCTACGAGCGGGTCACGACCACGACCCTCGAGCGGCTCATGCGGCACGACTGGCCGGGCAACGTGCGGGAGCTGCGCAACGCGGTGGCCGTGGCCTTCGCGCTCTCCGGTGAAGACGAGGAGATCGACATCGCCGCCCACCTCGGCGCGCTCAGCGAGGGCCCGAGCGCGATGATGGGAGGGGGAGGGGTCTCCGTGTCCTTCAAGGGCAGGCCCTTCCAGGAGGCGAAGCGCGACGTGCTCGCGCGCTTCGAGCGCGACTACTTCGCCGCGCTCGCCGACGAGTCCAAGGGGAACGTCTCCGAGATGGCTCGTCGCGCGGGCATGGAGCGCGCCCACGTGCGCGCCTACCTTCGTCGCCACGCGATCGGAGCGAAGGGCGATGCGAACGACTGAGGCGCGCGGCCTGCCGTGTGGGGCCTCGAGCAGGAGCGGCTCGCCGGGCACCGGCGCGCTGCCCGCCCCACGGTCGGCGCTCCCATCGTGAGGCTCCTGCTCAAGCGGGCGCTCGATCAAGCGAGCGTGTGGCACCAGGGGCAGATCCGGAAGTACCCCGGCGTCTCGGTGCCCTACGTGAGCCACGTCGCGGGCGTGGTCGCGGTCCTCTCGAGGCACGGCTTCGACGAAGAGGTGCTGGCGGCCGGCGCGCTGCACGACGTGGTCGAGGACTGCGGCGTGAGCCTCGAGGAGCTGTCGAGCCGCTTCGGGGCGAAGGTGGCCGAGCTCGTGGAGCAGGTGTCCGAGGTCGACCGGGCGTTGCCCTGGGAGGCACGCAAGCGGGCCTATCTCGAGCGCTTCCCCGACAAACCTTGGGAGGCGCAGGCCATCACGCTCGCCGACAAGATCGACAACTTCGAGTCGATCGTCGTGGCCAGCCGGGCCTTCGGCAACCCCTGGGCGATGTTCAAGCGAGGCAGGGACGCACAGCTCGAGCGCTTCGACGAGCTGTCGCTGCTCGTCGACCGCCTCGCGCCTCACCCGCTGATCGACGAGTACCGCGCCGCGCTCGCCGAGGTGAGGGCCGTGCCCGACGAGCGCTGAGCTCGGTGCATCGAGCCGTCCGCGCGACTCTGGATTGTGCTTCGGCCGAGCCGCTCCGAGCGTGTAGGCTCCCCTCACCGTGGCCGACCTTCGACCCGCTCGAGGCATGACATCGCTCGCTCCTCTCCCGCCGGTGCACCGCTCGCCGGCCGCCGCGTTGCTCGCTTCGGCGATGGGGCTCGCCGCGCTCTGCGCGGCTGGGCCTGCGCAGGCCGCGCCCGTCCAGTCGGCCGAGGAACCTTGGAGCGACAACGATCCGGGGGAGGCTCCGGACAGGCTCGCGGTCGGTGAGTTCGGCTTCTCGGGCGCGGCCGAGTACCGCGCGCAGGGCACGTACATCAACCCCATCTCGCTCAACACGATCACCGAGCGGCGCGCGAGCTTCATCGAGCACCGCCTGCGTCTCGACGGAACGGTCGACTACCAGGAGAAGGTCAAGCTCGTCACGAGCCTCGACGTCATGGACGGCGTGCTCTGGGGCGACAACGGTACGATCGGCGGCGTGCCCTCGAGCGAGAACGGCACCACGATCAACGCCCGCAACTCGAACGACACGGTCGCGTGCGTCGGCTACAAGGGAGGCGAGGAGGGCAACCCGCTCTCCGCCGACGACTACGGTTACACGCTCTGCGAGCCGAAGACGCTCCGCTTCCGGAAGCTCTACGGGGAGATCCTCACGCCGGTGGGGCTCTTCCGCATCGGGCGGCAGCCGTTCAACGTGGGCTACTCGCTGCAGGGCGCGACGGGTGACGGGCGCGCGAACCGCTTCGGCATCGCACGCGAGGGCAACTTCGTCGACCGCGTCATCTTCGGGACGAAGCCGCTCGAGGCCTTCAAGCCCAAGGAGCAGCGCGATCTCTCGATCGACAACGGCCTCTTCGTAGCCGCTTTCTACGATCACCTCGTGAGCGACGAGATCAACCTCTTCGCCGACGACGCCCGCCAGGTCGGCGGCGCGGTGTTCTACCGGGCGAAGGACTACGCCGACGCGCCGGTCGTGAAGGACGTCTTCGCGCTCGGCTACGGCGTCGCGCGCTGGAGCGACGCCACCGGCAGCCAGGTGGCGATCTTCGGCGGGCGCACCATCGCGCGCTTCGGCCCCGTGTTCATCGGCCTCGACGCGGCGGCCAACGTGGGCTCGACGCGTGAGATCGCGGAGGCATACCGTGTGATCAGCAATGATCCGGTGGTCGATCAGAAGATCCTCCAGTTCGGAGCGCGCGGCGTCGTGCGCTACGACCACCCGGTCGTGCGCGCGGGCGAGGAGCAGCAGCCGGGCATCTCGGCCTACGTCGAGGTGAACTACGCCTCGGGCGACGCGGATCCGCAGGCTCGCACGCCGCTGTCGCAGTTCGTCTGGGCGCCCGACACGAACGTGGGCCTCCTGATGTTCGAGCACGTGCTGCGCTTCCAGTCTGCGCGCGCCGCCGCCGCCGCCACCGAGACGCTGCGCCGCCTCGGCGCGACGACCTTCCCGGTGGACGCCATCGACACGCGCGGCTCCTTCACCAACGCCTTCGCGGTCTTCCCGCAGTTCGACTTCCGCCCGCACCGCAACGTGCTCTTCCGCACCGGCGTGCTGGTGGCCTGGGCCGCCGAGCCGGTCGTCGATCCGGTGCAGTCGCTGCTCGCGCGCGACGGAGAGCAGGTCGAAGACGACCTCGTGAACTTCGCGGGTGGCGCGCCCGGCAGCTTCTACGGCGCCGAGATCGATCTGCGCGCGCAGTGGCGGTTCTTGGACCACTTCGCGCTCGACCTCGAAGGCGCGGTCTTCTTCCCCGGCGACGCCTTCGAGGACGAGAACGGCGACGCCGCGCGCAGCGTGCTGCTCCAGGGCCGTACGACCTTCTTCTTCTGAGCCGCAGCCAACCCCGCTTCCGCTGAGCCGCAGCCACAAACGACCATGAAGCTCCAAAGCCTCGCCTCTCTGCTCGGCCTCCCGCTCGGCACCACGCTCCTGCTCGCGAGCTGCGAGACCTACGACTCTCCTCCGCGCGTCGAGATCGTCGGTTTGAGCGACAAGGGCGTGCTCCCGGACCCGACGAAGTCGATCGTGCTCGCCTTCAGCGAGCCCGTCGAGGCCGCCTCGCTGAAGTTCAAGGTCGCGCCGCTCGTCACCGACGTCGAGGGGAACCTCGGCGACGAGGACGCGGACCCGAACACCTCGCTCGGCGAGTTCTACGCCTACGATCCGGCCAAGCCGGACGAGGACTTCCGCGGCCAGGCCTTTCTCGCGCCCGATCGCATGAGCATCGAGATCGTGCTCCAGGAGACCTTGCCGGTCGGGCCGAGCCTCGCGGTGCTGATCGAGCCCGGGCTCTCCGACGCCGAGGGAAACACCACCGAGACGCGGCAGCGCCTCTTGTTCGGCTACGAGTTCTCCTGCGCCGACGCCGGCGCGACGGACGCCTTCCCGAGCGGGACCTACTTCATCCTGCTCGACGTCGAGACCCCGCTCGCCACGCAGGTGCAGCTCTGGGCTTCGATCGACGTCGACCCGGCGACGGGCGCCTTCGTGGGCCAGTTCACCAACGCCGATCGCAACCCGGACGTCTCGCGCTGCTCGCCTGCCTGCGACGCCTCCGAGGCCTGCCGCACGCTGCCATCTCAGGCCTGCGTCGTGCCGTCGACGAAGGCCGGCAGCGAAGACGAGTACCCGGACTTCGTGCCCAGCGTCACGCCGCCCGTCGGCTACTCCTTCGAGGTGCAGGGCTGCGTCGCCGCCGACGGCGACCGCGTGCGCTTCGCGAACCTCGCGGCCGACGTCGACATCGAGCTGCCCGACATCTTCATCAAGGGCATCGAGATCGTGGCGTCCTTCGGCACGGACGAGCAGGGTGTGTTCCGCGGCACCGGCGCGGGCACGGCGGAGCAGGTCTTCCTCGGCGTCACGCCGAGCGGCGCCGCGAAGGGCACGGTCGTCGCGAGGCTCGTGCCCGCAGACGAGGTCCCGCCCGGCGTGCCGCCCGCCCCGAGCGCGCCCTGAGCCGAGTCGGCGGCTTCGCACGCTCAGGTGAACGTGCGCACGCTCAGGCGAGCGTGCGCCTCACTTGCGCGCGCGTGATCGTGGTGCGCCCGCCGAGCCGCTCGCGGTCTTCGTCTCGGCTGGCGCGGCAGGCTTCGGGATCTTGTAGACGTGCTTCTGCTTGATGGCGTTCTTGCTGAGGCCGTTGGCCTGCTTGATCGCCTCGACGGTCGTGCCGTAGCGCCGCGCGAGTGAGTCGAGCGTGTCGCCGCTGCGCGCCCGATGGAGGATGTAGCTCGCCTTGGGTGGCTCGCTCCCGGGCTGGCCTGGCTTCACACCGGGTTTGTGGCTCTTCGCCTGCGCTTCGGCGACTTCCTCGGCGACGGGCGGCGGCTTGGGCAGGAAGGGCGAGGCGATCTTCGCCGAGGCCTGCGCGATCGGACTGAAGAAGCGCACGTGCAGGTGCGTGGCGTGTCCCTTCGCGTGGCGGATCAGGGGGAAGCGGCTCTTGCCGCTGATCTGGAAGACCTCGTCGACGAAGGCCGGATCGTCGCCTGCCGAGAGCGCGTGGTCGCGCAGCAGCTTCTGCAGCGAGGTGTCGACGAGGATCATCTCGACGGTCCCGCTCTCGAGCAGCGCCTTCACGAGCGTCCAGGTCCGCGCTCGATCGAGGTTCTTCGCGTTCGCGACCGCGTACCAGCCCTTGCTGGGATCGGCGTAGTAGAAGCCCAGATCGACGTCGCGGCCCGACTGGTGGCTCTTGTGAGGCCGCAGCCGGCCTCCGCCTTTGGCCGAGAGGTGGCCGACGACGAGCGGCTGGGTGCCCGGGTGGACGGCGTGCACGCGGTCGATCGCGCGGATGAGCGACTCCACGGTCTCGGGGGTGCCCCAAGCGTGCGCTGGGTCGGTCAGGGTCCAGCGCTCCCCGGCGGGCATCCGGACCCCGTTCAACAGCCGGCCTCGGCTGGCGGCGCCGATCGAGAGAGGCCCGAGTGAGGCGGGGTCGTCGCGCAGCCGCCTCCGGATCTCGGCCTCGGAGAGGTCTTGCAGGGGTGAGCGGGCGTTGGCGAGCGGGCAGGTCGCGTGGTCGAGGCCGGCGTGGCAGCGCGCCGAAGCGGTCAGGGTCTGCCAGTCGGCGCCGTCATCGACCACACTCGGGTCGGCCTCGCCGTCGTCGGGCTCTTCCTCCCCGTGATCGTCGTGCTCGTGGTCGTGCTCGTGCTCCGTGTCGTCGACCTCGGCTGTCGCGAGCACCCCCAGGGCCGTGCCCGACGCCGCGGAGCTCTCGGAGGGGAGGGCGAGCTGCCCAGCCGGGGCCTGCCGGCTCTGGGTGGCGGGTTCGGGGGTGGCACCCCTGGGGGCGCAGCCGGTGAACGCGGCGCCGAGCACCGCGGCGAGGACGAGCGCGGCTCCGAATCTCACAGCGTCGCGACTATAGACCAGCGAGGCCTCCCCAGCGACCCGATCCGACGGCTGGAGAATAGTGCTTCTCAAGTACGGCACCATCGACTAGGGTGCGCCTCGTTCAGTCGGTTTCGGCTCGAACGGCCGGGGCGTAGCGCAGCCTGGTTAGCGCACTTGACTGGGGGTCAAGGGGTCGGAGGTTCGAATCCTCTCGCCCCGACTGGCTTCGGTGACTCCACCGGGGCCTTTCGGTTTTTGTCGCCTTTTCGCTTCGTGAACCGCCTCGTGCGATGCTCTCGGGGCAGACCGCAGGCACGGGCGGGCTTGGGGGTGCGGTGGACGAGCAGAGCCTGGCGAGCTTCGAGCAGTGGGCGGTCGAGCACGGCTCGGCCGACGTGACCGCGCTCGACCGGCGCAAGGTCGCTCTGGACCTGCTCGCGCTCGGAGCAGACTCGCTCGAAGAGTCCCACATCGACGCGCTGGCCGCGCAGTACAAGGCCGGCCTGCAGGGCGCTCACCGCATCCTCGCCGTGCGCAAGGTCGGCGCGGAGCTGCTCGAGTGGCGCAAGAGTCAAGCGCGCTCCCCAGACCGGCACCGCGCACAGACCGCACGCTCGGCGACGCAGTCCACCGCGCCATCGGGGGGCGCGAAGAGCGTTCGGCCCGGGCGTGTCTCCCTGCAGTGGGCGCGCGCCATCGAACCGGCGAGCGAAGGAGCCGAGCCGGGCGCCTCCTCCAAGCGTGAGCTGGAGCGCGCGGAGACCGTGCTCGAACCACGCGAGGCCACGATCCGGCCGGCGTCGAGCGCGCCCGCTCCGGCGCGTCGCTCCACTTCTTCCAGCCAGAAGCTCCAGGCGCTCGCCGCGCCGGGCTCGAGCGCGCTCGCCGCTCCGAACCTGCCGTCGCTCGAGGTGGAGCAGGTGGAGGGCGTCGCCCCGCGCGCGCGCCGCGCGGATCTCGAGCTCGGCTTCGCGGAGCACGGCATCGCGGTCGACCCCTCGGATGCCTTCGACGAGGAGATCCCCGCACGCGTGCCCGGCGCGCGCAGCTCGACCTTGCCGAGCGAGCGCCCCAGGGCAGGCGTGGCGTCGGTTCCGCCGAACCATGCGCGCTCGGCCAGCGAGCGAGCGCCGGCGCGAGCGCGCGCCGCTTCACCGCTGCCGTTCATCGCGCCTCGCGCCGCCGGCACACCCCTCCCGTTCGCTGCGGTGGGGCGGAGCGCGCCGAGCGAAGCTCCGCCGGAGGTGGGAGCGTCGCGCGCCGGGCATGGCTCGTCGATCCCGCCCGCGCGGAGCCCGAGCACACGACCGGGCACGGCGTCGGAGC
>ERZ761602.3165-NODE-3165-length-23858-cov-4.802966_pt1 | contig 23858 bp, 22 predicted proteins | sample MGYA00512165_ERZ761602 | MGnify/ENA primary metagenome ERZ761602 (study PRJEB28899, sample SAMN02445085) | bioreactor sludge metagenome | biome: EBPR sludge; isolation source: Thorneside wastewater treatment plant | place: Australia: Brisbane, Thorneside...
AAGAGGAACTTGTTGCTGCCCGCCCCGCCGAGCTGGCCCTGACGGAAAAGCACCCGCAGATCGCTCGAACTGCGATTGTGGTTGTCGGTCATCACCTCGACGATGACCGGGACCTTGTGCGGCGCGTAACCCTCGTACACCACATGCTCCAGCGAACTGCTATCGCCGCCCGTGCCGGCTCCCTTGGCGATGGCGCGCTGGATCACGTCGCGGGTCACGCTCGCCTTTTTCGCCTTCTCGACCGCGGCATACAGCCGGGCGTTCGCATCGATGTCACCTCCGCCCAGCTTGGCGGCGACGGTGATTTCCTTGACGAGCTTTTGTACGACCTGACCCTTCTTCAGGTTGACGATCGCACGTTTCGCGTGGAGCCATTGACGTCCCATAACCCGAAGCTTGGGTGCGGCTTGCGCCCCCGGGCAACGCCGAAGTTGGCTGATCAGTTGTTGCAGTCGCCGTTATAGCAGACCCAGCACATCAGCAGGACTATCACGCAGAAGATCGCGACCAGGATCATGAAGGAACAACGCTTGGGAGCTCGGGGTGGGAAAGCTTGTACGACGACCCAAAGCGCAGGTTGACTTCTGGCCAGCCCAAATGACGGGGGACGAAAACTTTCACCGGAAGTTTTTTTGAACGCTTCGCCCCGAGCTGAAACCTTTTGCCCGCCGGCCGGCGCGCTGCCGGACTGAGGCACCGTGAGACGGCAGCTGCCCAACATCGTTCATCTCGACGCGGACGCCTTCTTCGTCTCCTGCGAACTCGCGTTGCGACCCGAGCTGCGCGGGCGCAAGTGCGCCGTCGGCGGACGGGAGCGCGGCATCATCTCGTCGGCCAGCTACGAAGCGCGCGCCTGCGGGGTGTACACGCCGATGCCGACGCAGCGGGCGCTGCGGGTGTGTCCCGACCTGATCCTGCTGCCACACACGGCGGGGCTCTACGGCAAGGTGTCGCGGCGGATGTTCGACCTGTGCGAGACGCTCACGCCGCTCGTCCAGCGCAACTCGATCGACGAAGGGTACCTCGACCTCGGCCCGTGCGGGCTCGCCTCGATGGCGGAGCTCGAGGCGCGGGTGCGCGGGCTGCAATCCCGGCTATGGGACGAGCTGCAGGTGCCGGTCTCGTTCGGACTCGCGACCAACAAGCTCGTGGCGCAGATCGCGTCGAAGCTGCGCAAGCCGCGCGGGTTTGTCACGGTGGAGCCGGGCGGCGAGCGGGATTTCCTCGCGCCGCTGCCGATCGGGAAGCTGCCTGGCGTGGGGCCGAAAACCGAGCAGGCGCTGGTCGAACGGCACGGGCTGCGGTGCATCGGCGACATCCTCATCCGGAGCGAGGGAGAGCTCGAAAGGATCTTCGGGCGCGGCTGGCGCGAGATGGCGGCCTGCGCCCGGGGCGAGGACGATCGGCCGGTCGAAACGGAGCGGGACGACGCGCGGAGCTACTCGCAGCAGGAGACGTTCGGACGGGATTGCGCCGACTTCGCGGCGGTCGAGCGAATCGTGAAACGCATGGTCGACGAGCTCCTGCCCAAGGTGCGCGCGGATGGAAAGCGCGTGCGGACGATGACGGTGAAGGTGCGCTACCCGGACTTCGACGAGGAGTCGCACGGCCGCAGCCTCGCGGTCGCGACGGACCTGGAGGCGCCGTTCTATCCGCTCGTCGCGCCGCTGCTCCGGGCCGCCTGGCGGCGGCCGCGCCCCCTGCGCCTCGTGAGCGTGCGGTTCGCGAATGTCAGCGGCGAACCGGAGCAACTGGAGATGTTCGGCGAGGCCGAGGAGAAGCGCCGGCGGCTCGCAGGCGTGCTGGATCGCCTGAACCAGGGCAGCGGCCCCGCCGTCGTGCAGCACGGCCACCAGCTTGCCAACCGCCCGCCGCGGTCCTAATCCCCGGTGCCGGTATGCCGATCTACGAATACTACTGTCCGGACAATCACACCGTCTACCAGTTTTACGCGAAGACGCTGGCCCAGGGACAGACGATCCCGCCCTGTCCGGCGAATCCCCGGTTCCGCATGCGGAAGGTCGTGTCTGCCTTTGCCATCGCGCGCCCGGGACGGCCCGAACCGACGGATCCCGCCGGCGCAGCGGCGCCGGACGATCCCGTCGCGGAGGCGCGGATGGATGCCGCCATGAACTCCCTGGAGAAGGAGTTTGACCGGATGGACGAAAACGACCCCCGCGCCATGGCGCGAATGATGCGCCGGATGGCGGAGGCCGGCGGCGACACGCTCGACGAGCGGGCCGAAGAGGTGGTGCGCCGGCTCGAGGAGGGCGCCGACCCGGAGGCGATCGAAGCCGAGCTCGGCGGCGGGGAAGGGGACGACCCGGCCGGTGACCCGCTCGCGAGCCTTTCCGGCCCGGGGGAAAAAAAGCCGTCGCCCAAGGAGCCGCGCCACCGTTTCCGGGCCCGCCGCCTGCTGCCGCCCCGGCGTGATCCCACCCTGTACGATTACTGAGTTTCCGCCGATGCCCGCCGATTCCGCGCTTCTCGAACGCACGGTCGCCGCCCGCCGCGCCGTCCTCGCCCAGACCGACCTGCTGCATCGCGAATTCGGGCGGGCGGAAAGCCGGTGGAAGGCGGACGGCTCGCGGGTCACGGCCGTGGACGTCGCCATTTCCGAGGGCATCTTCCGCGATCTGGCCGCGGCGTTTCCCGACGACCATTTCCTGAGTGAGGAGCTGGCGGGCGCGCCGGGGAAAATCGCGCTCTCGCGGCGCTTCGCCTGGGTGCTCGACCCGATCGACGGCACCAACAACTTTGCCCTCGGGCTGGCCCCGTGTGCCATCGCCCTCGCACTGGCCGACCGCGGCGAACTGGTCTACGGTGTGGTCTACGATCTGAGCCGCCGGCTTCTGATCCACGGCGGCCCCGGGTTCGGAGTGCACGAAGGCGAGCGGCGCGTCCAGGTCAGCTCCCGTCCGCTCTCGCGCGAAACGCTGGTCGGGCTGCACAGTCCGGCGGAGAAGCGGCACGTCGCGGCCGCAGCCGCCATCCTGGAACGCTTCAAGGTGCGCGGGCTGGGCAGCGCCACCCTGCACCTGGCTTACGTGGCGACCGGGGCGCTCGACGGCTGCGTGGATTTCAACGTCAAGATCTGGGATCTCGCCGCCGCGATCCCGCTCGTCCGGGCCGCCGGCGGCGAGGTGCGGTTTCTCAACGGCGAACAGTTGCCCCTCCGGGAATTCGACCTCGCCATGCCGCGGATCGTGTACGTCGCGGGCCCGCCCGCGATGTGCGACGAACTGGAGCGGCTCGCGGCGACCTGACCCGGTCTCGAACGTGACCGGGAGGGAGCGGATCCGGCCATAGGCGGTGGACTCTCACCTCACCCTCGAGAACGGCCGCACTGAAAGGTGCAGCGGCTTGTCCTCAAGCCGCTGCGGACCGGTCCGTCGCACGTCAGCCGCCTGGGGACAGGCGGCTCCACCTCAGTCGCGTGGTTCCCGCCTCACAGGACGGCCGGAGCCGGCAGATGGAGCTGCGCGATCCGCGCCATGATCCGCTCGCTCGCGACCTGGTAACGTTCCTTGCCGCCGCCGGACGGGTCGTAGTCGGCCGGCGCCAGCGGCGCGCCGAAGACGACCGACACCGGCGTGCCCAGCCGCACGCCGCCGCTTTTGCCGAAGGCCTCGAACGAGCCGAAGATCCGCGCGGGCACGACCGGCACCTGCGCCCGGCACGCGAACATGCCCACGCCCGGCTTCGGCGGCTGGAGCTGGCCCGTCGGCGAGCGGGTGCCCTCGGGGAACATGATGATCGTCCGGCCCTGCTTCAGGGCCTGGAGCACCCGCTTGATCGCGGTGACATCCGAGCCGCCGTCGCGGTCGACGGGAATGGTTCCCACCGCGTCGAGCCACCACGACACGAAGCCCGGTTTCCACAGCGTCTTGCGAGCGAAGAACGCCACCTGCCGCGGCACGTGCGCGCCGATCAGGAACGGGTCGAGGTGGCTGGTGTGATTGGCGGCGATGAGGAACCCGCCCGCGCGCGGAAGCAGCCCGGTGCCATGCGCCTCGCCGCGAAACGCGACCGCCCCCGCCACCACCGAAAGATAATGGAACAGCCCGTAGACCGGCTCCATCTCCACCTGCGGGAACGCGCGACTCATGCGGCGGGCAGGCGCGCGGCCACCGCCGAGGCCATCGCGGCGACGACTTCGGGCAGCGATCGGTGCGTGGTGTCGATCGACACCGCGCCGGTGGGGCAGGCGAGCGGCGCGGTCTTGCGGGACGAATCCAGGCGGTCGCGCTCAGCGATCGAATCCTGCTGCCCCTCGCGGGCCCGCCGGCGGGCCCGCTCCTCGGGGTCGGCGTGCAGGAAGAAGCGGAAATCCGCGGCGGGGAAGATCACCGAGCCGATGTCGCGGCCCTCCATCACCAGGCCGCGAAAACCACCCGCGCGCGCGACGTCCACCTGGCCGCGCTGGTAGGCGAGCAGGGCCTCGCGCACGGCGGGCAGCGCGGCGAAGTGGGAGACGTTCTCGTTGACCTCGCGGCTGCGGATCTCCTCGCCGGCGACCCGTCCGCCGATCTCCATCCGCGCGGAGCGGCCCTCGACGCGCGTGCCGAGCCGCAAGTCGGCCAGGGCGGCGCCGACGCCCGCCGGATCCGCCGCGCTCACGCCTCGCCGCAGCAGCTCCGCCGTGACCGCACGATAGAAGGACCCGGTGTCGACGTGGAGCAGGTGGAAGCGCTCGCTCAGCGTGCGCGCCGACGACGACTTGCCGGAGGCGGCGCCTCCGTCGATCGCGACGATGATGAACGGCGGAGGGATCATCCGGCGGCCAACGATTTTTGGCGCAAGGTCTCCAGCAACTCAAAAAAGTGCGGAAAGGTCTTCGCGCAGCAGCCGGGATCGCGGACCGTGAGCCAGGGCCGGCCATCTCCGAGGAGATCGTGGCAGCCCAGCACCCCGAAGCTCATCGCAAACCGGTGGTCATGGTACGTCTCCACCGTCTCGCCGGCGCGCAGCGGCTGAGGGAAGATCTCCAGCGCATCCTCCGTCTCGACCACGCGTTGGCCCAGCCGGGTGAGTTCCCGCGCCATGCCGGCGACCCGATCCGTTTCCTGCTTGCGGGTGTGCGCGATGCCGCTGATCCGCGTCGGCCCCTGCAGCAGCGGCGCCAGCGCGGCAAGCGTGAGGAAGGTGTCGGAGATCGGTTTGAAATTGCCTTCGTGCCCGTGCCGGGCCCCGTCACGCGGGAACGACACCTCGAGGCCCGTGGCAACGGCCTGGACGGTCGCACCGACGGCGCGGACGACGTCGGCGAAGGCCGTGTCGCCCTGGAGCCCGCGCCCCGCCTCCTGGGCGCCGAGCAGCGCGAGCCGGCCCCCGGTCGCCAGCGGCAGCGCGAGAAAGTAGCTCGCGGCGGAGGCGTCCGGCTCGATCGGATACGCGCCGCCCGGGCGCCGGTACGGCCGCGGCCGGGCCGCGATCGTGAACGACCGTTCGTCCTCCCGCCGCACGAGCGACCGGCCATCGGGCGTGAAGGCCTGCATCACCTGCGCGGTCATGTCCACGTACGACCAGCGCACCGAGCCGCGCAGGGTCACGCGCACCTCGCCGCGCGCCAGCGGCGCGACCATCAGCAGGGCCGACAGCAACTGGCTGCTCTCGCTGGCGTCGAGTTCGACCGCACCTCCGGCCAGGCCGCGTGCGTGCACCTCCAGCGGGAAAAACCCCTCGACGCCCGGGCACCGGATGTCGGCGCCCAGCGCGCGCAGCGCATCGAGCAGCGGCTTCATCGGCCGCTGGCGCATCTGCGGCACGCCATCGAGCCGGAACACCCCGCGCGGGGCGGCCGCGCACAACGCCGTGAGGAACCGCGCGGCCGTGCCCGCCAGCCCCACGAAGAGGTCCGCGCGCTCCGCCGGCACGTCGCCGCCCCGGCCGGTCACCCGGATCTCGTGGCTGGCCGCGTCCTCGCTCACCTCGAAGCCGAGCGCCCGCAGTGCCGCACCCATCAATTGCGTGTCCTCGCTGAAGAGCGCTCCGGTCAGCGCGACGGGCCCTTCGCCCAGCGCGGCCAGCAGCAGCGCCCGGTTGGTCAGGCTCTTCGATCCGGGCAGCACGACCTCCCCGCGCACGGGACGGGTGAAGGGCGTGATCGGCAGGAGATCAGGCAGCGGCATGGAAGGTCGAGCGTCGCGCACGGCGGCGAGGTCGCCAAGGAGTTTCTCGCAGCGCGGCCGGGCACGGACGGTTATCGCATCGGCGCCTCAGCCCGTGGGTGGAGCCGCCTGTCCCCAGGCGGCTGACGTGCGACGGAAGTGTCCGCAGCGGCTTGAGGACAAGCCGCTCCACCTCGTTGGACGGCCGTTTTTCGCCTTCGATGTGAAGGCTCGTCGGATGACTGGCTCAGGCGAGCGGCGGCAGCTCCACGTCGTGGATCACCCGGCGGTCGAGGTCGCGCACGACAAGCTGCAGCCGCCGCGCATCCGCCCGGCCGTCCATCCAGGTCGCCGCGCGCGCGCCGCGCGTCGCCGGCCCGCCGCCGATCAACTGGCCGTAGGGGAACTCGGCGGTGGGCGGCATCCAGTGGGTCTGATGCGTGTGGCCCGAGATGATCACCTGCGTCTTCCACGCCACGAGCGCGTCGTGCCAGGCCGCGCGGCTGCGCCCGCTGTGCCGGTCGAAGCCGCCCCGCGCATAATCCTGCGGGCTCTCGTCGCGCCAGCGCAGGGGAATATGGCAGAACACGACGCGGTAAGGCGCGGCGGCGAACTCCGGCCGGCGGATCGTCTCGGCCAGCCACCCGGCCTGCTCCCGGCGCAGCGCGTCGAAGGCGACCCGTCCGCCGAAGCCGGGATGCGAGTCCGGCTTGTCCTCCCCGGTATGCAGGCAGATGAACGCGACCGGCCCGGAGCGAAAGGCATAGAACGGCCGTCCGCTCGGGGTCGCGACCAGCCCGGGCATCGCGTAGGCGTGCTGGCCGCGCACGTCATGGTTGCCCCAAACGAGGTTCAGCGGGCGCCCGGACGTGATGTCGCACCGGCCCGGGTGCAGGAGGGTGGGCACCAGGAGGTCGTCGGACTTCCAGTCGTTGCACGTGTCGCCGTTCCAAAGCAGGAAATCGGCGGCGGGCGTCTGCTCGTGCAGTTCGCGCAGGGTCGCGTCGTTCACGTGCGTGTCGTTCCAGACCACGAACGAGGTGGACGCGCCCTGCGGATCGAGCGTGCGAAACGGCTTCCACGGCGTCGTCTCCGTCGCATCGCCTTCCGTCGCGCTGGTCACCGCACGGACGCGATAGGCCCGGCCCGGGAGCAGCCCGCCCAGCCGCACGCGCAGGAGTTTCGCGCCCTGCGGCACGAAACCGAACGGATCGGTCGCGGCCATGCCCGTCGTGCCGTCCTCCCCCTGCCACTCGAGCCGGCCGCGGCAGAGGCGGCTGACGGCCCACACCGCCTCGAGACCGTCCGGCCGCGGGGCCATGAGCACGAGCGGCGTGACGACGAGCGGGCCCGTGGTGGACGCGGTAGCGGCTGGCGACGAGGCGGCGGCCGCGGCGGCCGGAGCGGCGAGGGTGCCGCCGACCGCGCCGGCGGCGAGATGGCCAAGGAAGCGACGGCGTTTCATGGAGGGCTCCACGCGCAAGGCTGGCCGGAAAGCGGGGGATTTTTCAACCTCGCGCTGGGGCGAAAGTCGCGGCTTCGGTGCGCGCCGCATGCCGGGGCAGAAGCGCGCGGCGCGGGTGCGTGCCGCTTCCAGGGGAGAAAGCCCGGACCGCCCTGGTCCAGCCCGGGGGTCGGGGGCCCGACTCGCGTCGGAAATTGCGCAATAATTGCGCAATGTTCCCGTGCGTTGCGCAAGGTCTGCGCAAGGGGGCGGGTTGTGTTACTTTTGGCGTGAAAATCCGTCCAGTCCCTGCGAGTCGCATCCTGCTTTTCCCTAAACCCATGAACTCCTGCTGTGCTTCGCTCCGTTGGTCGTGGGCTGTCGCGCGTTCCCTCCGGCAATCCGGTGGTCTCGGCCGCAGCCTGGCTTTGTTCGCCCTCGTCGGCGGTTTCGCGCTTTCGGCTTCTGCGCAAGAGACGCCGGCCGGCGACGCGCAAGGCGGGCGGCGTCGCGGTGAATCGGGCGCCGAGCGCGGGGCGCGAGGCGAACGCGGCGATCGCGCGAATCTCAGCCCGCAGGACATGCAGGCCCGGATGCTGGGGGCGCTGCGGGAGCGGCTGGAAGTGACGGACGACGAGGAGTGGAAGCTGATCTCCGAGCGCGTCGCAAAGGTGGCCGAGCTCCGGCGCGCGACCGGCGGCGCGGGCGGGCCGATGATGTTCGGCGGGTTTGGCGGCCGCGGTGGACCGCCGCCGGGAGGCGGCCAGGCGGCCGGCAGCGAGGGTCGCGGGCGCGGCGGGTTCACCGGCCGCGGCGGACCGGGCGGCGGCAATGCCGAGCTGGCGGCGCTGTCGACGGCGGTCCGGGACAAGCTGCCCGATGCCGAGATCAAGTCGCGGCTCGAGCGCCTGCGCCAGTCGCGCCAGGACAGCGAGGCCAAGCTGGCCAAGGCCCAGGAGGAACTCCGCGCCGTGCTCACGGTGCGCCAGGAGGCGACCATGGTCGTCTTCGGCCTGCTGCCCTGATCTCCGCTTTCCCTCCGTGCTCACCGCCGCCCCGTCTCCCGGTTCACCTTCCGGCGCGCTGCCCGAACTGCTCGAGCGCCTCATCGCCGGGCGCCAGCTCACCGCGACCGACGCGCGGGCGTACCTGCGCCAGCACCCCGGGCCCGAAGCGCAGGCCGAGGAGCGCGTGCTGCGCTGGCTGGCGCAGGAATACGGCGTGGGCTTCACGAAACTCGACGAGCTCGAGCCCGATCGGGCGGTGCTGTCGCTGTTTCCGGCGCGACTCTTGTTGCGCGACGAACTGCTCCCGCTGCGCCGCGTCGACCACCAGATCGAAGTCGCCACCAGCCGGCTGTTCGCCACGCAGGGCCTGGACGGGCTGAAGGCGCTCACCGGCCTGCGCCTCCGGCCGGTCCTGGCGCCGGCCGAGGCGGTCCAGCGGGAATTGAAGAAGCGGCTGGGCGTCGGCGCCGACACCATCGACACGCTCGACGAGGAGACGGCGCTGCAGGTCGTCGACGAGGGAGGAGCCGCGGCCGGCACCAACCTCGATGAGGCCGCCGAGGACGCGTCGATCATCCGGTTCGTCAACCAGGTGCTCAAGGACGCCATCGAGCTGCGCGCCTCCGACATCCACCTGGAGCCGTTCGAGGACGAGCTGCGCATCCGTTACCGCATCGATGGCGTGCTGCAGGAGGTGCCGGTCCCGGCGCAGATCAAGCGCTTCCAGCCTGCGATCGTCGCCCGCGTGAAGATCCTCAGCCACCTCAACATCGCCGAGAAGCGCCTGCCGCAGGACGGCCGCATCAAGGTCCGCATCGAGGCGGCGGAGGTCGACATCCGCGTATCCATCATTCCGATGCTGCACGGCGAGGCCGTCGTGATGCGCCTCCTGCGCCAGAACTCCTCGCTGAAGGGCGCGCACGAGCTCGGCATGAACGCCCGCGAGCTCGCCTGCCTGCGGCGCGTGCTGCAGCTCCCGCACGGCATCGTGCTCGTCACGGGCCCGACCGGCAGCGGCAAGACCTCGACGCTCTACACCGCGCTGCACGAGATCAACGACAGCGAGCGCAAGATCGTCACGATCGAGGACCCGGTCGAATACCAGCTCAAGGGCGTGAACCAGATCCAGGTGTCGGAGAAATCCGGGCTCACCTTCGCCCGCGGCCTGCGGTCGATCCTGCGCCACGACCCCGACGTCATCCTCATCGGCGAAATCCGCGACCAGGAGACGGCGCAGATTGCCGTGCAGGCGTCGCTGACGGGGCACCTGGTCTTCTCCACGCTCCACACCAACGACGCGGCCGGCGCGCTCACGCGGCTGGTCGACATGGGCGTCGAGCCGTACCTGGTGGCCTCGTCGCTCGAGTCGGTGCTCGCGCAGCGTCTCGTGCGCGTGCTCTGTCCGCACTGCAAGGCGGTCGACGATTCGCCCACCGCCCGCACCTACAAGGCGAGGATCGGCATTCCCGCGGCGGCGAAGATCTACCGCAGCGTCGGCTGCCGTGAGTGCCGCCAGACCGGCTTCCACGGCCGGCGCGCGATCTTCGAGTGGATGGATTCGAGCAACGAGATCCGCCAGCTCATCCTGAAGAACGGCTCGACCGACCTCATCCGCGACGCCGCCCGCCGGGCGGGCATGACCACCCTCGCCGAGGACGGTCGCCGGCTGGTGCAGGAGGGCATCACGACGATCGAGGAGGTGTTGAGCGTCACCACCGTGCACGAGGCGGAGGAGCCGCTGGAGAAGGCGCCGCCGCCGGCCTCGCCGCCGGGGCACTGAGGTTCCTTCCCGCCCGCCCGCCATGCCCCAATTTGCCTACAAGGCCCTGCAGCTCGACGGCGTGCTCGTCGAAGGCAGCATCGACGCCTCCAACCGCCAGGAGGCGATGCGGCAGGTCGAGATCCGCGGGTTGAAGCCGATCCGGCTGGCCGAGACCGCCGCGGCGGGCCGGACCGAGGCTTCCGGCGGCAGTGACGGGAAGTCCGGCGGCCTGCTCGACGGGCTGAAGCTGGCGCCGTCGCGCAAGATCACGCCCAGGATGCTCGAGAATTTCACCCGGCTGCTCTCGAGCCTGCTCGCGGCCGGCGTGCCGTTCAGCCGGGCACTCGTGATCATCCACCGCGAGGCCTCGGAGCCGGCGGCGAAGGCGAAATGGAAGGAGATCCACGACCTGGTGATCGACGGCATGTCGCTTTCGGACGCGATGGCGCGCTCGCCGGAGACCTTTCCCCGGGTGTACGTCGCGATGGTGGAGGCCGGCGAGACCGGCGGATTCCTCGACGTCGTGCTCGCGCAGATCGCGGACTTCCAGGCGCGGGAGAAGGACCTGCAGGGCAAGGTCATTTCCGCGCTGATGTATCCCGCCATCCTGCTGGTGCTCGCGATCGGCGTGCTGATCTTCCTGCTCGTCTTCTTCATCCCGCGGTTCCAGCTCGTGTTCCAGGGCTTCAACGCCGAGCTGCCGCTGATCACGCAGGTGATCGTCGGGATCAGCAACGCCGTCCGGAGCTACGGGCTGTTCCTCGCCGCCGCCGTCGTGATCGCGGTGGTCCTCACGCGCAACTGGTTCAAGTCGGAGCGCGGCCGCCGCTCCTGGGAGGGGTTGATCCTGCGGGCGCCCCGGCTCGGGCCGCTGCTGGCGCAGTTCGCGATGGCGCGATTCTGCCGGATGCTGGGGACCCTGCTCGGCGCGGGCGTGCCCCTGATCAATGCGCTCAACGTCGCGCGCCGCTCGATCGGCAACCAGATCCTGGTCGACGCGGTGTCGGACTCGATCGACCGCGTCAAGGAGGGCAAGGCGCTCGGCAAGAGCCTCGCGCAGAATCGCGCGCTGTTTCCCGGCGCGGTGGTCGAGATGATCTCGGTCGCCGAGGAGAGCGGCAAGCTCGACCAGGAGCTGCTGCGCATCGCCAACGTCACCGAGGGCGAGCTCGACCGGCAGCTCAAGACGGTCGTGGCGCTCGCCGAGCCGCTGATGCTGTTCCTCATCGCGGCGCTGGTCGGCACGATCTTCATCGGGATGGTGATCCCGATCTTCTCGCTGCAGGACCACATCAAATGAGCCTTTCCATGAAAACCGCCCCCTCCCGCCTCCGCCGCCGCGTCCGGCGGGGCTTCACCCTCGTCGAACTGCTGCTGGTGCTCGTGATCCTCGGGATCCTCGCCGCGCTCGTGCTGCCGAAGTTCACCGGCCGCACCGAGCAGGCCCGCACCACCGCGGCCCAGACGCAGATCGCGACGTTCGGCACCGCGCTCGACGCGTTCGAGGTCGACACCGGCAGCTATCCCCGCGGCCAGGATGGGCTCAGCCAGCTGATCGTCGCGCCGTCCGATGTCACCAACTGGCGCGGGCCCTACCTGAAGAGCGACATCCCGCTCGATCCCTGGGGCCGAGCCTACCTCTACGAGTTCCCGGGGCGGGTGAACCCGTCCGGTTACGACATCCGCTCGACCGGCCCCGACGGCCAGGCGGGCACCGGCGACGACATCGTCAATGCGCGGGTCTCGACACGCTGACCGCCGCATCCTCCGGCGCGGCTTCACGCTGGTGGAGCTGATCCTGGTCATGGTGCTGCTCACCATCGTCGCCTCGCTGGTGGCGCCGCGCATGTCGTCGTTCTTCCGCGGCCGCGCGCTGAGCGGGGAGGCGCAGCGCTTTCTTTCGCTCACGCACTACGCCCAGGCCCGCGCCGTCGCCGAAGGCGTGCCGGTGCTGCTGTGGATCGACGTCAAGCGGTCCGCCTACGGCCTCGATGTGCCGGGAGCGCACGCCACCGGGCGCGACCACTCGGTCGAATACGAGGCCGACTCCACCGTGACGTTCCAGCTGCCCGCCGTGAACGACGCGCCCATATCGGAGGACGACGACGAACGCCTCGGGCTGCCCGAGGATGTCGCCGCGATCCGTTTCACGCCCGACGGCTATTTCGACGAGACCAGCGTCCGGCAGGTCATCCTGCGCCAGGGCGAGGAGGCCGCGCTCGAGATCGCTCCCCGGCCCAACCGGCTCGGCTACGAGATTCGTCCCCATGACGGCGCGCGCTGAACGTGTGCCACGGCGGGCCGCGGGTGCGGCGCGAGGCGCGGACGGGGCCGTCCGCGATCGGGCCCGGATTCGCGCCCGCAGCCCGCGGGGTTTCACCCTGGTCGAGGTGCTCGCGGCGCTGCTCATGATGGCGATCGTCGTGCCCGTCGCGATGGAGGGCATGGGCATCGCCAGCCGCGCGGGCGTGCTCGGCACCCGCAAGGCCGCCGCGATGCGCGTCGCCGAGCGGCTGCTCAACGAATTCGTCGTGGAAAACCAGCTCCAGCAGGCCACGAGCGGCGGCACGCTGGTCGACGGCGACACGAGCTACCCCTGGACGATGCGCACGGAGAACTGGTCCGAGGACGCCCTGCAGGTCATGACCGTGACCGTGACCTTCGTCGTCCAGGGCAACTCCTACGAGGTCAACCTGAGCACGCTGCTGCCCGCCGCCACCACCGGCGCCGGGCCAACCGCGTCCCAGCAATAAGGGCATGTCCCAACGCCTCCAGTCCACGCCGGGCCGTGCCGGTTTCACCCTGATGGAGCTGCTGCTGGCCACCGCCGTCGGCGGCGTGATCCTGCTCGCGATCCAGACCACCTTCTTCGGCGCCCTGCGGCTGCAGCGCACCACCCACGAGCGGCTCGACGAGGACCGCACGGTCGAACGCACCCTCGGGATCATCCGGCGCGACCTCGCGGGATTGCTGCTGCCGGGCGGCGTGCTGGCGGGGCACCTCCAGTCGACGACGTTCTCATCCCTGACCTCCGGCACGCAGGGTGACCGCGTGACGCCGGACCTGTACACGAGTTCCGGCCGGATCGACGGCTGGACGCCGTTCGCCGACGTCCAGAGCGTCGCGTACTACCTTTCGCCGGCCGCCGGCAACACCGCCGGGCGGGACCTGATCCGCGTCGTCACGAGAAACCTCCTTCCCGTGCAGGAGCTGCAACCGGAGGAGACGGTGCTGCTCGCGAACGTCGCGGCGGCCGAGCTGCTGTTCTTCGACGGTACCGGCTGGACGGATACCTGGGACTCCGAGGCGACATCGACGCTGCCGACCGCGCTGAAGTTCAGCCTTTCGCTCGCCGCGAAGGATCGCGCCACCACCGCCCCGGCCCCGCACGAGCTCGTGGTGCCGCTGCTCGTCAAGACCACCACGCAGAGCCAGGCCGAGCTGGAGGAGCAGGTGCCATGATGGCTCGTGGCACCGGGAGGAACCGCCGCCGCGGCTCGGTCCTGATCATCGTGATCTGGGTCTGCCTCGGGCTGGTGGCGCTGACGTTCTATTTCGCGAACGAGATGTCGACGGAGCTGCGCGCTTCGGATCACCGGGCCTCGGCCATCGTCGCCCGTCAGGCGGCCGCCGGCGGGACGCGGTACGCGGCGTTCATCCTCGGGCAGTTCGCCACGGGCGGAACCGTGCCGCGGCGCGAGGATTACCTCTCCGAGGACCTCCCGGTGGGCGAGGGGCGGGTCTGGTTCCTCGGCCGCGACCCGGACCAGCGTCCGACATCGGACCCGGTCTTCGGCCTGGTCGACGAGGCTTCGAAACTGAACCTCAACACCGCCACGCGCGGCATGCTCGAGATGCTGCCCGGCATGACGCCGGAACTCGCGGAGGCGATCCTAGCCTGGCGCGCGCGCAACCAGGCCGGCGTGGGCGACAGCACCTACGGCCGGCTCGAGCCGGCGCGGCTCAACAAGGCGGCGCCGTTCGAGTCCGTCGACGAGCTTCGCCTCGTCTACGGTGCGACCCTGGCCGCGCTGCTCGGCGAGGACACGAACCGAAACGGGGCGATCGACGACAACGAGAACGACGGCGACCGCTCGGCGCCGCGGGACAACCCCGACGGGCTGCTCGAGCCTGGTATCCTGGAGTTCGTGACGGTCTACAGCCGGCAGCCCAACACCCGGTCCGGTGGCGGCCGCCGCATCAACCTGTCCACCGCCCAGTCGCGGGGCGCGCTTCCGGGCCTGCTGCAGCAGCGCCTCGGCGCCGCCCGGGCCACGCAGATCATGGGCGCGATCGGCGGCGGCGAGATCCGCAGCGTGGCCGAGTTCATGGTGAACGCGCGGCTGACCGCGGAGGAGTACGCGCAGATCCGCCTCGACCTCACGGTGAGCGGCAACGCCACGGTCCAGGGGCTGGTCAACGTCAACACCGCGAGCGAGACCGTCCTCGCCTGCATCCCCGGCATCGGCCCCGACAACGCGCCCGCGCTCGCGGCCTACCGGCTCGCGAACCCGGATGTGCTGACGAATTTCGCCTGGTTGATGCAGGTGCTCGACCGCCAGGCCATCGTGCGGGCCGGACCCTACCTCACGGATGAGTCGTACCAGTTCACCGCCGATGTCGTGGCGGTCGCCGGCTCCGGCCGCGGCTTCCATCGCGAACGGACGGTCTTCGATCTCTCGGCCGGGACGCCGCGCGCGGTGTACCAGCAAGAACTCACCGACTACGGCTGGCCGCTCGGCCAGAACCTTCGCCTGTCGCTGCGAGAAAACCCGGGGAACGGACTATGAAGTGGATCGCCAAGAAACGCCCGACGTCGGTCGTCGGCCTCGCCTTCACGGAGGGGCAGTTGCGACTCGTGCACGTCGCGCGGGCCAAGCAAGCCGTCGCCGTCATCCGCGCGGCCGCCGCGCCGCTCACGCTCGACGTGCTCCACCCGGAGCCGGAGCTGGTCGCGCAGGAGATCCGCAATCACTTCGAGGCGGCGGGCATTCGCGAGCGGCAATGCGTCGTGGCGCTGCCGCCCGCCTGGGTCATGACCCATCAGGCCGCGGTGCCGGACCTGGCGGCGGACGACATGGAAAGCCTGCTGCTGATCGAGGCGGAGAAGGCGTTTCCGTGCGACCCGGAGGAGCTGCAGATCGCCCGCTCGCCGCAGCGCGCCGGCGGGAGCCGGTTCGTCACCCAGCTGGCGGTGCGCAAGGACCAGCTCGACCGGCTTGCGGCCGTCCTGCGGGACGCCGGCCTCAAGCCGCTCGGCTTCTCGCTCGGGCTGCCCGCCCTGCCGGGCGCGCTGGGCACGGAGTCGGAGGGCAGCGCCATCCTCGTCGTGGAACCGGCCGGCGCCACGCTGCTCGTCGCCGCCGGCGGCGGGGTCGCGGCGTTCCGCACGCTCGAGGCCGCCATCGATTCCGAGCAGGGCGAGGCGGTCGTCAACGGACCGGCGCTCGCCCGCGAACTCCGGATCACATTCGAACAGGTGCCGCCGGAGCTGCGGGCCACGGTGCGACAGCTCACCGTCCGCGGGCACCCCGTCATGGCGCGGCAGCTTGCGGAGATCCTCGGCCCCTGGGCGGGCGACGCCGGCCTCCGGCTGCAGGTCGACGCGGAGCCGGGCCGCAACGTCACTGACGCCGGGATCGAGCAGCTCGCCCTGGCCCGCCTGCAGGGCGGGGTGGGGACGTTCGAGTTTCTTCCGCCGGTACCGGGGCGCTGGGCGGTCCTGATGGCGCGCTACAGTTCGAAGCGCCTGGCGACGGCGGGATTCGCCGCGGCGGCGCTCGTGCTGCTCGGCCTGCTCGCGCTGGGCTGGCAGGAGTATCGGCTCTGGTCGCTGCGCTCGGAGTGGGGCGGCATGGCGGCCCGCGTGGCCGAGCTCGAGACGACGCAGAACCGGATCCGCGAATTCCGCTCCTGGTACGACACGTCGTACCGCAACCTCACCATCATGAAGCGCGTGATCGAGTGCTTCCCCGACAACGGCAGCGTCACGGCCAAGACGTTCGAGATCCACACTCCGGCGACCGTCAGCGTCTCGGGCACCGCCCGCGACAACGCGTCGCTCCTGCGCACGCTCGACCAGTTGCGGCAGGTCAGGGAGGTGCAGGGGCTGAAGATCGAGCAGATCCGCGGCAAGACGCCCGCCCAGTTCAACTTCACGTTCCGCTGGGTCGGAACCTCCGGCGCATGAGCAAGAACCCGCCCAATCGCCAGCGCCTGCTGCTCGTGCTCGCGGGCGTCGGCCTGCTCCTGCTGGTGGGCGACAGCCTCGTGCTGACGCCCCTCGCCGGCGCCTGGCAGTCCCGCAGCGCGGAGCTCGCGCGGCTGCAGAAGAATGTCACGGAAGGCCGCGGCATCATCGAGCGCGCCGACCGTACGCAAAAACTCTGGGCGGAGATGCAGGCTCAGGCGCTGCCCAAGGACCCGGCCAAGGCCGAGCAGGATCTCATCACGGCCTTCGACCGGTGGGGCCGCGCCGCCGGCATCGAGCTCGGAGCGATCAAACCCCAGTGGAAACGCGGTGCCGCGCCGCGCTACTCGCAACTCGAGTGCCGCGTCGACGCCACCGGCAGCCTCGCGTCGCTGAGCCGGTTTCTGTACGAAGTGGAAAAGTCCCCGCTCGCGCTGCGCATCGACGCGGTGGAGTTCACCGCCCGCGACGACCAGGGACAGCGGCTGTCGCTCGGCCTGCTCGTGAGCGGGCTGCGGTTCGTGCCGCTGGAAGGAAGGCCGTAAATGAAGACCTGTCCGTATCGTATCATGGGAGCGCGGACGTCCTCGTCCGCAACCCTCCGGGAGTCGGGCGGCGGCATCCGCGCCGTCCGGGGCAATGGCGTCCCCCTGCTGCTGTGCGCGCTGCTGCTGCCGGTGCTCGCCGGCGCGGCCGAGGGTCGCCGCTCGCGCGAGCGCGATGCCGACGGCGTCCGCCCCGCGACGCCGGCCGCCGCCGCGTCGGGCGCAGTCGCGCCCGCGGACGGATTCGACGCCTTCCGGCTCATCGCCGAGAAGAACATCTTCAATCCCAACCGCGTGGGCCTCACGCGCGCCGCCCCGGAGGCACGTCCGCCGCGCGTCGACACGATCGCGCTCGTCGGCACGGTCGAGCTCGACGGCCGGCGTGCCGCGCTGTTCGACAGCGCGGAGGCGGCGTTCCGCAAGACCGTGCGCGAGGGCGAGACGATCGCCGACTTCACGGTGGCGAAGATCACGCCTGCAGGCGTGGACCTGGCCCGCGAGGGACGCACGCAGCCCGTGCGCGTGACGGAACAGTTGCGCCGGCCCGAGGGAGGCGAGTGGTCCGTGATCGCCGCGCCCAACTCCCCCCGACCCGAAAGCCGCCCGGAAACGGCTGCGCCCGAGATTCCGGCCGATGCCTCCGACGTGCTCAAGCGGCTGATGCGTCAGCGCGAGAAACAATTGAAAGAATGAAAACGACGTTCGCCCCCCCGATCCTTTGTCTGGCCGCGCTGGCGCTGCTCGCCCCGGGCCTGCCGGCCCAGGAAGCCGCCGCGCCCGCGGCTCCTCCGGCGCCCGCTTCCGCTCCGTCCGCGGGCGGCGGGCTCCGCTTCAACTTCCGCGGCGCCCCGCTCGAGACCGTGCTCAACTACCTCAGCGAGGCCGCGGGCTTCGTGATCGTGCTCGAGACGCCCCTGAAGGGTACGATCGACATGTGGAGCGCGCAGCCCGTGGGCCGGGCCGAGGCGGTGCAACTGCTCAACCTCGCGCTCGACAAGCACGGTCTCACGGCGGCCGTGCGCGGCCGCAACCTGATCGTGCGCTCCAAGGAGGAGGCGCGGAAGAAGAACATCCCGATCCGCACCGGCAACGATCCGCGCGAGATTCCGGACAACGCCGAGATGGTGATGCAGATCATCCCGCTCGAGCGCATCGACGCGACCCAGGCCGCCGCGGATCTCGCGACGCTCCTGCCGAGCACCGCGACGATCACGGCCAACCAGGACAGCAACTCCCTCGTCGTCACCGACACGCAGAGCAACATCCGCCACATCGTCGAGCTCGTGGCCGCGCTCGACGGCTCCGCGGGCTCGGTCGCCTCCATGAAGGTCTTCCGGCTCAAGAACGCCGATCCCACCGAAATGGCGCAGCTGATCACGAATCTCTTCGGCACGACGGGCACCGCGCAGGCGCAGGCCACGCCGGGACAGTTCGGGGGCTTCGGGCCTTTCGGGCCCGGCGCGGCGGCCGCTCTCGCCGCCGCCGCCGGCCGCGGCGGCCGGGGCGGGGCCGGCGGCGCCACGACGGGGCGCGGCACGCGCAGCGGTTCCTCCGGCGGACGCCGCGGCACGCCGGTGGTCGCCGTCGCCGACCCGCGCACGTTCTCCGTCATCGTCACGGCCTCGCGCGAGGCGCTGAACGACATCGGCGAGATCATCGGACAGCTCGACGCCAGTTCCGCCCGCAAGCAGCGGGTGTTCGTCTACACGCTCGAGAATGGCGACGTGAAGCAGGTCGAGGCGGTGCTGAAGAACCTCTTCCAGAGCAGCAACGCCCGCACGACGACCAGCAACCAGGCCGACGTCCTGAACACGCGCGCCTCCAGCAACACGCAGGCGACCGGCAGCAACATCCAGCTCGGTTCCGGCGGCATCCGCTAAACCTTCCCGGCCCTCCCATGCATCCTTTCCTTTCCTCCCGCTCCTCCCGCGTCGCGCTGCTCGCCCTGCTGGCGCTCGGCTGCGCCGGCACCGTCGCCGCCCAGAACACCGGCGCGCGCGGAGGCACCAACCAGGCCCGCCGCCCCACGACCAACACCAACGTCAATCGGGGCACGACCGCCACCGGTGGCGGCGGCGGCGGCTCGTCCACGGGCGCCAACCGCCAGTACGTCAACTCCACCATGATCGGCGACGCCATGATCACCAGCGACCTCGAGACGCGGCGGCTGATCGTGGTCACCGATGAGGAGACGAACGAAAGCATCAAGACGATCGTCGAGAGCCTCGACCGGCCGAAGCCGCAGGTGCTGATCAACGTCGTCTTCGTGCAGGTCACGCACGACCGCGACCTCGATCTCGGCACGGAGGCGACGTGGACCGGCAAGCTGGCGGTGAAGACGGAGCCCAACGCGATCGCGAGCTCCCGTTTCGGTCTCGCCGATGCGCTCAATGACCCGACGAAGTTCGGCGCCTTCTACCGCATCCTCGGCGAGGACATCAACGCGACCATCCACGCGCTGTCCTCGCTCGGGAAGACCGAGATCCTCTCGCGCCCCTCGATCCTCACCCGCAACAGCCAGCAGGCGACAATCATGGTGGGCCAGTCGGTGCCGATCATCACCAACTCGCGCGTGGTCGACCAGACCAACGCCACGATCAACACGGTCCAGTACCAGGATGTCGGCATCATCCTGCGCGTGACGCCGTTCATCACCGCCGACGGCCTCGTCGAGATGATCGTCTCGCCCGAGATCTCCTCGCTGAGCGCGACCACCGTGCCGATCTCCAACACCGTGAGTTCGCCCGTGATCGACAAGCGTTCGGCCGACACCGTCGTGGTCACCCCCAGCGAGCGCACCATCGTGATCGGCGGCCTGATTTCCACCGAGGTGAAGGACCTCGACAGCAAGGTGCCGATCCTCGGGGACATTCCGCTGCTCGGCTACGCCTTCAAACGAAAGCAGAAGAGCCACGCGAAGACCGAGCTCCTCATTTTCCTCACGCCGCGCGTCGTCCAGAACCCCGGCGACCTCGCCCAGGCGTCCGCGAGCGAGCGGGAAAAGATGAACCTCGCGCCCAAGTCCTTCCCGAACGGCGAGCTCGAAAGCTTCATCGGCAAGCCCTGAGCCAGCGACTCGGCAAGGTGGAGCCGCCTGTCCCCAGGCGGCTGACGTTCGACGGATCCGCCCGCAGCGGCTTGGGGACAAGCCGCTCCCGCGTTCCGCGCGGTCGCTTTCATGGGGATTTGAAGTCCAGCTGCGTTGCTGCCGGAGCGGAAGTCCGCGTGGTCCGGGACCGAGGCTGCGACGGAGCGCCGCGGCGCCGCGCTCGCCTGCTGACTTGAAGCTTGGAAACCGTTCCAGCTCGGGCGAACTGTCTGTTGCGATAACCCATGCCCTGGCCGCTTCCCACTCGCAGTCGCAACGCCGGCGTCTATGCCGCGCTGGCGGTGCTTGCGGCGGGCGTGTGCGGCTGGCAGTGGGGCGAGCACCGGCGCTTCGCGCAATCCGCCGCCCAGGCGCTCATCAACCGCGGCCGCGATATCACCTCGACGCTGGGCATCGTCGTGAGTTCGCAACGGCGCATCGGCAATCTTGTCGCCAAGGACCGCATCGAGTCCGCCCTCCAGGGCCTCATCCATCCGGGTGAGCTGGAGTCGATCGCGATCCTCTCCGCCACGGGCGAAACGATCGCCAGCGCAGGCCGGCCCCTCGAGCTCACGGCGGAAATGGTGCAGGCACGGGGCGTGCATTGGCGCGACCGCGACCTCACGCTGCTCAACCTCATGGACCTGGGCGTCGGCGGCACGCCGGAGAACGATCCGCGCGCGACCACGCTGGTCGTGGCCAGCGCGCAGATGGGCAAGGCGCTGCGACCCTCGCAACGTGCGGCCGGCTCGACGCGGACGGCCGAGAACCGTCCCGCCGGCGCGGCTGCCGGCGCCGACCATCCGGCTGGCGCCGTGCCGCCGCCGGGGGGGCGTCCCGCCCGCGTCGCCTTCAGCCGTCCCGCCTGGATGAGCGAGCAGGAGTACGACGCCCTGATCCGCAAGCAGGGCATGCACAGCCTGGTGATCTCGCTCTCGACCGACGCCATGCACCGCAGCGTGCGGCAGGACCTGTGGCTCCGTTCGCTCGTGAGCCTGCTCGCGACCGGCGCCGCGCTGATCTCGGGCCTCGCCTGGCGCAACCTGTCGCGCAACGCCGAACTCCAGATCCGGCTGGTCAAGGCCGGTGAGATGAACAGCCACCTCGCGCAGATGAACTTCGCGGCGGCGGGCCTGGCGCACGAGACGCGCAATCCGCTCAACCTCATCCGGGGCCTCGCGCAGATGATCACGCTGCAGGCGGCGGAGGCGCCGAAGCTGCGCGAACACGCCCATGCGATCATCGAGGAGGCGGACCGCGTGACGGTGCAGCTCAACGAGTTCATCGACTACTCCAAGCCGCGCGAGGCCCATCCCTCGCCGGTTGACGTCGCGAGTCTTGCCGCCGACGTCGTGCGCACGCTCCTGCCCGACATCGAGGACAAGCGCATCCAGGTCACGACCCCGGCCGAGCCCTGCGTCATCCTCGCGGACGAACAGCTGTTCCGGCAGGCGCTCTTCAACCTCCTGCTCAACGCGGTGCAGGCGGTCGAGCCGGGCGGAAACGTATCCGTGCGGGCCTTGCCGTCGACCGATGGCACGGTAACGGTGGAGGTGGCCGACGACGGACCCGGAGTGCCCGAGGCGGAGCGGACCAACATCTTCAAGCCCTACGTCACGATGCGGCCAAAGGGCGCGGGCCTCGGCCTCGCGATCGTGCAGCAGATCGTCGCCGCACACCGCTGGGAGATCGCCTGCCTCCCGCACGCGCCGCGCGGCGCCGTGTTTCGACTCAGCCACCTGAAGCCGGGAGCGTCCCACCATGCCGCCTGAGCCAGCCCGGCCCGCGCGCATCCTCGTGGTCGACGACGATCCGGGACAGCGCAGCCTGCTCGAGACGTTCCTTCGCGCGAAGGGCTACCGCACGCAGGCGGCGGCCTCGGGTGAGGCGGCGCTCCAGCTCCTCGCCGAGGAGACATTCGGGATGATGATCAGCGACGTCCGCATGCCCGGCATGTCGGGCATCGAGACCTTCCGCCGGGTGCGCCAGCGGCACCGGGCGCTGCCGGTGCTGCTGGTGACGGCTTTCGCCGACATCCGGAGCGCGGTCACCGCGATGCGCGACGGCGCCGTGAACTACCTCGCCAAGCCGATCGACCTCGACGAGCTGATGGCGTCGGTGCGGCTCGCACTCGAGCGGCCGTCGCCCGCTGCGCCAGGGCCCGAGGCGCTGCCCGCCCTGCCGTCGGGCGTGGTCGCGCAGAGCGCGCTGCTGCAGGGCGTGTTTCGCGACGCGGCCATGATCGCACCGTCGGAATCCCGCGTGCTGATCACCGGCGAGAGCGGCGTCGGCAAGGACGTGGTCGCCGAGGTGCTCCACGCCTGGAGCGGGCGGCGCGCCGGTCCGCTCGTCAAGGTGAACTGCGCCGTGACGCCCGAGGCGGCGCTGGAGGCGGAGCTCTTCGGCCAGGATCCGGGCGTCTCCGGCGGGTCGGTCCCGGCCCGCGTGGGCCGGTTCGAGGAAGCGGCGGCCGGCACGCTGTTCCTCGACGAGATCGGCGACCTCGCTCCCGCGCTCCAGGCCAGGCTGCTCCGGGTGATCAACGACGGCGTGTTCCGGCGGGTGGGTGGTACGCGTGACCAGCGGGCCGACGCGCGCATCCTGGCTGCGACCCACCGCGACCTGGAGGCCGAGATCGCGGCGGGACGATTTCGCGAGGACCTTTTCTACCGGCTCAACGTGATGGAGCTGCACCTGCCGCCGCTGCGGGAGCGAACGGAGGATATCCTGCCGCTGGCGACGCACTTCATCGGCCAGTTCTCGCGGCAGAAGTCCCGGTTCTCGGCCTCGGTTTCCGCGGCGTTGCTTCGCTACCGCTGGCCGGGGAACGTCCGCGAGCTGCGGAACGCGATGGAGCGCGCCGCGCTGCTCACGCGCGGCGAGATCGTCCTGCCCGAGCACCTGCCCGCCCGCATCCTGGCGGCGGATACGGCAGACGCGCCGGGCGGCGCGCCGCCGGCCGGCGGGGAACTGCAGCGACTCGACGCGATCGAGCGCGAGGCGATCCTGCGCACGCTGCGCAAGAACCACTTCAACCGCACCGAGACCGCGCGCGAGCTGGCCATCAGCCGGCGGGCGCTCACGTACAAGCTGCAGCGGCTGCGCGCCGAGGGCGTGCCGATCGATCCGGGGCCGCCGGGCGGCTAGAGTGCCTTAAGTGAGATCGTAGCCGCGCAGGGCGGGAACCGAAGCGCAAAGACGCGAAGGAAAGCAAGGACTCGCGAAGGAGAACCTGGCGAAACTCCGCGTTCTTTTGCGACTTTGCGTTTGGTTTGGGCTACAGGGTGATTGAACCTGCGCCAGGGCCGCCGGTCGCCCGCTCGGGCCCGCCCCCATCGGACGTGCTTCGCAGCGGCGATCGCGCGCGGACCGCGGGCGGCGGAGCCACGGATTGCACCGCGATGGGAACCTGCCATGATGGCGGGAATTGCACCGTCATGGCCGTGGAATTCAAAGACTACTACAAGGTACTGGGAATCGCCCGCGATGCGTCGGATGACGACATCAAGAAAGCCTTCCGCCGGCTGGCGCGGCTCTATCATCCCGATGTCGCGAAGGACAAGAAGGGCGCCGAGGCGAAGTTCAAGGAGATCAACGAGGCGCACGAAGTGCTGAGCGACCCTGAGAAACGCCGGAAGTACGACACGCTCGGCGCGAATTGGGACCAGGCGGGCGCGGGCCGGCCGCCCCCGGGCGCGCGGGGCTGGGAAGG
>ERZ761602.3167-NODE-3167-length-23834-cov-7.627991_pt1 | contig 23834 bp, 20 predicted proteins | sample MGYA00512165_ERZ761602 | MGnify/ENA primary metagenome ERZ761602 (study PRJEB28899, sample SAMN02445085) | bioreactor sludge metagenome | biome: EBPR sludge; isolation source: Thorneside wastewater treatment plant | place: Australia: Brisbane, Thorneside...
GCCCAAAAAAACATCGCCCGGCCCCGCCCCGCGTGCCAACGCCGGGCTGTTCAGGGCCCGTTTGCAGGTTTGCTCCCGCGGGTCGCCCCGCGGGGCTGTGGCGGAGTCGCTATGGGGGCCCAATGGAGAGGGCCGGGAGAAACTCTCCCGGCCCCTCTGGATGACTCCTCAAGCTATCGGCCGCAACAAACGCCTGACGTTTTTGGCTACTTGCCGCGGTACTTTTCCGGAGCGGTGCCCTGCCAGCCGTAGGCGACGAGCTTGATCTTCACGCTGAGCTCTTCCTTGCCGCGCTTGATCTTGAGGGTGAACTCGCTGCCCGGGTCCTGAAGGCAGGCCCAGACGACGAACTGGCCAAAGCCGCGCACCTTGGCGTCGCCCTTGACGCCCTTTTCGTCGGGCTCGCCCTCACCGACGATGGCGGTGATGATGTCGCCTTCCTTGAGGCCGGCTTTCTCGGCACCGCCGCTGACGGAGGTGACCTTCATGCCGCCGTCCTTGAGGCCCAGGGACTCCCAGTCATCGAGCTTGATGCTCTCACCCTTGAACTCCACCTTGGCGGCCTTGCCCTGCCAGGTGCGGATGGCGGCCTTGCGCTGCTGTTCTTCCTGCTCGGCGGGGTCGACTTCGTTTGTTTCGTCCGCGGCATAGGGCTCGAGCTTGACGAGTTTGCTTTCGCCGTCCACCGTCATGGTCTTGTAGCGCGTGGCAACGGGAATGCCGATGATACCCGCGCAATCGTTGCCCAACTGCTTGAGCTGGGCCAGCACGCCGCTGAGGTCCATGATGCTGCAGCTCGGCTCATGAATTGTCAGGTTGCTGATCTTGATCGAATCGAGCACCGATTCGCTGGCTTCGGCTTCGCCCACGCCCTTGACCGGGTAGCTGTAAGAGGGTGTGAGGCGCAGGGCGTCGGCCGCGGCCTTGTCCAGCACGCAGAGGGTTGAGGCACCGGTGTCAAAGAACATGGTGTGCTTCTTGCCGTTGACCTCGGCCTCCATGAACCAGAGCGCCACATCAACCAGGCCGCCCATGGCCTTGAAATGGTCATACTTGAACTGCATGGCCTCGAGCTTGCTGCGCGTCTGGGTTTTCTTGTCGTCGCCAAGCCAGGCGGCTTCGCCGCTGAGGGGCTTGATGCTGAAGCCTTCTTCCTTGCCGTCATCTTCCTTCTTGGGGTCCTTCTTGGGGTCCTTGCGGGGCTCCTTCTTGTCGCCCTCCCCGGGCATGCCGGGCAATTTGCCGCCGCGCTTGAGCATCATCTTGAGCATGGACTCCTGAAGGTCCATCTGAGGGCCTTCGCCCTTCTTGTAGCGCGTCAGGCTCATCTCGCCTGTCGAGAAGTCGATGTGGATCTTCTTCATGTACTTGATCATGTTCTGGCCGACGATGCCGTGCATGTGCTTGCCGAGCTCACCGGAGATGTGGTCGAGGTTCATCACGCCCACGAGCAGGTCGTCACGGGAGAACTCGCCGACTTTCACGTTCTCGGCAATCGCCATCTTCATTTCCTGGGTGCTCACGCCCTGGGCGGGCATGGGGCTGTCATAGAGGGTGATGGCCAGTTCTTCGGCCAGCTTCTCGCCCAGGATGGTCATGGAGGCGCCGCTGTCGAAGAGGAAGTTGTAGGGACCCTTGCCGTTGACCGTGGCGTCCACGAACATCAGGCCCTCATAGCGCATCTTCACCGTGCTGGTGAATGCATCGGCTTCCTTCTTTTCGGGCCTGGCGTCGGGGTTGTCCTGCGCGCGTGAGAGCGTTGCCGGCGTCAGCAGAAGGGCCAGCGCCAGCAGGGAAAACAGGCCCTTTGTGATTCGTCCAAAAGACATCATCTCTTTCTCCAGTCGATGTGCTGTGCCCCTGAGCCAGTCAGCGCGGCACCAAGATTTCGGTCCCGTTAGTCAGGCTCGCGTCGAATTCCTCACGGCCAAAGCGCGGAGCGCGCGATTTTGTGCCGTCCGGGGCGCGCAGGCCAAGCACCCCCGGGCGAGGCGCCACTTGTTTTTCCACGCATTCCTTGGATGCTGGCGCTTCAGGCCAAGTCTGGCAAACCCGGGCGCTGCCATGTCTCGCTGGTCGGACACGTTCAAGCACACTCAGCATCGGCCCTATCCGCTGCCCGCGCGCGCCTGGGCCATGCACATGAGCTGGCAAGAGCTGCTGTTCGCCCATTGGCCCCTGCCCGCGGCCCTGGTGCGCGAGCGCATCGCGGCGACCTTTGGCGGCGTTCCGGCGGGGCTCGAAGTCGACACGTTTGAGGGGTCGTGCTACCTGGGCATCGTGCCCTTCCGCATGGCGCGCACGGGCCTGCGCTGGTGGCCCACGCTGCTGGGTCCCCACACTTTCTGCGAGCTCAACGTGCGCACCTATGTGCGCCATCAGGACCGGCGAGGCGTGCTGTTCTTTTCACTGGACGCCGCGAGCCGCCTGGCCGTGTTCACGGCGCGGCGCTGGTTTTACCTGCCCTACTACAACGCGCGCATGGCCCTCGACGCGGGCGACGCCGTGCATTACCGCAGCCGGCGCACCCATGGCGGCGCACCGGAGGCCGCGTTTGAGGCGCGCTATGGCCCCGCGGGTCCGGTGTATCGGGCCGCGCCGGGGTCGCTGGAACGCTGGCTGACCGAGCGTTACTGCCTTTACTCCATAGGACCCGGCCTGTCGCTCTGGCGAGGCGAGATTCACCACGAACTCTGGCCGCTTCAAGGCGCGCAGGCCGAGATCACGCTGAACTCCATGGCGGCCTGCCACGGCTTTGCCCTGCCCGATGTGAATCCACTGCTGCACTACGTGAAGAACATCGACGTTGTGGCCTTTGCGCCGGAGCGCCTGTGAACTTGCCCGCCGAGCTGCTCAACTTGGCCGCCGCGTCCGCCAGAAAGCGCGGCCTGCGAGACACCATGCTCGCGCTGGTCGAATGCATGGCGCGGGCGCGGGGCCTGGAGTTCGGCTCCTCAGCCGCCCTGCCGCGTGACGAGGCTCTGGCCAGGGTGGTTCAGAAACCCGAGCTCGCGCCCGTTGAATGGATCGGCCAGGTCTATGAGACGCTGCTGGCCGCCGGCACGCGCCGCGCGCAAGGCGTTCACTTCACGCCTCCCGAGGTGGCGGCCGAGGTGGTGGAGGCCGCGCTGTCGCCCCTTTGTGGCGGCCTGCGCATCATCGACCCGGCCATGGGCTGCGGGGCCTTTCTGCTGGCGGCGCTGCGGTTTGGCCGGGGCCGCGCGGGCGAAAGGGGCGCGTTTGCCGCGGCCAGCTCCGCGGGCGCGCCCGGCCGCGCTCCTGCGATTTTCGGCTACGACACCGACTTGCTGGCCGTGGAGCTGGCGCGCTGGTCGCTGGCCCTGGAAACCGGGCTTGCGCCGCAAACGTTTGAGGGCCTGCGCGCAGGCGATGCCCTGCTGGAGGCGCGGGGCGAGTATGACGCGGTCATCGGCAATCCGCCCTTTGGCAACGCCATTGAAAGGCGCACGGCGCGCAGCGCCGGATACGCCGCGGAGATGCGCAGGCTTTACCCCGAGTTCGCGCGGGGCGCCTACGACTATTGCCTGCTGTTCTTCGCGCTGGCTGCGCGCCTGCTGGCGCCTGAGGGGCGCTATGGGCTCATCGGACCCACGGCCCTGTTGAGCGATGCCAAGCCCTGGCAGCGTTTCATGCATGAGCAAATGCGGCCACGCCTGCTGTTTCTGTATCCGGTGGACCGCTTTGGCGAGGCGCGCATCCGCACCACGGCCTTTGTCGGCGCGCGCGGTCCCTGCGAACAGGTGGAGGTGCGCGACTACGACGGGGGCCAAGCGCCCAAGACGCGGCGCTGGAGCGAGGGGGCAGGCACCTGGTTTGAGGACGCGCGCGAAGCCCTGACCATCACGGGGGCTCAGCGGCTGCGCGACGTGGCGGAGGTGTTTGCGGGCTGCACCACGGGCGCGGCCTACAGGCTGGCACCCTTCGTGACGGAGGCAAGGCAGGCGGGGGACCGCGGCGGCGCCCTGAGGCTGGTGACCACGGGCGCGCTGGATCGCTATCGCTGCAAATGGGGCGATGAGCCCATTCGTTTTCTGGGGCGGGACTTTGCAAGGCCCCTGTGGCCGCAGGAGGGGCCGCGCGACGTTCTGGCGGCTGTGGCGCGGCAGCGGCGGCCGAAGATTCTGCTGGGCGGGCTGACCAGCGTGCTCGAAGCCTGGTTCGACGTTGAAGGCGAGGCCGGGGGCGTGGTCTCCACCTGGGTGATTCTGCCCAGGCCGGAGGCAGACACCTGGGCGCTGCTGGCCCTGCTCAACAGCGCCACGCTGTCACGGCTGTACATGGCGCGGCACGGCGCGAAGTCCATGAGCGGGCGCCAGACCACGATCGGCAAACCGGCCCTGCTCGACTTGCCCCTGCCGGATTTGGCGCGCTGCCGCGAACTGGGCCTGCGGGCTCGCGCCCTGCAGGAACAGGCGTTGGACGACTCCGCAGACCATGAACTGCATCTGGCGACGGCGCGGCTGCTGGGTCGCAGCCAAGCGCAGGCGCAGGAAGACCTGGCCTGGTGGCGCGAGCGGTCGGCGCGGACGAGAGCTACTCGACGCGCTTGATGATGTGCCAGCCGTAGGGCCCCTTGGCGGAGAGCGCAATCTGCCCCACGCCCAGGGTCAGGGCGAGGTCCTTGAATTCCTTGACGAGTGCGGCCTCGGGCGCCACGAGGTATCTGTAGTGTTCGTGTACTCCGCCGTCGCCGCTGTCCTCGTTGTACTTCTTTTGCAGCGCCGACCAGTCCGCGCCCTTGCGGCGGGCTTCACGCAGCACCTGCCGGGCCAGCGCCAGGGCTTCGGCTTCGCTGCGTGTTGCGGCGTTCTTGAGCGGAACGTTGCAGCCGTCAAAGGAAATCAGGATGTGCTGGACGATGACTTCCTTCGGTACGGGGTCCTGCTTCGTGGGCAGGGTTGACGCGTCAATGCCGGGGAACCAGCCGCCGCTGGGGCAGTCGTAGATCAGGCCGTGGCCGCCCTGGCGCGTGAAACGCCCGTTCTTGACGCCGGGCACGGTGTAGAAATCCTCGCCGTCGAGGTCGAGCAGCAGCGAGATGTCGTTGTTGTGGCCCGCGCCGATGGAGCCCGCGCCGGGGCAGGCGTGGGAGTCATTGCCGGCGCAATCCAGCAGGATGCCGACGGAGAAGTTCAGGCCCTGGCCCTGCCCGCCGCCCTGGTAAAGGTCGTTGCCGGCGCGGTCAATGAGCCAGCCCACGGCGTAGTCATGGGCGCCGCCCAGACCCACTCCCCAGGGGTCTGTGTAGGTATCGTTGCCCTTGAGGTTGACCAGGATGCCCGTCGAGAGGTGGATGCCGCCGCCAAGCCCGTACTGATAAAGCACGTGGTTGTCGTTGCCGCCTTCGTCCACCAGCATGCCCAGCGAGTACCAGTAACTGGAGCCCTGGCCGTAGATGTCGGCGATGTAATTGTCGTTGCCGTCGCCCTGGTCAAGCAACAGGGCCACGCCGCCGCCTGTGCCCATGGCGGGGTTGGCATCACTGCGGTTGCCGATGGAAAAACCCTGGCTCAGGCTCTGGTAGTGATCGTTGTGCAGCGGCTTGTGCAGATATTTGCCGCCGGCGTAGTACAGGTCGTTGCCGCCGCCGTCGGTCAGCACGGCTACGCCTCCCACCAGCGCGCAGGCCTGCACATAACGCGCGCCCCGATAGGTGTCGTTGCCGCCCGCGTCAATCAGGTGGCCATAGCCAAAGCAAGCCGCGCCCTGGCTGCCGGAATCGGTGAAGTACTGGTCGTCGCCGCCATCGTCAAAGAGTTCGCCATAGCCGAGCAGTCCGCAGGCCTGGGAGCAGAAGCGCGACCTGTAGTAGTCGTTGCCCGCGCCGAGGTCCCAGAGAATGCCCACACCGTTGAAGCCAAAGCCCTGCGTGAAGTCTTCGCCCTCGTAGCGGTCGTTGCCGCCAAGGTCGAGCACAAATGAAAGGGGCGCGCGCCCCGGAAGGCCGATGCCGCTGGCGACGCGGCCGCGATAGGTGTCGTTGCCGCCGAGGTCGATGATGGCGACGAAATCGTCGCCTTCGTAGGTGTTGTCGCCGGTGCCGCCGATGATAATGCGGCCGTGGGGGCCGCGCACGACGCCGAGTATGCCGCCGTGGACACCCTGCTCGCGCGAGGGCTGGCCGGCGAGCCACAGGGGCGGGTTCTTCACGCCGCGATACAGGTTCAGCGCCTGAGCCACTCCTTCAAGGATGGGGCCCAGGCGAGCCGCGGCCACCAGCGGCCCCGTGCCGGCCGCCCTGGAGGCGGGGCCGAAAGGATCGCCCGGCGGGACAGCCGCGGCGGCGCCGGGCAGGCGGATGTCATCATCGCAGAACACCCCGGAAAGCTGGGCGGCCACCGCCGCCATGGATGCCGGCGGGGTGCCGGTGTCATCAAACGAGAGCGACATCAGGGGGGTGTACAGCCATTGGGCCAGGAACTGGTCCAGGCCCGCCGTTCCCCACAGCGCACTGTATTCCTCGCCTGCCGGCTGGGCCGCGACTTCAAACTTCGCGCCCAGCATCAGGGTCATGCCGTCGGAGATGGTTTCCTTCCAGGAGGCGTCCACCTCGGCCTTGAGGCTTTTCCAGCCGGCATCGTTCCTGACTTCCTTGAGGTTGCCCTTGTCCAGCAGCCAGCGACGCTCGAACTCGGAGAGCTTGCGGCTGGCCTCGGCCCAGATTATCCAGCCCACGGCCTCCTTGCGCAGTTCCTCGGGCTCAAAACGCTTGAGGTCGCGTTGCAGCACCTCGGCGGCGCGCCGCGCGCGGAAGGGCGCCGGGCTGGCTGCACTGAAGTCTCCTGCCGCGTCTTCCGCAATGCGGGGCACGCTCAGCGGGTTATCAAGACACTGGGCGCAGATGGGCAGCACAAAGCGCTGGTTGAGTGCGACCTTCTTCTCAAAAGTCAGGTCTTTGGGTTTGAGCTCGACACAGCGCAGCGCCTCGACGATGTGCTCGTAGTCTTCCTGTGTCAGGAAACTACCTGCCTTGAACTCAAACTCCCGTCCTGCCCCTGCCATAGCGGCCTTGGGCGCGTCCTGGGCTGACACCACCAGCGTCCCGAGCAGCCAGGCTGCCGCAATCAACCCGAGCACAGGTTTGCTCATCGCCCACATCCTTCCTAGACTCTTTTGGCCCTACGACTTATAAGGGTCCCGCTGGACCTTGATTGCTTCTTGGGTTATATCGCGTTTTGGCCCGCAATGAAGCAGGCCTCCACGCTTTGAACCACGCTTAGGCTGCAGACATGTTCGATTTCGCCGGAAAAAAGGCCTTCATCACGGGCGGCACGCGCGGCATCGGCCTTGCCATTGCCACGAAAATGGCCCGCGCGGGCGCGGACGTCGCCCTGAACTACCTGCGTAACAAGAAGGCGGCCGAGGAGGCCGTGGCCAGGATCAAGGCCATCTCCGGCAAAGAGCCCCTGCTGCTCAAGGGCAATGTCGCCAAGGACGAAGACATCGACGAGATGTTCAAGGTGCTGCGCGACAAGTGGGGCGGCATCAGCTTCCTCGTCAGCAACGCCGCCTCGGGCGTTCTCAAGCCCAGCAAGGAACTGACCTACCACCACTGGCAGTGGACGATGGACATCAACGCCTATGCGTTGCTGGCCCTGTCGCGCTCAGCCGTTCCGATGATGAAGGGCAACGGCCGCATTGTCGCCGTTTCCAGCCTGGGCGCTACCCACGCCTTCAACAACTATGCCGCTGTGGGCTCTTCCAAGGCCGCGCTGGAAAGCCTGGTGCGCCACCTCTGCGTCGAGTACGCCGAGCACGGCATCAACGTCAATGCGGTCTCGGCCAGCGTCGTGGATACTGAGGCCCTGACCCACTTCCCCAACCGCGACACCATGCTCAACGACAGCCTGGTGTGGACGCCGGCCAAGAAGCTGGTCGAGCCTGATGACGTCGCTGACGGCGTGATGATCCTCTGTTCGGACCTCACGCGCATGGTGCACGGCCACACCTTCATCATCGACGGCGGCCTCTCCATCAAGCTGCCGGGCTGACTTCCGATTCCCGCCGCAAGCCACGTTCGCGTGGCTTGTTTCGTTTAGCGGGCCGCTGAAAAAGTCGAAAGGGTCGACTTTTCCAGCGGAAGGCCAGAGCCGGAGTGCCGGGCAAAGCCCGCCATTTCGCCGGCGGGCTTGCAACGCGCCGCGCCCGCGCCTTAGCATCCGTACTTCCCTTGGGGGCTGCCATGGACGAAAGCGAACCTCAGGTCACGCTGGCCGCCATAGTGCTGTGCGCGGGTTCCAGTTCCCGCATGGGCCGGCCCAAGGCGCTGCTGGACTTCGGCGGCAAGCCCGCCCTGACGCGCATCCTTGAAACGGCGCGCAAGGCCAACATCCACAAGCTGCTTGTTGTGCTGGGCCGCCAGGCCGCCGAAATCCGCGCCGGCGCCGACCTCGCCGGCTGCCAGGTGCTCATCAACCAGGAACCCGAGCGAGGGCAGCTTTCAAGCATCCAGCTCGGCATGAGCAAACTCGATTTCGCGACCGATGCCGCGCTGGTCTGGCCCGTGGACTGCCCCCTGGTTGAAGCCTCGGACCTGGAGGCTCTGCGGGCGGCCTACGTCAAGGGGCGGCGCTCGCTGATGCGCATCTTCGTGCCCGTGTACGGGGGCAAGCGCGGGCACCCCATGCTCGTGGACATCGGCTTTCGCCAGCCCTTCATGGAACTGAAGGCCGGGCAGTCGGCCCGCAACGTGATGGAGGCCAACCCCACGCAGGTCATGGAGGTGCCGGTCAGCCACACGGGCGTGCTGCTGGACATCGACACGCCTGAAGAGTACGTCACGGCGCGCAAACTGTGGGAAACACGCCCGCGCTGACCCATGCTCATCTCCGTCTTCGAAAAGGCCGCTGAACTCGCCCGCGCCAACCGCCGGTTTGCCCTGCTGCACCTCGTCAAGGTGCGGGGCTCCAGCCCCGGCAAGCACGGCTTCCTCATGCTGGTCACGGAGGATTTCACGCTGGGAACCATTGGCGGCGGCGATGCCGAGCGCAAGATGACGCAGCAGGCCCGCGAGGCTCTGGCCGAGGGCCGCTCCCGCACCGTCAGTTACGAGCTTTCCCGCAAGCCCGGCAACATCGTCCAGTCGCTCTGCGGCGGCACCAATGAAGTCTTCATCGAGGTGTTCATGGAAAAGCCCTGCCTGCTGCTGCTGGGCGGCGGCCACGTGTCCCGCGCGCTCGCCCGCCTCTGTGCCCAGCTGGAGTATCCCTACGTCGTGGTCGATGACCGCGACGAATACTCGCGCCCGGCCGACTTTCCCGGCGCCCTGCAGGTAGCCTGCATGCGGCCCGGTCCTTACCTCCAGCAGCCGGGCCTGCCGCGCTTCAGCCACGTGATGGGTCTGGGTTACAACGCCGAATTCGACCTCGAGGGGATCTTTGCCGCACTGCCCAGCCTGGGGCCGGCCGTGCGCTACGGCGCCATTGCCAGCAAAGCCAAGCACCTGCGCATGGGCGAAATCGCCAAAGAACGCGGCATCGCGCAGGCCCAATGGGCGCGCGTGAAATGCCCCGTGGGGCTGGACATCGGGGCCCAGACGCCGGCCGAAATTGCGGTGTCCATCATGGCCGAGGTGATTGCATCCATTGAGGGGCGCCACAGCGCGGGCTGGTCGGCCGAGGCGAGTTAACTTCTACCGCGGTCAATGGCTTGGCCGGACCAAGCTGGCTAAACCACGCCATGACTGGCGCGCTCGGCCAGTTCGCAGGCGGCGTAGGTCAAAATCATGTCCGCCCCGGCCCGCTTGAAGGCATAAACACTCTCGCGCAGCACGCGCTCGCCGTCCAGCCAGCCGTTTTGCGCCGCCGCCTTCAGCATCGCGTACTCCCCGCTGACCTGATACACGGCCAGGGGCAATTGGGTCTGCTCGCGCAGCTTCGCCAGGATGTCCAGGTAGGCCATGCCGGGCTTGACCATGAGCATGTCAGCGCCCTGTTGCTCATCCAGCAAGGCTTCGCGCAGGGCCTCCCGCCCGTTGCGGAAGTCCATCTGGTAGCCCTGGCGGTCGCCCTTGCCGGGGGCGCTCTGGGCGGCGTCGCGGAAGGGGCCGTAGAAGGCGCTGGCGTACTTCACGGCGTAGCTGAGGATGGCGATGTGGTCAAAGCCCTCGCCGTCGAGGGCCTGGCGCAGCGCGGCCACGGTGCCGTCCATCATGCCGGAGGGGGCGATGACGTCAAAGCCCGCGCGCGCGTGGTTCACGGCCTGGGCGCCCAGCATCTCGAGCGTGGCATCGTTGTCGACCACCAGGCGCTCGTCGTCGCAGAGCTTGCCGCAGTGCCCGTGGCTGGTGTATTCGCAGAAGCAGAGGTCGGAGATGGCGACCATGTCGATGCCGGCGTCTTTGGCGCGCCGCACGGCCGTGCATACCTCGTTGTCGGGGGCGTGGGCGTGGCGGCCCAGCTCGTCCTTGGCCTGAGCGGGAGTGACGCCGAACAGGATGTAGCCGCGCACGCCGAGCTTTTCGGCGCGCTTGAGTTCCTTGACGGCGAGGTCGGGCGTGAGCTGGCTTACGCCGGGCATGGACTTGACGGGCCGGCTCTTGCCCCTGCCGGGAATGATGAAGAGCGGGAGAATGAAATCGGCGGGCGTGACGACGGTCTGTGCAACGAGGTCGCGCAGGGCCTGGCCGCGCCGAAGGCGTCGAGGTCTGTGGATCATGGCGCCCTTATATCAGGGCCAGGCCGCCGGTCTCCAGGGTGGCGGCCCGTTTTGCCCCGTGAGGCCGGCGCCGATTCCTGTTCGACAGCAGGCCCCGACCATCGGACAATCCCCCCATGCGTTCCAAGCCGCGTTTGATCCGTGCCTGGCTGCACTACCTGCGCAAGCCCACGCTGCAGTTTCTGCCGATTTTGAGCGGGCTGGTGGTCCTGCTGCTGCTGGGCGGGTTGGCGTTTACCCAGTTTTATGAAGAGCAGCTGAGCTTTGGCAAGTCCACCTATCTGGTTTACACGCTGCTGTTCGGCGAGCAGATCAGTCCCGCGCCCGAACACTGGCTGCTGGAGATCATCTGCTTTATCACGCCGCTGCTGGGGCTGGTTGTCATCCTCGACGGCGTGGTGCGCTTTTCGTATCACATCCTGCGGCGAGACGAAGCTTCCCCCGAATGGGTCCAGGCCATGGCCAAGACACTCAAGGATCACGTCATTCTCTTCGGCCTGGGCAAGGTCGGTGTGCGCATCCTGCAGCAGCTGCTCAAGCTGGGCGAAGTCGTCATCGTGCTCGAGAAGGACAGCAACTGCATCAACCTGACCTACGCGCGCAAGCACGGCATTCCGGTGCGCGTGGGCCACGGGCGCGAAGACGGCGTGCTGGAAGAGCTCAACGCCGCCCAGGCCAAGTCCATCATCTGCGTGACGGATGACGACCTCGCCAACATCGAGCTGGCCCTTGATGCGCGCAAGATCCGCCCCGACATCCGTGTCGTGCTGCGCATGTTCGACCAGGAACTGGCCGGCAAGATCCGCGAGAGCTTCGGCATGTCGCTGGCCTTTTCCACGGCCGAGCTGGCCGCGCCGCTGTTCGCGACTGCCAGCGCCGACCCCAGCATCGTCAACGCCTTCTACGTGGACGGCAAGCTGCTGGTCGTGGCCAACGTCTACGTCTGCGGCGGCTCGGCCCTGCGCGGCCTCTCCATCCGCGATCTGGCCAAGGACCTGCCTCTGTTCATCCTCAACCACCGGCGTGGAGATGTTCACACGCTGTATCCCGGCGGCGATGTCGTGCTGGCCGAAGGCGACGAGATTACCCTCCAGACGGAGCCGTCCACGCTCAAGCGCGTGCACGAGAAGAACGGCGGCAAGCCCAGCACCATGCGCCTGGACAAGGCTCACGCAAAGGTGATGTAAAGGAAGTACAGCGCAAAGCCGCTCAGGAAGAAGATGCCCGCCAGGCTCAGCCAGCGCATGCGCTCGCCGGGCCTCAACTCCGGCGCCACCCAGGGCGCAAACACCGCGCGGTGGTTCAGCACGGCGAAGAACGGCGCACTCAGGAAGCTCAACGTCGTGGCCAGGTCCACCAGGAACTTGAACTGGCCCGCCGGCACCGCCGCCAGGATTCCCAGGCTGCCCAGCGCCATCACCGCCATGGCCCCCCGATACACCCGCGGCTGCAGCGTGGCCAGCCCGTCTTCGCGCTCGGCTTCGCCAAAGCGCTTGACCAGCGTGGCCAAGGCCCGGGGAAAGCCGTCCACCACCGTGAGTGTGGTCGAAAACATGACCGAGAGCGCGCACAGCCCCAGCAGGGGCCGGCTCCACTCGCCGAGGCTGGCGGCGTAGAGGTTGACCACCTGGGCGCCAAAGCGCGCCGCGTTATCCTCGAACTTCGCCCCGGAGTGGAACATCACGCCCGCGCCCATGGCCATGAAGCACAGCGCCAGCAGCGCCGTGCCGTAGTAACCCACGTTGAAGTCCAGCAGGGCCTGCCGCACCGAGGGCCGGTGCCCGGTGTCGTCGCGGCGCGCCAGGGTCCAGAGGGAATGCCAGATGGAGACGTCAAAGGCGCTGGGCATCCAGCCCACGAGTGCCGTGATACGCACGAGGTGGGCGCGGTCGGTCAGGGCGTCCTTCGGCGGCAGCCATCCGGGCTGCGACCACTCGATCTGCGGCAGCACCAGCAGCGTCGCCGCCAGCGTCGAAACCGTGAGCCCGGCCACCAGCAGCTTGTTGGCGCGGTCCAGCCACTTGAAGCGGCCCGCCGCGAGCATCAGGGCCGAGGCCAGCATCAGCAGCGCCGACATGGCCACAGGCGCCGAAAGGTTCAGGCCCGCGACCTTGGGCGGCTCGTAACTGAAGCCCAGCACGGCGCAGGCTATGCCAGCCGTGACCACCGTGACCACGGCCTGCACCGTGAAGCAGGTGCAAAGCGTCAGGGCCAGGTAGACCCACAGCGCCCAGCGACCCTGCCGCCGGTAACCCTCCAGCAGGCTGGTGCCCGTGGCCGCCGCGTAATGGGGACCAAAGGCAAACGCCGGATACTTGAGCAGGTTGGCGAGCACGATCACCGCCAGCAGGCCAAAGCCGAAGTCGGCGCCGGCCCGCGTGCTCTGCACGAAGTGCGACACGCCAACGGCCGCGCCGGCAAACAGGAGTCCCGGCCCCAGCGCCCTCATGAAGGTGCGCGGAGGCGGCAAGGCGCCCTGGATGTTCTGAGCCATGGGCGGATTGTGAAAATGCGCACGCGACATTCAAGCGGCCCTGCGGCCTTGCATCGAGCGGGGGAAAGGATAATTTGACCACGCGTTCAAACGGCGGCCCTGCGGGGGCGAGGCCGCCCGGAGAGACCCATGAAGCCCGCAAGCGGCGGCGCCGAGGAAGTCCGGGCGCGCGCCTTTCTCGCCGCACTGAGAGAAGAAATCCTGCGGCACCCCGGTGTAGGCCATTCGCTGCTGGGTCGCATGAACACCGACCCCCGCTCGCGCTTTGACTTCAAGATTCTTGCCTCGCAGCACTTCGCGCTCGTGGGCAACTTCACCCGCTACATGGAACTGCTGCTGCTCAACGCGCCGGACAGCGAGGCCAAGTGCTGGCTCGCCAAAGTGCTCGTCGATGAATACGGCGAGCGCAGCGAGGGCGAAGATCACGCCCAGCTTTACATGCACTTCATGCACGCGGCGGGCATTGCGCCCGGCACCGAGTACGACCACCCGCTGCACCCGGAAGTCGTGGGCTTCATACGCGAGCATTTCAGAATCTGCACGCAGGAGCCCTTCCTCGTGGGCCTGGGTGCGCTGGGCCCGGGCCACGAATGGGCCATTCCCACCATGTTCACGCACGCCGTGGCGGGCCTGCGCAAGGCCGGTTTCAAAGAAGAAGAGATCCTCTATTGGACCTGCCACCAGGAGCAGGACCAGGACCACGGCGCGTGGCTGGAGGAGGCGCTGGCCAAACTCTGCAACAGCGACGAAGCCCGCGAACAGATCCGCAAGGGCGCGCTTTTGAGCCTCAACGCGCGCGAACGCTTCTGGTGGGGCGTGCTGGACAAAATCGCCACGGAGAAAACACGGGCGGCCCTGCCCTTTGTTCAGCCCAGCACCGCCGGCAGCGAGGCTTCGCAGCCGACACTGCGCGAACTGCGCGCGAGATGGAAGGTCGTCGCCGAGCTGCGTGAAAGCTAGTGGCCAACTGCGAATGTCGAATGTCGAAATTCTTCTAAATGCCAGGTTTGACTGAGTGAGCGTTGGGAGCGGGACCCGGACACCGTTGAACGGACCTACCGGTTCGGACTGGCAATTACAGTGTTTCACACGGGCCAGACTTGGAGCAGAACATATGAAGCCTCGTTCGAACAGCTTCGCCAATTGCTTCGTTCTGGAACCGCGGTCGGCGCGCAGATTGAAGAAGCTCAAGGGGCGCAATCGAAGGCCGATTTCATCAGCACGATGAGCATCGCCCACAAGGAGGCGCGCGAAACACGGTTTTGGTTGCGCCTGATCGGAGAATCAGGCCTGTTGCGAGAGCCGCCCGCGAGCGCTCCAAAGGGCGTCCTAAAGGCCACACCCAAACTAGCGGAACTCAGACAAGAGGCGGCTGAACTGGTAAAAATCCTCGGCTCAATTGTCGCCAGCGCGCGCAATAACAAGTAGTTAGGAAATCCATTCGCAATTCGACATTCGCAATTCGGGATTGACTCCATGATCGACACGCTCTTCATCGCAGGCTTCGGCGGCCCCACCAAGGGCTGCTGCAAGAAGTTCGACCCCTGCCCCGGCGAGGCTTACTGCTTTGTCTCCGGCATCTATGGCCACAACCCCGCGCGCAAGGCACGCATCGATGAAGTCGCCGCCCATTACAAGGAGCTGGGCGGCTTCTCCAGGTTCAACGAAATCACCGAGGCCCAGGGCCAAGCCGTCATCGCTGAACTCAAAAAGCGCGGCCATAACCTCAAGCTCGTTTGCGGCTACTTCTATTGGAACCCGTACATCATGGACCAGGTCGCGGCCATGGCAAAGGCCGGCAGCAAGGAGTTCATGGCGCTGGTGATGGCGCCGCAGCAGAGCGCGATTTCCTGGGACGGATATCTAAGGCGCATCCAGGAAGGGCTCGAGGCGCTGCCGGGTGAGAAGCCACAATTCAAAGCCGTGGTCGATCCGTTCTTCGACAAGCCCGGTTTGATTGAAGCCTGGGCCGACCACGCCCAGAAAGCTGCCAAGGGCATCGGCGCGGAATTCACCAAGGACGACACGGCCGTCATCTTCTCCGTGCACGCCGTGCCGCAGGCGCTGGTGAAGACCTCACCGTACGTGAAACAGGCCGAGGCCACGGCCCAACTCGTGGCCGAAAAGATCAAGGCCAAACACTGGAAGATCGGCTACCAGAGCCAAAGCAGCGACAGCAAGATCAACTGGACCGAGCCGTCACTGGAACAGGCGATTGCGGAACTGGTCAAAGCCGGAGCCAAGAAAATCGTCGGCGTGCCCATCGGTTTCCTGTGCGACAACGTGGAAGTGCTCTACGATTTAGGCATCGAAGGCAAACACGAGGCCGAAAAACAAGGCGCAAAACTCGCCGCCGCCGAGGCCGTCAACACCCACCCCGCGTTCATCAAGATGCTGGCCGATGGCGTTGAGGCGAAGCTGACATAGAGCCCGCCCGCTGCAATTGAGGCGCTTTAATGCCAAAACTCAACAAAGCCGCGCTGACCAAGGCATTTGCCGATGACTGGCGAGACTACTTCCGCTCACTCAAGGCTAAGTACCCCGATGAACGCTGGTACGGCTTTTTCGCAATCGGCCACGACGACATGTTCGGAATGACGCCCGTTGCGCTGGGAGAGAGCGATCTGCGCCGTCGATGCGAAGCGAGAGCAGCGAAGAAAGGGGGAGCGGTCGAGAAGTTCATGGAAAGCGATCGCTTCGACATTTGCGCTTCCAACTATCATTCCGAGGGCGAAGTGAGCAAGCGAGTCGACGCGGTTATTGACCCGCTCGGTGACAGGTACGAACTCTCTGAAAGAGAGTACGAGAATTTCATGCAGGCGTACTTGGAGAGCGCAATCAGCGCGCTAAAGGTTTTGGATAAGGAAGGCCTTTTCGGCGTGGGTGTGGAGCGCATGAAGATAGTGGTCAGTATAGCGGGAACTGACCAGAGCGATCTCAGTCGCAGGGATTGCGCGCGATTGACAAACCCACCTGCCGCACTGGTCGAGTTCGAACGCCAGTTGCAGATCGATGAACCCGTGGGCACCTATCGGACCTTGGGAAAAACTCCAATTTACCAAGTGAACGATATGCGCGTCTCATCTGACGGCTCTGTCATCGCCATGTGCGGATCCAACGAAATAGAACTTTGGACTCTCAACGATGGGAAATCTGTGGTGCGGTCTTCGGCCAAGGGCAACCATTGGCGGCTCGCGTTGTCGGGCGACGGTAGCCTCTTGGTGGTGTCGGACGGAAACTTAGTTCGCCTATGGAGACGCGCCCCTGCAAGCGCAAAGAGATGGTCCGAAGGGCCCGTGATGTTTGAAGCGCCTGAACAAGTGAACGGGTTGGCCTTTTCTCCTGACGGCCTTCGTCTCCTTGTGATGGATTCGTCAGGTGCGCTGCACTGTCTGAATGCAGCATCAGCGACTGTCGTTTGGCGTGCAGACATTGCATATCAGCGAGACTTCGAAATCAGTCCAGATGGAAAGCTAATCGTCGGCATTTCGGGTGAGCACTCTTTGATTTTCGATGCAAAGAACGGGCGGGAAATCCGTCGCCTCGAAGCAAATGTAGCGTGTGTAGCTTTCTCTCCCGATAGCCAAACGATGGTGATCGGAACAGAAGGAACCTTAGTGGCCAACGAGAGGCAGCACAATGCGTCCGTCCTCATTTATTCAGTGAACCGGGCGCGGCTTAAAAGACAATTCTCCATGCGCGCCAAAGATGTACGGGCGATTGCGGTTTCAAATAATGGTACACGCGTTGCGGTATCCGTCGCGGGTGGATGGATTAGAGTTATGAACCTGGTGTCTGGCGAAATCGTGGAATCCGTCCGAGGCCGACAGGAATCTGTGGATTCTCTTTCGTTCCTTCCTGGTGACAAGGAACTTGTGGGCGCTGGCCGGGATGTTGACGAAGGGCCGCCTGTCTACATTTGGAAACTTCCTTGAAGACTGCCGCCGAGCCCAAAAACTCCATTGTGTCGGTTGCCCTTGCTACCTCCGGCAACTCGTCTGCGCTCCTCGACATGATGGCCGATTTCAATGCAATCGAGGGCATTCCGTTCTCGCGCGCAAAGTTTGGGCGGGCGCTCAAGCAGCTTCTGGCGGACCCTTCGCTGGGCCTCGTGCCGCTGTTTTTGGTGAGGCGTGAGATCGTTGGCTATGCCGTGGTCACCTACAACTTCGACCTCGAATGGGGCGGGCGCGACGCCTTCATCACCGAGTTCTACATCAAGCCGGAGCATCGCAGGCTGGGCTATGGCGCGCAGGCCATGGCACTGCTGGAAAAGCTGGCGCGGCGCAACAAGGTGAAAGCCCTGCATCTGGGCGTGCGGCGCGAGAACGTTGCAGCCGCGCGGCTTTATGAAAAGGCCGGGTTTACGGATTGGACGCGGCGGGTGATGATGAAGGTGCTTAAAGGCTTTTACCGCCAAGGACGCCAAGATCGCCAAGAACTGCCTGCGGCAAGAAACTTCAGAGAAGGCACGGCGAATCACGCTTCTAGTTTTTCTTGGCGCCCTTGGCGTACTTGGCGGTGATATGAGCCAGGGTTTGCCTCCATGCGACAGCGCATCGCTTACTCCTTGCTGCAAGCGTGGTACTGCATCATCGAGTGCGGGATTCTTGTCGTGCTCAACCTGCAGTTCTTCCGGGCAAGCGGAAAACCGCCTCGCGCGCGTGGCTGATTCCCTTGATGCTGGTTCAGATTGCCGGGCTGGGCGTGGGCAACTTTGGCCCTTCGAAACTTTGGCGGCCTGGCCTTGGGTGCCTGGCGCGCTTTGAAAGTCCCGGCTGATTCATCACTAATCAGAGCCTGATGTCCGTATAATGCGGTAGCCGCGTTTGCGGCTGCCATGAGCCGAACATTTTCCTGGTTCTTGACGTTGCGCGGGCGGCTGGTGCTGCTGGTGTGCATCGCCACGCTGCCGGCCATGCTGTTCACGTTCTATGCCGCCAACAACGAGCGCAGCGCGGCCGCCAAGCGCATGGAAGAAGAGGCGCGGCATCTGGCCGTGCTGGCCTCGCGCGAGCACCGGGCGCAGTTTGAAGGCGCGCACAATCTGCTGGTGCAGCTGGGCGAAATGCTGCGCCGCCAGGGCGATGGCGCGCCGCTGACGCAGAATCCCGAGTTCCTGCCCGCGCTGCTGGCGGGTTTCCCGCAGTTCGCGAACATCGGCGTGCTTTCTGCGCAGGGCGACGTGCTGGGCAGCGCCTACCCCATCGAACATCCGGCTTCGTGGCGCGACAACCCGGCCTTTGCGCGCGCGCTGAAATCAAACGAGGTCGAAACCGGGCAGTACGTAGTGGGGCTGATCGTGGGCCGACCCGTGGTGCAGCTGGCCTACGCCGTGCGCGGCGCTTCAGGCGCGGTGCGCAGTGTGCTGTTCGTGGCGCTGGACCTGCAATGGCTGGATCGCCTGGCGCAGCAGGTGAAGCTGCCGCCGGATTACATGCTGATCATCGCCGATCGTGATGCGCGCGTGCTGGCCCACGGCGGCGAACTCAGCAACGAGTCGTTGGCCACAGGCGCAAGGCTTGGCGGCGCCCGCGAACTCTCAGGCGGCACTTCGACTCTGCTCAAGTTGAGTGAAGGCGGCCCGCGCCGGCTGTTCGTGGGCGAGCCCATGGAAGGCGTGCCCGGCGTGACAGTGCTGGCCGGCCTGCCATTTGAGCGCGTGGCGACAGAGGCCGATTTCGCCTTCTTCCGCACGCTGGGCGCGCTGGCGCTCCTGACGCTTTTCACCGTGGGCGCCGCGTTGTTTGCGGCCGATGTTTCGGTGCTGCGTTCGCTGCGCGGGCTCTCGCGCGCGGCCAGGCACTTTGGCGAGGGCGAGCTGCAAACGCGCGCGCGCGTTTCGCGCGGCGGCGGCGAAATGCGGGAGCTGGCCCAGGCGTTCAATTCCATGGCCGGTGCCCTCGAAGCGCGCCACCGTGAAAGCATTGCCGTCCAGGACCAGTTGCGGGCGCTTTCTCAGCGCCTGCAGCTCTCGCGCGAGCATGAGGCGGGGCGCATCGCGCGCGAGCTGCACGACGAACTGGGGCAGATGTTGACGGCGCTCAAGCTTGACCTCGCCGCTTTGCGCCGCCGCTGCGGCAAAGAAGGCAGCGCCTCGTGCGTGCCGGCGCTCGATGGCGGCATCAGCGAACTCAGTGCGCGCATTGATGCCGCGATTGATTGCGTGCGCCGCGTTTCCTCCGAGTTGCGGCCCACGGTGCTTGACCGGCTGGGCCTTGCGGCCGCGCTGGAGTGGCAGGCGCGCGAGATTGAGTCACGCACGGAGCTGAGTGTGCTCGTGGACATCAAGGGCCTGGGCGACGAAGTGCAATGGCTGGTCGCCGTTACGCTGTTTCGCATCGCGCAGGAGGCGCTCACTAACGTGGTGCGCCATGCGCAGGCGAAAACCGTGTGGCTTGAGGTGGAGGGCAGCGACGACTGCATTGAGCTTGTGGTGCGCGACGACGGGCGTGGAATACCAGATATGGGCAAAGCCGCGTCGCTGGGCGTGCTGGGCATGAAGGAACGCGCCAACCTGGTGGGCGGCGAGTTTGTGCTGGAATCGGCGGCGGGCAAGGGCACGACGGCGCGCGTTAAAGTTCCGCGCCAACTGAAGGAGGACGCTCATGCGCTTTCTGCTGGCGGATGACCACGCGATTGTGCGCTCGGGCCTGAGGCAGATCCTCGAGGAGGAGTTTCCGCGCTGCGTGATAGGCGAGGCCGCCACGTGCCCGGAAGTGATGGTGCGCGTCAAGGAAAACGAGTGGGACGCGCTGATTCTTGACGTGTCCATGGCCGGCCAGAACAGCCTGAACATCCTGGGCGACATCAAGGCCGCGCGGCCCAGGCTGCCCGTGATCGTGCTTTCCATGCACGGCGAGCGCCAGTTCGTGATTCGCGCGCTGAAGGAAGGCGCGAGCGCCTATCTGACCAAAGAGCGCGCGCCGGAAGAGCTGTTCAAAGCCATTCGCGCCGTCTTGGCGGGCAAGCGCTACATCAGTGACGCGCTGGCTGAACAGATCGCCGACCACCTGGCGATCGGCGGCAAGCAGGAGCCGCACGAGGCACTTTCGCCGCGCGAGTATGAAATCTTCCTGCTGCTTGCACGCGCCAAAAGCGTATCGGACATCGCCGCGGAGCTGTGCCTGAGCGTGAAAACCGTGAGCACCTATCGCAGCCGCGTGCTCGAGAAAATGGCGCTGCACTCCAACGCGGAACTCATGCAATACGCCCTGACCCGCCGCCTGGTGGACCTGGCCGTGTAGGACAAACACCGACAGCCAACGCCGCATCGTCCTACGCCACAATCAGACAAGAACCGCTGCCGCCGGCACGCCCGTGCGCCGACACTGTGTGCATGGAAGCAGCGATCACTCAGCCTGACTCAAAGCCCGCCGCCGCGCTGGAGTACTTCAGGCAGCGCCTGGCGCAGATGCACCCGGCCTACTTCGCCATGGCCATGGCCACGGGCATTGTGTCGCTGGCGGCCGACCAGCTTGGACTGGGTGTGTTTGCGCGCGCGCTGCTGTGGCTGAACGTCCCGGCTTACTGCCTTCTGTGGCTGGCGCTGGGTCTTCGGATCGCGCTGTTTCCTTCACGCGTGCTGGCGGACCTTTCCAGTCATCAGCGCGGCCCGGGTTTCTTCACGGCCGTGGCGGCGACATCGGTGGTGGGCGCGCAGTCTGTGCTGCTGCTGGACAACTGGCCGGTGGCGCTGGCGCTCTGGTGGCTGGCCCTGGTGCTGTGGTTTGGCCTGACCTGCGCGATTTTCGTGGGCCTGAGCGTGAAGGAAGAAAAGCCCACGCTGGCCGAAGGCATCAACGGCGGCTGGCTGCTGGCGGTGGTGGCCCCGCAATCCGTGGTGGTGCTGGGTTGCGCGGTGGGCGCCGATCGCATACTGGGCCATGAGATTTCGCTCTTCATCCTGATGTCGCTGTGGCTGTGCGGCGGCATGCTCTACATCTGGATGATCTCGCTGATCTTTTTCCGCTACATGTTCTTCAAGTTCGTGCCCTCGGATCTCATGCCGCCCTACTGGATCAACATGGGGGCGGTTGCCATCTCCACCCTGGCCGGCGCGCGGCTGGCGCTTGCCGGCGGCGACGTGCCGCTGATTGCGTCCATGCTGCCCTTCATCAAGGGCCTTACGCTGATGTTCTGGGCCACGGCGACGTGGTGGATTCCCATTCTGGTGATTCTGGGCGTGTGGCGGCATCGCGTGCGCGGCTTTGCGCTCAAGTATGACCCGCTTTACTGGGGGCTGGTGTTCCCGCTTGGCATGTATTCGGTCTGCACGCTCCAGCTTTCCAAGGTGCTCGACGCGCCGTTTCTGCTCGGGCTGTCGCGCGTGTTTGTGGTGCTGGCGCTTGTGGCTTGGGTGCTGACGTTCTTCGGGCTCGCCACGCGCCTGTTGTATGTCTTGCTGCTGGCAACGCGCAGCAGAAGGGAGGCTGCACCATCCCTACCCAGTGTCATCACTCACCAGCAAACAGGGAGACTGTCATGAAAACCAAGCTTGATACCGCCGCGGCGACGGTGGCGTCCGTCGTCGTTCACGACGATGCGCAGGATCAATGCGAGATCGAAATGCGACGCGGCCAGGTGCTGGTCATTCAAGGCATGATCATCACCGTGGTCAGCATACTGGTCTATTGTGCGGTCTGCTTCCAGAGCGGCATCGACACCGAGTTGGCCGCCATTCTGTTTGACGGCGCCTCGCCCATGTTGCTGGCGACGCTGGTTGGCATGGGGCTGGGCACGATGCTCTGGCTCTTTGGCTGCGTCATGTACCTGCGTGCGGCCATGGAGGCCGATCCTGCAAAGGTGCCCGAATAGCCGACATGGTCACTGTCTTTGGCTCTTGTTCTTCAAGCGGTATCCGGAGCCTGCAGGTGTTGAAGGGCCAATTCGCGCGCGACTTCGCGCCGATTGCGGCCAATGTCCATCGCCCACTGCCTCAATACCCGGGCTGCGAGGGACTGCCGGTCAGCCCTGTCTGAAGAACTTGCTCAGGCGGGGGCCGCGCTGCTGGGCGTAGTTGCTCTTGACCCCCACGCCATAAAGCTTGTCAGGCGGCGCCGTAAGCTTCTCGTAGGCCATTTTGCACACGGGCTGGCGGTGGCGGACGATGAGGTCGTCTTCGTAAGGCCGCACCTCGAGCACGGCGGGCGTTCCTTTGACTTCGCCTTTGGCGCCATAACCAAAGCCGGGGTCAAAGAAGCCGGCGTAGTGCGCCCTGAACTCGCCGGCGCTGGTGTCGTAGGGCAGCATTTCGACGGCGAAGTCCGGCGGTACTGAAATGTATTCGTAGGTGCTGAAGATGTAGAAGGCGTTCTGCGACAAGAACAGCGCGCCGTCCTTGGGCTTCCTGATGGGCTCGAAGTAGTCTTCCGGCTCGTGTTGCCCCAAGGCAGCCAGATCAATGGGTTTTGGCTTGAGCGACTTCTTGGCCACAAAGCCGACGATGTCCTGCTCGAGGTCCAGCGTCATCAACAGGCCGTCTCCTGCCGGCTGAGGGACAGCTTCGCTTGCCGCAAACATCAGCGGCGTTTTGCGGCTCAGCCGGGCAAGGTCATTGCCAAGCACGAAGGTGCGCTCACTGTAGAAAATCGTCTGGTTCACGCTGTCGCCCGCGCGCACCTTCACGTCAAAGCTCTTGGGAATGATCTCGAGCCAGAGCTCGCCTTCGTAACCCTCGGGCACGCGGTCGTAGCGCGGGTTTTTGTCGCAGATTACGCGCGTCTGCAGGTCGATGCGCCCCGTGCTGCTTTTGTTGTTCGCGTAGGCCGCCACGCGCTGGGGCAGCTTCAGCGATTCGCGCAGGCGCACGAGATAAACGTTGTCGCGCACCAGCACCGCGGGCTCGCGCAGCGAAATGGGGTAGCGGGCAAAGCGCTCGATCAAATCGCGAACCTTTTCGCCGCCCAGCGGCAGCAGCGAGCCCGTCATCGAATAGGCCTCGACGCTGAGCGTGAGGTCAAGGGAGCTGGGCTGAATCTGCTCGGGTGCGATACCCGCCGCCGAGGCAATGGCGCCGCCTTTGATCAGGCGCGCGATCTCCTGGGACGGGAAGGTGCCGTGACTGGACATGACGCGAAGTGTGCCCAATGCGCAGGCCGAGGGCAAGACACCCTCGGCCTGACACTGCGGAAGAAGGGGACGGCCCCTTGTTGCCTCAGGCCGTGCCGCCTTGCGGCGTCATGAACGCCACGGTTGCGCCTGTGGGGTCGCACACGATGCAGAAGCGGCCCACGTTGGGGATGTCCATGGGTCCGTGCACGAGCTGGCCGCCGTGCTGCTTGGCGAGTTCGGCGCGCTGGTCCACGTTGTCTACGGCGATGTAGGACATCCAGTGCGGCGGAACCTGCGGCGGGAACTCCGGCTCAGTCATCTTCATCATGCCTGCGATGCCGTGCTCGCCGCCGCCGGGCGTCTTGACGAGGCGGTAGGGCGTCTTGCCGTCGCCCATGGGCCAGTCGCTGTGGGTCCAGCCCAGGACCTTGTTGAAGAATTCCAGAGCGCGCTCGTCGTCGCGGGTCATCAGTTCATTCCACATGAACTCGCCGTGGCGGGGCTTGGGCATGGCCTGCGGTTGGGCTTTCTTTGCCGGTTTCTTCGCGGCTTTCTTCGCGACTTTCTTTGCGGGCTTTTTCACGGCTTTCTTCACGGCTTTCTTTGCGGG
>ERZ761602.3168-NODE-3168-length-23824-cov-9.583701_pt1 | contig 23824 bp, 17 predicted proteins | sample MGYA00512165_ERZ761602 | MGnify/ENA primary metagenome ERZ761602 (study PRJEB28899, sample SAMN02445085) | bioreactor sludge metagenome | biome: EBPR sludge; isolation source: Thorneside wastewater treatment plant | place: Australia: Brisbane, Thorneside...
GGCCATCCCTTACGCCCCAGCATCCTCACGGATGCTGGGGCTTTCGGCGTTCTGGCGCATTCAATTTCAGCCCTGAGGGGCAGCGCGCTCCAGCGTCTGCGGATCGTCGAAGAGCTCCCCGGTGCCGATGACGGTGCAGCGGCGGGGATCCTCGGCGATGACGACCGGCAGGCCGGATGCCTGGCGCAGGTAGTCGTCGAGGCCCGGCAGCAGCGAGGTCCCTCCGCAGAGCACCATGCCGCGCTGCAGGATGTCCGCGGCCAGCTCGGGTGGGGTGCGCGAGAGCGCCTTTCGGATGCCCTCGACGATCTGCTCCAGGATCGGGCGGTAGGCTGTCACCGTGTCTTCGGAGCTGACCACCGCGTCCCGAGGAATGCCGGTCGAGAGGTCGCGGCCCTTGACCCGGGCCTGCGCGGGCGCGGCTTCGTCGGGGGTGGCTCGACCGATGCGGAGCTTGATCTCCTCGGCGGTGCGCTCGCCCAGGAGGATGTTCTGCCGCTGCTGGACCAGCGCCACCAGGGCGCGGTCGAGGTGGTCTCCTGCGGCCCGCACCGAGGTGGCGACGACCGTGCCCCCCATGCTGAGGATGCCGATCTCCGTGCACCCGCCTCCCAGGTCGACGATCATGCTGGCGACCGGGTCATGGATCGGCAGGTCGGCCCCCAGCGCCGCGGCGATGGACTTGCCGACCAGCCGCACCTCCCGGCCTCCCGCGGCCCGCGCGGACTCCATGATGGCCCTGCGCTCGACCTCGGTGGTGCCGACGGGCACAGAGACGATCATTCGGGGCCGGACCAGCGGGCGCCCCGCCAGGGCCCGCTCGACGCAGCTGCGGAGGAGCACCTCGGCCAGCTCGAAGTCGGCGATGACCCCCTCGCGGATCGGCCGTACAGCCTGGATGTTCTCCGGCGTGCGCCCGACCATTCGTTTCGCTTCGGTCCCGACCGCAAGGACCTGGGTACCGCCGTTGCCGCGCTGCACCGCGACGACCGACGGCTCTTCGACCGCCAGGCCGCGGCCGTGGACGAGGACCTGGGTGTTGCTGGTTCCCAGGTCGATGGCGATGTCGTTGCCCAGTCGGCCGAGGGCCTGGTCGAAGACCGGCACGCCTCAGTCGCCGAAGGTCTTGATCAGGCTGATCTCTTCGAAGGGCTTGTCGATGATGCTGGCGATGTGCTCGGCGTGCCCGCGGATGGGCTTGTCGGACTGCTGGACGAGGACCCGCTCGCCCGTGTTGGTCACGGCGATGACCTCGAACATGGCGGTCTCGCCGCCCATCACGTGCTCGACCTTCACGACGTCCGAGAAGGGGATGCGGTCGCTGGTCGTCTTGGAGGCGGTGACCCGCGTGACCACGATCGACTGCGTCTCGGCGTCGACGACGATGTTCTCCTGGGCGTTGTAGTAGTAGAGGTGGGCGAACGCCGCCGCCCCCACCACCGCCATCGCGACCAGGAAGCCCAGCATGATGATCAGCGGGTTGGTCTTCTTCTCTACGACCGCGTTGAAGTCGTGAAAGCAGCTCTTGCAGGTGCTGGCAACCGATGGGACATCGGTTCCACAGCTAGGGCAGGTCTTGGTCTCCACGGCGCCTCCGCTCGCAGTTTGCGCTTGCGGCGCGTTGTGTACGCTTGATGAGGGCCGATGTCAACCTGCCTGGTGATCCCTCTCCGCAAGATAGCGGGCCAGGATCGGCAGCAGCATCGGGAGGAACAGCGGCACCTGCGAGCGCTGGCGCTGGTTCCGGTACCGCTTGTAGACCTTCTCTCCGGCCTTGATGAGGGCGCTGGTCTCGGCTGGCAGGCTCATGGAGCGGGTCAGGGCGAGCAGGTGTTCGCGCGGCAGCTCGTCGAGGTCGTCCTTGTCGAAGCGCGAGAAGGGGAGGCCCTCGGTCTTCGCCAGCTCGGCCAGCGGCGAGATCACGGCGTTGAGCAGCTCGGGCCGGGAGACGCTCTCTCCGACCGGCACCTCGAGCTCGATCGCGAGGTCGATCAGGTCGGTCTCGGGGAGATGGGCGAAGAGGGCGAGCTCCTCGTCGGTGAACAGGCCAGCCATTGGTCCTCCCTGGAGGAGGTGACAGTCCCTCCGCGGTGAGTAGTCTTAACCACCTCTCTCTTTGGAGCCGCTGCGTGCTCGCCATCCTCTGGTCCTCCCTGTTGGGCTTCATCGCCGTGCCGTTGACCGCCCTGGTGGTGGCCTTGCGGCGCTGGCAGCTGGGCAAGCGCGGCGTGCTGGAGATCTCCTTCGCCAACGACATGCCGCGGCGCGCCGACCTGGAGGGCGTCGCCAGCACCAACGAGCTGCTCGACGCCCTCGCCGGCGACCCGCTCCTGCGCGCCGTCAAGCTGCGCATCCGCCACCCCAGCATGGGCTGGTCCGCCGCCCAGGAGCTGCATCGCCGCCTTCGAGCGCTGCGGGACGCCGGCAAGCTGGTCTTCGTGCACCTGGAGGTCGCGGGCAGCCAGGAGCTCATGCTGGCCGGGGCCGCCGATCGGGTCTGGCTGGAGCCGGCTGCGGATGTCTTCCTCTCGGGGGTCGGCTCGGAGCTCACCTTCTTCGGGGGCCTCTTCGAGAAGCTGGGTGTGCGCTTCGAGGTCGAGACCGCCGGCGAGTTCAAGAGCTTCGGCGAGAGCTACTCCCGCTCCTTCGCCTCCGCGCCCAACCGGCAGGCCATGAGCGAGCTGGTCGAGGACCTCGCCGATCAGCTGATCGAGAGCATCGCCGAGGGCCGGGGCATCCCCCCGGAGACCGTCCGTCGACTCATGGTGGAGGCGCCCTTCGGGGCCGAGCGGGCGCTGTCCGAGAAGCTGGTCGACGGTCTCGGCCACGCCGACCAGGCCCACGCGGCGATGGAAGAGCTGCTGGGCCAGAACATCAAGCCCCTCTCCTTTCGCAGCTATGCGCGACTGCTCCGGATCGAGCGAGCCCTCTCCCGCTGGGGCAAGCGAGAGCGCCGGGTAGGCGTCGTCCACCTGGAAGGCGCGGTCGTCTACGGCGCGGAGCCCTCGGGCGGAGGCGGGCAGCGCATCGACGCGGACCGGGTCGTGCCGGTCCTGGACGAGCTCGCCGAGCTCGACGCCTTCGGGGCCGTCGTGCTCTTCATCAACAGCCCCGGCGGCAGCGCCCTGGCCAGCGACATCATCGCGCGAGCCGTTCAACGCCTTGGCGCCAGCAAGCCGGTCATCGCCGTCTTCGCCGACACGGCCGCCAGCGGCGGCTACTACATCGGCGCGCCGGCAGCGGAGATCATCGCCAGCCCGGGCACGGTCACGGGCTCGATCGGCGTGGTGGGCGGCAAGCTGGACCTCTCCGGGCTGATGGCCACGCTGGGCGTCAGATCCGAGGCGGTCCGCAGCCCGCCGGAGGGCATGAGCCTCGGGCCCTTCCGCCCCTTCGAGGACGAGGAGCGTCGACGCTTCCGCGAGCTGCTGCTGCGGGCGTACCAGCGCTTCTTGCAGATCGTCGCCGCCGGGCGCCGCCGCCCGGTCGAGGCGATCGAGCCCTTCGCCGCCGGCCGCGTCTGGACCGGCCGACAGGCGCTCCAGCACGGCCTCGTGGACCGCCTGGGCGGCCTGCCCGAGGGCATCGAGCGAGCCCGCTACCTCGCCGGGCTCAGCCCCGAGTCGCCGACCGTACACCTGCGCTTCCCGCCCCCGCGCTTCCGCCTGCTCGCCCAGCTCCTGGGCCGGGACGCTCAGGCTCCCGACCTGGTCGAGCTCTCCCTCCGCACCCTCGGCCCCCTGGGCGACTCGCTCCGCCTCGTCCGCGCCATGCCCGGCCAGGCGCTGGCCCTGTTGCCCTGGAGCGTCGGCCGGGGCTAGTCCCCGTAGACGTAGCGGTACTGCTGCAGGTAGCCCAGCACGCGCCGCACATAGGTCCGCGTCTCGGTGTAGCCGATGTCCTCGGCGAAGCGCTCTCCCTCGGGAGGGCTCGGGTAGAGCGCCAGCCAGCGCTGGACGGCCTCGGCCCCGCCGTTGTAGCCGGCGATGACGAGGGGGAGGCCGGGCTCGACGCCGGCGCCCTTGAAGGTCTCCCGCAGCGCGACGAGCTCGGCCGTGCCCAGGGCGGCGTTGTAGCCGGGCTGGAAGAGGGCGTCCGAGGAGAAGGGCGAGGCCCGGAAGCGCTGCAGGTGGTGCCGCTCTGCCACGGCGGGCATCAGCTGCATCAGGCCGCGGGCTCCGGCGGGCGAGGCCACCCAGGGCTTCAGGGCGCTCTCGGCGTTCATGATCGCGTAGGGAAGCAGCGGATCGAGCCCGGCAGGGACGGCGATCGAGCTGACCAGCTCGGCCTGTGGCCGTGGATAGCAGGCCCGCAAGGCCCAGGCATCGCCCGGCGAGCGCCAAGGCGTGCCGCAGGCGGGCCCCGCGAGCTCCTTGGCGTTTCCGTAGTCGCCCGCCTCCACCAGGGCCAGGGCCAAGGGGACGCGACCGGCCGGCCCGGCGGCCTTGGCGGCCGGGATGAGGCTCTGCAGCTCGGGCCGAGCCCACTCCAGCAGCCCCGCCTCGGCCAGCGCGGTGCCGCGTCGCCAGGCGTCGGTCTGCAGCTCGGCGGGGGGCTTCGGAGGCGGGCCGCGGGTCGGGACCCCCTCGGTTCGCTGCCCCAGGCGCTTGCTGGCCAGCCAGGCCGCCCCCGAGGTGGGCCAGCGGTTGAGCACTGCCTGCCATGCGTCCTTGGCTCCGACCTCGTTGCCTCCCTGGAGGAGGATCCAGGCCCGCCACCAGCCCGCGTAGGCCGCCAGGTCGCTCTTGGGGTGCAGGCGCTGGAAGGTCTCGAAGGACTGGTCGGCCTCGGAGAGGCGTCCCAGGCGGACCTGGCTCCAGGCGATGAACCAGCGGGCATCGTCGGCGAACGAGGAGCTCGGGTAGCGCCCCAGGTGGTCGCTCAGCAGGGGGATCGCCCGCTCCAGCTCGCCCTTGTCGTAGGCGAGGTAGCCGAGCTTGTAGCTGGCCTCGTCGGCCTGGCTGCTGCTCGGCGCCGCGGCCAGCAGCGCGCTGTAGAGCCGGGCAGCCCCGGCGTGGTCGCCGACCCGCGAGGTCGCCAGCGCGTGGTCGAAGCGCTGCGAGGGCGAGGGCGAGGAGATGCGCTCGAAGGCGGCGATGGCCCGCGGATAGTCCTTGGCCCGGAAGGCCAGCCGGGCCTCCTCCGAGGCGGAGCGCACGACGCCCAGGCTGTCCTCCAGCGCCAACGCCTCGCCGTAGCGCCGCTGCTTCTGCATCGTCTCGATGCGCTCGCGCAGCAAGGCCTTGCCCGCGTCGGTGCTGCGGTCCTCGACCGGGAGCCCCCGCGTGGTCAGCCAGGCCTCGGCCTGGATCGCGAAGGGGCTGCTCGGGTTGCGGGCCCAGATCTTCTGCATCACCGGCACGGCCTTGTCGGGCTCGCCCCGCCGGATCGCCCCCTGGGCCAGCCACCAGCGCGTCTCCCCCGGATCGGCGCCCCCCGGGCCGGGCACCTTGCCCGCCTCGCCCAGGCTGCCGGCGATCAGCGGCGCCAGCACCGCCCGCGCCTCTTCGTAGGCGCCCTGCTCGACCAGGGCCCGCCCCCGCAGCATGGCGGCCCGCTCCCCCGCGTCGCCGCTCAGGGTCGCCTCGGCCAGCACCGCGGCCGCTTCGGCCCAGCGCCCGGCCGCCAGCAGGACCTCGCCCCGCACCAGGCGCTCGTAGGGCCGCAGGCCCGGGTCCCGCACGCCATCCAGCAGCCGCAGGGCCTCCTGGGGTTGGCCCAGCCCGGCCTGGCAGCGCGCCAGGGCCAGCCCCAGCGCCTCGGTCTCCACCTCGCGCAGCTCGGCGACGATGGTCGGGCAGTCGCCGGTGGCCAGGGCGACCGTGGCCGCTGCGGAGGGGCCGGCCAGGGCCGCGGGGCTGGCGAGGAGCCCGCCGAGGAGCCCGCCGAGGAGCCCGGGAGGAATCAGGAGAGAGGGCGTGGAGCGCATCGTCGGGAGTGCCTCAGTAGCTGGAGCCGAGCCAGGCGTAGGCGCCGCCCAGGCTCCCCGGCGCGTATCCACCGTCGCCGAGGACGGCGAAGGCGTAGCCCAGGCGCAAGGTCACCGGGATGCCCCAGCCCAGGACCGCCGAAGCGGAGAGCTCGGCGCCGCTGCCCACCCGCAGGCCCGCCAGCGTCTCGGGGGAGGTGAAGTCGGTGAAGGCGTTGCCCGCGTCGACGAAGGCGGCCCCCGAGAGCCCCCGGGCGAAGAAGGGCAGGACCCCCAGGCCACGGTCGACGTAGAGCAGCGGCAGCCGATACTCGGCGCTGCCCAGGTAGTAGTTGTCGCCGTAGACGACCGCGGTGGGGAAGCCGCGCAGGGCGCGCCACTCGTCGGGCAGCGTGTAGTAGGCGCTCTCGCCGAAGCTGCCGCCCAAACGGTAGGAGCCGTAGCGGTTCTCGTCGCCGGTCGAGAATCCCCCGGCCAGCTTCGTGGCCAGCACATGGTTCGCCGCCCAGGGGACGGTGCGGTACTCCCGCCACTCGGCGGTGATCTGGAGCTGGGTGAAGCCCACCCACTGGTCCTGGTCGTCCAGCACGAAGGCCCCGATCCACGGGGCGCTCAGATCACCGACCAGCGAGAGGATCCGGCCCTGCTCCGGCGAGATGGAGGTGTCGTAGGAGCGTCCGCGGGCATAGCGCCAGCCGCCGCCGACGCTGCTGATGAAGCCACGGGTCGGCAGGAAGGGCCGGTAGGCGCCGTCGGTGAGCGCCTCAAGGGGCTGCCGGCTGGTCCCCGACCAGCGCCCGAAGACCGAGCGGTACTCGTCGATCGGGTGGGTCAGCTGCGCATAGGCGCGGATGCGCTTGTCCCAGTAGCGCTCGTTGCTGCTCTCGACGCTGGGAACGTAGCTGCCGCCCTGCGAGGGGGCCGAGGGCTGCACGTACAGATCGCCATAGGGCACCGCGTAGGCGTAGGCGCCGGCGGTGATGATCGGCACCCAGCGGTTCCAGGCCAGCGAGGCGCCCCAGCCCAGGAACCGTGCGTCGGTCCGGTAGCTGAGGTAGCCGCTGTACAGCCAGCGCCGCAGGGTGTCCGCGCCCGAGGTCGAGAGCATCCCCTGGAAGCCGAAGGTCGTACTTGTGATCGTCGGCAGGACGTAGCGAGGCGGGAGCAGGCTCCCCCAGGGGGAGTAGCGTCCCACCGGCCGGGTGAAGGGGTAGTCCTCCTCCTCGGGGCCGTCGAGCTCGACCACGGTCGCGCGCTGATCGTCGGCACCGGCGTCGGGCGCGTCGGCCCCGGCGTGGCTGCTCGGCTCTTCGGGGAGGCCCCAGCTGCCGGGCCAGAGACGGGCGTGGTGGAAGGCTCCTCCGACGCCCTCCAGCCCCGGGTAGGGCAGCCGCTCGACCAGGGACATCGCGGGGCCGCGCGCCTTCCAGGGGTCGGGCTCGGGTTCGGGGTCGGGTTCAGGTTCGGGGGCGGGCTCGGCGGGAGGCTCCTCGGCCGGGGCCTGCTCCTGCTCCCAGCGCTGGCGCGCCTTCTCGGCCCGGTACAGGCGGGCGGCCACCTGGACATCGCCCTCGGCCGGCAGGGCCTCCGCCAGCGGCGTCGCCTCCTCCATCGGGCGCGCGAGGTCGCCCCGGTCGATCCAGGTGGAGCGGTCCAGGTCCAGCCAGGCGATGCGAGAGCCGGCGTGGTGGAAGCTCTCGTAGACGAGGGAGGTGCCGTCGGGGTGAGGGGAGGGCGAGAAGGCGCCCCCCAGCACATTGGTGACCTGGAACAGTCGCTCACTGTCCAGGTCCAGGGCGTAGAGGTTGAAGATGCCGGTGCGATCGCTGGAGAAGTACAGCGTGCGCCCGTCGGGGGACCAGGCCGGGTCCATGTCGTGGGCGAGGTCGACCGTCACCCGCCGCCAGGGCTCGCCGGTCGCGGTGGTGAGCCAGAGGTCCCGGTAGCCATCGCGCCAGACCGAGATGGCCACGAACCTGCCGTCGGGCGAGAAGCGCGGCGTGGAGAGCTGGGTGGCGTCCTCGTGCTCGGTCAAGGGATCGAGCTTGCGGTCGACCGTCAGCCGGGCGAGCTGGTTGTTCTGCACCGCGTTGGTGACGGTCAACATCACCTGTCCGTCCGGCGAGAACTCCGGATCCCGCGCCCGCTGTCCCCGGGTCAGGCTCTCCACCCCCCCGCCGATGGTGTAGAGGCTGACGTCGTTCCAGACGTTGTAGCGGTTGACCACCCGCGAGGAGCTGAAGGCGAAGGCCTCGCTGTCGGCCCGCCAGGTGAAGGTCGAGGCCGTCCGCCCGTTCAGCTCGATCTCGGCCCCCTGGCCGTCCCGCTCGGCCATCCAGATGGCCGGCCCCCGCCGGGGATCGGTGCAGGAGTAGACCAGCCGGCTGCCGTCGGGGCTCCAGGAGGGGGTCGTGCAGCGATGGCCCTCGGGCGTCAGGAAGCGCGGCTGGGTCAGGCCCTGGGCGATGACCTCGTCGGCCTGCCGCTGGTAGCGGGCCAGGAACTCCTCCCGCCACTCCTTGTAGAGGGGCACGAGCCGCTTGCCGAAGACGCGCTTGCCGGGCAGCAGGTAGGGGATGCCGCGGCCGTAGCTGTGGATCCAGTCGGTCCAGACGTCCTCGCCGCGGGTGTCGGCGATGAACTGGATGAAGTCCTGCCCGAACAGGTAGCGCAGGTTGCCGCCGGGGGGCTCGCGGATCCAACCGTCCATGGTGCCCAGCGGCGGGAAGCCGTCCTCGAGCGCGGCCATGCGCTTGATCATATGGGCGATCGTCGATCGGCCCCGTCCGGCCGTCGTGTGGCGGGTCTCCTGGAAGGTGGCGAAGCCCTCGATCACCCAGCCGGGGCTGACCCGGTTGACGCTGATCACCCGCCCCAGGACCGCCCGCACCGCGCCGGGCAGGCCCTCCACTGTCTCGATGTGCAGGATGTGGACCAGCTCGTGGGTGAGGATGGTCTGGTTCCAGTCCTCGTAGGAGGAGAGGGTCGAGTCCTCGCCCGGGGCGGTCACGTAGATGACGATGGTGTTGACCGGGATGGTCTGCGCATAGCCGTTGGCCGCGTCGGTGCGGTCGACCAGGACCACCTCGATCCGCCGCCGTGGAGCCGTCTTCAGCTCGGCCGTCAGCTCGTCCCAGGCCTGCTCCAGGATGGTGGCCGACTGCTCGGCCAGCTTCTCCTCCCCGCCGTGGAAGGTGATCCGGAAGTGATCGGTGGTCATCGACCGCCAGGTCAGCTCGGGGTCGTAGGCTGCCCCGCGGGCCGCCGCCGGAGCCAGCAGGAGGGCGAGGCCGAGGGTGAAGGAGCGCAGGGTCCGAAGCACGGGCCGTCCGAGGCGGGAGGTCTCAGAACCAGTAATGCACTCCACCGCCGATGCTCGCGCTGGTCGCGAAGGTGCTGGGCGTCCCAAGGTCCAGGTTCAGCCCCCACTCTGCGGTGAAGCCCAGGTTCTCGAGACCGAACATGAAGAAGTCCGCGCCCATCACCGGCTGCACCCGGAAGGCCGGCTCACCCGCCGCCACGTTGAGACCCGCGCCGGCGCCCAGGAACAGGTTCATGTTGTCCTCGGCGACCACGCCGTAGAGCACCCGCCCCCCGGCCAGGGCGTCGGCGGGCGTGCCGCCGGTGGCTCGCACGCCGGCCAGGGCCTCGACCTGGATGTTCAGGGCCGGCTTGCCGGTGGGCAGGCCATAACGAACGGAGAGCGCCGGGACGCTGCCCAGGTGGGCGTTGGCGCCGATGGCCAGCCGGTTGCCGAGGTCCTTGGCCTGGGCGGGAGTGCAGAGCAGGAGGAGGGCTGGGAGCAGGAGCATGGCGGGTCCTCGGGGTGCGTGGCCGAGGGTAACCCAGAAGCGAGGGAAAGTCTTGACGTGTCTCAGCCCCGGCGCCGCCAGACCGCCAGCAGGCCCACCATCCAGCCCATCAGCCCCGCCACTCCGCCGACCGGGCTGCAGCCCACCAGCCGCGGATCCGAGAGCAGCGGTCGGCCGTCGCTGGCCCCGCCGCCCAGGCCGTCCTGGTCCGCCCCCGAGCCCGGCAGCCCGCCCAGCAGGCCGTCGGGGTCCAGGCGCTCGGGAACCCAGCCAATGCCGTCGGTGCAGCCGGCGCCGAAGGTGTAGCTGCCCTGCTCGGGGAAGTTGCCGCTGCGCCCGTCGACCGTCTCCCAGAAGAAGTGGTACAGATGACAGTCGACCGGCTGCAGCGCCAGCTCGGCGGTGTAGACGCCGCGGGTCTCGACCCCCCAGGTCAGGCTGAGCGGGACGACCTCGCGGTCCATGATCACGTCCAGGCGGGCCGGCGCGGCCAGCTCCAGCCAGTCCGCCATCAAGGTGGCGGTGCTGCCCGCGGACTGCGGGGTGTGGGCGCCCATGGCGACCGGGCCGCTGCTGTCGATGGCGCCGCCCCCGAAGTCCTGGGTGTAGTAGTCGCCGGCCACCCCGGTCCCCAGCTCGGTGTAGTCGGTCATGATGTTGGCGCGGTGCCCCGAGCTGCACATCCAGCCGATCATGATGGTGTTGTAGGGGTCGCCGTAGCCGTAGGCGATGTTCTCGCCGATGTTGCCGCTGTCGTAGAACCAGCCGACCCGGGTGCCGAAGTCGGTGCCGTCGCTGCTGCTGTGGCTGAAGTTGCCGGTCGCCTGCATGTCCAGGCTGTGGTAGCGCCCGGCCTCGGCCAGCCCCATGTCCAGGTAGAGCGGGTCGTGCGGGCTCTTCTCGGTGCCCGTGAAGCTGTCGTAGCTGCAGGGGTAGATGTCCTTGAAGGCCTCGGGGTCGACCCGGACCGCGTTGGTCCACAGGTGCAGCTCGCGCTCGGAGGAGGAGGGGTAGCCGTCGGTGTACGGGTCCGTCGAGGGGACGCCGTAGCCCTGCTGGGCGAGGGCCGAGGCGCTGAGGAGGAAGAGGATCACGCGTGCTCCTGGAGCCACTGCTGGGCGAAGACGGCGGCTTGCTCATAGCCGGCCTTGAGCTCGGCCCCGATCTGCTGCTCGATCTTGCCTCCGATCAGCGGGATGCGCACGCGGATCTCGATCCTGACGATCCTTTCACAGGTGTCGCCGCTGCCGACCAGGCCCCAGCTGCCCTTGACGGTCAGCTTGTCGGCCATGGCGTCGGGCACGACGACCCAGTCCATGCGGGTGTTGGAGATGTCGTGGGTCTCCTCCATGACGTAGTTGAAGCGGTCCTGGCCGATCACCTTGGCCACCGGGGCCGGAAAGGTCTGCTCGGGCCGGACCCGCACGCGGCGGACCCGTCGCCCACCTTCGGTCCGGTCTTCGAGCACCTGCCGGTCGATGCGGCTGCGCGCGGCGCTCTCGACCTCGAAGGGCTCGCTGAACAGCTCGGCGTAGGCGCGGGCGGCCGAGACGGGGAAGCGGTGGCGAAGCTCGAACTCCACGGAGACCTCCTTGGGCCCCTTGGCTTAATTGGAAACCGTGGCCGGCGTACCCGGGCCCGGATCTCGCCTCCAGATCGGCTACCCTGCGCGCCTCACCCGGATGGCCATCGTGCGTAGCCCCACCCTCCTCCCGCTCGGCCTGCTCGGCCTGGCGCTCCTCCCGCCGGCCGGTCGCGCCGCCGTGCCGATGTCGACCTTTCCGGAGTGCGGCGAGATCGACCGCCCCGACCTCTGCCCCAGCGACCTGGGGACCGACTGGGACGTCATCTCCTACATCCCCGCCGAAGCCCGGGCCGAGGTCCGGGAGGCCGAGCTCGAGCTCGGCAGCGGCGTGGCCCTGGATCGGGCCCTGCGCACCACGGCGGGGCGCTTCGATGTGCTGATCGCCATCGGGGACAGCGGGATCAGCTGGTCGCGCGACGACCTGCTCAACAAGTGGTACCTGCACACCCCCGAGCTGCCCATGCCGCAGTACAGCGACGGGACCGAGGCCGACAGCCACGACCTGGACGGCAACGGGCTGGTCAACCTCGCCGACTACGCCCAGGACCCGCGGGTGGACTGGAGCGCCGGGGCGGACGGGCTGGCCGGCGTGCTCGATCCCAGCGACCTGATCACCACCTTCTCGGACAGCATCGACGACGACGGCAACGGCTACGTCGACGACATCTGCGGCTGGGACTTCTTCAACGACGACAACGACCCCTACCACAGCTACGAGGAGAACTACGGCACCCACGGCGACGGGGTCGCCCGCGAGGCCGCGGCCGAGGGCGACGGCGGCGGCGGCAACATCGGCATGTGCCCCAACTGCGCGGTGCTGCCGCTCCGGGTGGGCGACACCTTCGTCACCGACGGGACCCGCTCGGCGGCGGCCATCGCCTACGCCGCCGACATGGGGGCCGTGGCCATCTCGCAGGCGATCGGGGCCATGTCTTCGCCCGACATCGCCCGGGCCGCCGTTTCCTGGGCGCATGATCAGGGAATGGTCGTGGTCGGCGCCGCGGGGGACGAGAACCAGTACCACCACAACTTCCCGGCGGTGCTGGAGGACGCCCTCTACGTCAAGTCGATCCGCTACAACGGCGCGAACGAGGGCGGCGCCTACACCTACATGACCACCCTGAACTGCAACAACTACGGCCCTCGGCTGAGCCTCTCGGCCCCGTCTGAGGCCTGCGCGACCGGGGCGACGGCGAAGATCACCGGGCTGGCCGGCCTGATCCAGTCCGCCGCGGTCGAGCACCTTGGAGAGCGCCTGACGGCCGGCGAGCTGGTGCAGATCCTCTTCCAGACCGTCGACGACGTCGAGATGACCGAAGACGAGCGCGCCACCTACAAGGGCTACCCGGCGGCCGAGGGCTGGGACGCCTTCTACGGCTACGGCCGGGTCAACGCCGCACGGGCCGTCGAGGCGGTCGCCGCCGGCAAGATCCCGCCGATGGTGCGCCTGGACTCGCCCCTCTGGTTCGAGACCATCGACCCGCTGACCCAGCCCACCGTCGAGATCCACGCCCGCATCTCGGCCCCGCGCAGCAGCTCCTACACCTGGACGCTGGAGTACGGGCGGGGAGAGGATCCGCGCTCCTGGACCTCGCTGGCCAGCGGCAGCGAGACCGCCCCGGTCGAGGGGGTGCTGGCGACCATGGATCTGAGCGCCCTGGAGGTGATCCCGGTGCCCGAGGCCCAGGCGGCCGAGGACGTGGTCAGCCGGATGAGCCGGGTCCATGGGCCGGGGGTCAGCCTGCGGCTCCGCGTGACCGACGCGGAGGGCAACACCGGCGAGCAGCGCAAGCTCTTCCACGCCCACCCCGACGCCGACCTGCTGCCGGGCTTCCCGATCCAGCTCAGCGGCAGCGCCGAGGCCTCACCCATCCTGGTCGACCTCGACGAGGACGGCGTCTTCGAGGTCGTCGTGCCCAGCACCTCGGGCGATGTCTATGCCTTCGACGGGCAGGGCCAGGCCATGCCCGGCTGGCCGGTGTCGACCGCGGACCTGGACCGGAGCTGGGTCAGCTCGCGGCCCTACAGCTCGGGCGGGGTGCCGACCCCTCGCGAGTCGACGCTCAGCAGCGCGGCGGCGGGCGATCTGGACGGCGACGGCCAGATCGAGATCGTCGCCAGCACGCTGGAGGGCGGGATCTGGGCCTGGCATGTCGACGGCAGCCTGGTCGAGGGCTTCCCCTACCGCAACATCGGCCGGCTCCCCGAGGAGTTCGACACCCAGCACACCTACGACCAGGGCTTCATGGGCGCGCCGGCCCTGGCCGACTTCGACGGCGACGGGGACCTGGAGATCGTGGCGGGAGGCCTGGACGGCCGGCTCTACGTCGTCGATGGGGATGGCAGCGACTGGGGCCCCTACCCGATCGAGCCCTGCGCCCCCGACCTCTGCGGCAGCTACGGCTACCGGACCATCGCCAGCCCGACCCTGGCCGACGTCGACGGCGACGGGGACATCGACATCCTGCAGGGGACCAACGAGGGCGCCCAGGGTGGAAACCGGGTGGTCACCCACTTGATCGACGGCCCCAGCGGAGAGGCCCACACCGGCTGGCCGCGCCTCAGCTCGGGGCTCATCGCCGAGGCGCTCCTCTTGCCGCTGATCGGCGAGGGTCACCCGGCCAGCCCGGCCGTGGCCGACCTGGACGGGGACGGCGTGCTGGACATCTTCGACCCGATCATGCTCGGCCAGACGGATCTGATCGGACCCGACGGCGAGATGACGGTCGATCTCAGCTACCTGGAGAGCTTCTACGGCGAGGGTCAGAACACAGCCAACGCGCCAAGCCTCGTCCAGCTCGCCACCCAGCCGGCCTTCGGTGATCTGGACGGCGACGGCGTGCCCGACCCCGTCATGGGCGGGACCAGCAGCCTGTGGCTGGCCAGCCTCGCCGCGACCTTCTGGATGGACGCCCAGCACCCGGTCGCCGCCTGGTCCGGCGCCGACGGCAGCTACCTGCCGGGCTGGCCTCGCCAGGTCGAGGATCTGCAGTTCCTGATGGCCCCGGCCATCGCCGACCTCTCGGGCGACGGTCGGCCCGAGGTCATCTACGGCAGCGCCGGGCACCTGCTGCACGCCTGGGATGTGGACGGCGTACAGCCCGATGGCTGGCCCAAGCTGACCGGGCAGTGGATCCTGGGCTCGCCCGCGGTCGGCGACATCACCGGCGACGGCTGGCTGGACGTTGTCGTGACCACCCGCGAGGGCTGGCTGTGGGCCTGGAGCACCCAGGGCCCGGCCGATGAGAAGGTGGAGTGGGCCAGCCAGTTCCACGACCCCCGCAACACCGGCAGCTACGGCGAGCCCCTGCCGGTCCAGGCCGGCCCGGTCGACGCCGACCCCGACCCCGAGCCCAAGGACAAGCGCTGCGGGGGCTGCTCGGCGGCCGCGGCGGGCGGCGGGCTGCTGTTCCTGCTGCCTCTGTGGGTCCTGGGTCGGCGCGGCCGACGGTGAAGGAAGGGGAGGGGAGGTGAGCGAGGGACCTGAGCCGCTTCAGCCCGGAGATCGGGTCGAGCGCTACCGGATCGAGGCCCTGCTCGGCGAGGGGGCCACCGCGCGGGTCTTCCGGGTCCAGCACGAGCTGCTGGGGACCCGCCACGCGCTGAAGGTGCTGCAAGGCGAGCTGGCCTCCCAGGTAGACCGGATCATGCAGGAGGCGCGGGTCCAGGCCCGCCTCCAGCACCCCAACATCGTGACCGTCCGCGATGTGCTGGCCTGGCAGGGCCGCCCCTGCCTCGTCATGGACCTGGTGGACGGCCCCTCGCTGGAGGCGCTCCTGGTCGCGCAGGGGCCGCTGCCCTGGCGGCAGGCCCTGGATCTGCTGCGGCCCGTGGTCGAGGCGGTCGCGCTGGCCCACGCCCAGGGGGTGCTCCATCGGGACATCAAGCCGGCGAACGTCCTGGTAGAGCCGGGGCCCCCCCCACGTGCCCGGATCACCGACTTCGGGCTCGCCAAGGTGGGCAGCGAGGACCGCCGCCAGGGCCAGACCCGGCGCCAGGTGGCGATGGGCACACCGGGCTTCATGGCCCCCGAGCAGTGGGCCGACGCCGCCGGGGTCGACGCGCGGGCCGACGTCTTCGGGCTGGCCGCCACGCTCTATGCCTCGCTGACCGGCCGGGCTCCCTTCGTCGGCGAGGCCACCGCCTGCATGGCGGCGACGGTGGCGGGTCAGTTCCCCCCGGTCGACGAGCTCGTGGCCTGTCCAGCGCGGCTTGCGGCCGCCGTGGCCCGCGGGCTGGCCCCCGATCCCGCGGCGCGCTGGCCCAGCGTCGAGGCCCTCTCTGCCGAGCTGGCGTTGCTGGGCGATGCCGAAGCTCTGGTCGGAGCCCCCCCTCTCCCTGGCACGCTCGTGCCCGAGGATCTCCACCCTGTCGAGCTAGCGCCGCTCGTAGAGGGCTCCGCTCCGCCGCCCTCTCGCCTCCTGCCGGCGGCGATGCTGGGGGCGGGGCTGCTGGGCCTGGGGGCGGTCGGAGGGGTCGGCTGGGTGCTGGTCGGCCGGCTGGAGGTCTCCCCGCTCGTGGCCGAGGACTCGGCGCGGGTGGTGGAGCTGCCGGCGATGTCCTTCTGGCGAGGCGACACCTTCGGCGACGGCGCCGCCGACGAGCGCCCGGTCGAGCGCGTCGAGCTGGCCGCGTTCGCCATCGCGTCGCGCGAGGTCTCGACCGCCGAGTACCTGGACTGCGTGGGCGCGGGGGCCTGCACCGCGCCGGTCTGGCAGGAGGACCCCTCCGGCTACGAGGGCTTGATGGGGCCCCAGCAGCCCATCGTGGGAGTCCGCTGGGACCAGGCCCGCGACTACTGCGCCTTCTGGGGAGGGCGGCTGCCGACCGAGGTCGAGTGGGAGGCGGCCGCAACCTGGTGGGCCCAGGCCGAGGGCCCCGAGGACAAGCGGCGCTGGCCCTGGGGCGAGGAGGCGCCAGACTGCGGGCGGGCGCGCTTCCAGGGCTGCGGCGAGGGCACGGTCGAGGTGGGCAGCCTCGACGAGGGCGCCAGCGCCTTCGGGCTGGAGGGGATGGCCGGCAACGTCTGGGAGTGGACGGCCTCGACCTACCCGGTCAAGCGCGGCCTCTTCCGCCGGTCGTTGACCCACTACGTGCTGCGCGGCGGCGCCTTCGACAGCCAGCCGGCGGCCCTGCGTCCCACCTTCCGGCGCCACACGGCGGCCGGCGACGCTCGGCCGAACACCGGCCTGAGGTGCGCCCGATAGGGGCCGTGCTAGGGGGCCGGATGCACCTGTCGCTCGTGGCTCTCCTGCTCGCTTGTGCCCCCCAACCCGAGGCTCAGGACCTTGACGGCGACGGCCACCTCTCCATCGCGCAGGGGGGTCAGGACTGCGACGACTTCAACCTGCAGGTCTTTCCCGGGGCCACCGAGCGCTGCAACGGCCTGGACGACGACTGCGATGGTCAGGTCGACGAGCTCTTCGACGTGGACGGCGACGGCTTCCTGGCCGACGCGCCCGGCTGCCTGGCCCTGGCCGGGGAGGTCGACTGCGACGACGCCGATCCGGCGGTCTTCCCCGGGGCGGCCGAGCTCTGCAACGGGCGCGACGACGACTGCGACGGGAGCCTGGACGAGGCCCTCGATCAGGACGGCGACGGCAGCGACGCCTGCCAGGACTGCGACGACGCCGATCCGGCCGTCTACCCCGGCGCAGCCGAGCTCTGCGACGGGCTGGACAACGACTGCGACGCGCGCAGCGACGAGGACTGGGACATCGACGGGGACGGCTGGGCCGCCTGCGCCGGCGACTGCGACGAGGGCGAGGTCAACGCCCACCCGGGCGCGGTGGAGGTCTGCGACGGGGTCGACAACGACTGCGACGGGGAGGTCGACCAGGGCTTCGACGCGGACGGCGACGGCTTCTCGACGTGCCGGGGCGACTGCGACGACGGGGATCCCGCGGTCTACCCCTGGGCGGTCGAGGTCTGCGACGGCGCGGACAACGACTGCAACGGGGAGGTCGATGACATCGGGGACAGCGACGGCGACGGCGTCTCTGCCTGCGAGGACTGCGACGACGCCGACCCGGCCGTCTACCCGGGCGCGCCCGAGCTCTGCGACGGGAAGGACAGCGACTGCGACGGGATCCTCCCGGTCGGCGAAGAGGACGAGGACGGAGACGGCGTGCCCGTCTGCGCCGGCGACTGCGACGACACCGACCCCAGCCGCGCCCCCGGGCTGCCCGAGGCCTGCGACGGGGTGGACAACGACTGCGACGAGGCCAGCGGCGACGACGACGATCTCGACGGGGACGGGCAGACGCCCTGCACCGGCGACTGCGACGACACCCGCGCCGAGCGCTACAGCGGCGCCGCCGAGGTCTGCGACAGCCTGGACAACGACTGCGACGGCAGCCGCGACGAAGAGCGGACCTGCGCGCCCTGCGTCCCTCAGGAGGAGGGCGGGCACGTCTACCTGTACTGCCCGAGCTACGCGGTCTGGGAGGACGCCTTGGAGATCTGCCGGGGCTGGGGCTACGACCTGGCCGCCTTCGAGGACGAGGACGAGGAGCTGTCGGTCTCGAACGCCGCTTATGCCGTCGTGGCGACGACCTGGTGGGTCGGCTTCAACGACCTCGACGCCGAAGGCAGCTGGTCCTGGTCCAATGAACAGCCGGTGACCTACAGCAACTGGGCCAGCGGCGAGCCCAACGACTCCGGGGGCGAAGACTGCGCGCAGATCCTCTGGAGCGGCTACGAGTGGAACGACGCCACCTGCGCCTCCTCGCTGCCCTTTGTCTGCGAGAGCCTGGATTGAGCTCGAGGTGAGGAGTTGGTCCGGTCCGTCCCAGCCGCGGCGGTTTCGGGTGGACCGGCCCGGCTGTAATGGTAGAGGACGCACTCAATCCGGAGACTCGATGACCGCTCTGACCCTCTTCGCCGTCCTCTTCGCCTGTACCGCCGACAAGGACAGCGGCGACGACGCCGTGATCGACGGCGTGGCCGCGCTCGGCGCGAACAGCAACGACATGAACGCGGTGCGCTTCGACCTGATCGGCGCGCAGAGCGACGGGCTGGACGTGCCCCGCGACCTGGAGTTCAACCCCGAAGCCGATGGCGAGCTGTGGGTGGTCAACCAGGGCGACGACAGCGTCAGCGTCTTCAAGATGACGGGTACCGACAAGCAGAGCTCGATCCACATCGTGGATCCTTTCGCCCTGCACTTCATGGAGGAGGTCTCCTCGATCGCCTTCGGCGCTCCGGGGACCTTCGGCACCTGCCAGGAGAGCCGCAACACCTACAACGGCCAGGGCTCGCCCAACGACTTCATGGGCCCGACCCTGTGGTCCAGCGACCTGAACTTCTTCGGGGAGAGCAACCCCGAGGCTGTGGAGTACCTCTCGGACCTCTTCGGCTACGAGGTCGATCTGGGCAGCCACCTGGACATGCAGCACGAGAGCCCCAACTGCGTGGGCATCGCCTGGGAGCGGGACAACCGCTACTGGGTCTTCGACGGCAAGGAAGGCTCGATCGACATGGTCGACTTCCACGACGACCATGGCTTCGGCTACGACGATCACAGCGACGGCGAGACGGCCACCTGGCTGATCGGCGAGGTGTCGCGGGTCAAGGACGTCCACAGCGGGATGGTCTTCGACCACACCTCCAACCTGCTCTACGTCGCCGACACGGGCAACAACCGCATCCTGGTGCTGGACACCACCAGCGGCGAGAAGGGCGACAACCGCGTCAAGATGGAGCCCGGGACCCAGCACTACTACGTCGATGGGGCCGACAGCTGGGACCTGGCGCTCGGGGCCGACCTGGGCCTGGTCGAGCCCAGCGGGCTGGACCTGGTCGACGGCGTGCTCTTCGTCACCGACCACGCCAACGGCAGCATCGTCGCGCTCAACGTGCAGGACGGCTCGGAGATCGATCGCCTGGACTCCGGGATGGTCGGCCTGATGGGCATCGAGGTTCGCAACATGGAAGAGATCTACCTGGTCGACTCGGTGGCCAACGAAGTCCTGCGCCTGAGCGCAGCGGAGTGACGATGGGTGTGCACATCCTCTACGAGAACCCCGACTGGATGCCGCCGCTTCGGCAGGCCCTCTCGGACCGCGGGCTCGCCTGGCAGGAGCACTTCTGCGAGGGCGGGATGGTCGACCTGGGCAGCGCTCCGCCGGAAGGGATCTGGCTGAACCGGATGAGCCCCTCCTCCCACACCCGCGGCCACCAGGGCGGGGTGCAGTTCGCGCGCGAGCTGATCGCCTGGCTGGAGGCCTGCGGCCGCCCGGTGATCAATGGCAGCGCCGCCTTCGCGCTGGAGGTCAGCAAGATCCGGCAGCACGCGGCCCTGTCGGCCCTGGGGATCCGTACGCCTCGGACCATCGGGGTGGTCGGGGGGGTGGACGCCCTGCTTTCGGCCGCCCGGCAGCTGCCGACCCCCTTCATCACCAAGCACAACCAGGGGGGCAAGGGCCTGGGGGTCCAGCTCTTCCGCAGCCACGAGGCCTTCCAGGCCTTCCTGGAGGCCGGCTCCTGGGAGGGCAGCCCCGACGGCGTGGACCTGGTTCAGCAGTACATCGCGCCCGCCCAGCCCTTCATCACCCGGGTGGAGATCGTCGACGGGCGCTTCCTGTACGCCATCCGCAGCTCGACCGAGCAGGGCTTCGAGCTCTGCCCGGCGGACGCCTGCCAGATCGACGAGGGCGCCTTCTGCCCGGCCCCTTCGGGCGAGGACCAGCCGGCCGCGGCGGCCGCGGACGAGCGCTTCCAGCTCCGGCCCGAGATCACGGCCGACGATCCGCTGGTGGGCGAGCTGGTCGAGCTGACCCGGCAGTACGGCTTCGGGCTGGCGGGCATCGAGTACGTCCAGGACGCCGACGGCAACCGCTGGGTCTACGACATCAACGGCACCAGCAACTACAACGCCGGGGTCGAGTCGGCGCACGGCCTGTCCGGGATGGGCGCGGTGGCGGAGCTCTGCCAGCGCCTGCTCGACGAGCAGCAGCGGCCCGGCTGGGGCCAGAACGTCGCCTGAGGGCGCTCAGAGCTGGTCGAGCATCGACGCCGGCCGGGCGCTGGCGTAGCCGATGGTGGAGCGCAGGTAGTCGAGGCTGGTCTCGACGCTGTACTCCTCGTAGCTGCTGGCGCGCAGGTAGGGCAGGGCCAGGGCGTGGAGCGTCGCGGCCTCGTCGGGGAGGGCCAGGGCCTCCATCCGCTCGGCGGCGTTCCACAGCGCCAGCCGGTATCGGGCCCGCAGCGAGGGGATCTCCAGCATCCACTCGGCCAGCGCCCCGCTGGGATCGTCGATGTCCCCCTCCCAGCCGAAGGTCTGGTCCAGGCCCCAGGGCAGCATGGAGAAGAGGCCGGTGTCGGGGTCGTGGTAGATCCGGTAGTTGTTCGGGTAGTAGAAGTAGCCGTCCCAGTGGCCGATGATGACCTCGCCGGCGAACATCGCCAGGGCCTGGTCGATGTCGACCAGCGCCGCCAGCTCGGCGACCCGCTCCTCGCCCGGCTCCTGCTCCAGGAGCATCGCCAGGGCGAGCAGATCGCTGTAGTCGTCGGGGTCGTCGGCGCCTCGCTCGTCGTGGTCCAGCGTACTGTACGAGTCCATCGTCAGGTCCTGCCCGTAGGCGCCCTCGTACAGGTTGCCCTGGGGGTTGTCGAACCAGCGAGCCAGGAAGACGTCGTCGGCCGACTCGATGTGCAGGTAGAGGCCGCGGTACTCGTTGTTCAGGTAGAGGGCGACGTGGGCGGTGCGAGGCGCGGCCACGCCGAGCTCGCGGAAGAGCCGGTAGGCGAGGCGCTCGTTGACCAGCGAGGGGTCCTGGACCATGTTGTTCAGGGTGAGGTTCTCCATGCCCAGCAGCTCGGCGCTGCCGCCAAAGGCGTCCATGCTGACCTTGAAGGCGGCCTTGTCATCGATGTCCCGCAGGCTGCCCCACTGGCCCTTGATGCGGATGCCGACCGGCGCCAGCGTGACCGCCCCGATGGAGACGCTGCCCTCGACGTAGGTGTAGGGGTCGCTGCCCAGCGCCTCCAGGCTGGAGGCGGGCATGCCGAGGTGGACCACCAGGACCTCGTCCTGGGGGAAGAGCCGCTCGCTGGGGTCCAGGCTGGAGCCCGGATCCCAGGGGTTCGGGTTGGACGGCGTCGCCAGGATGCTGTCGGCGACGTGCTCGGACCCATCGGGGAAGCGAGCCCGGACGACGTCGGCGGGCAGGGCGGTCCAGCTGAGGCGGTCGACCTCCTCGCCCTCGGCGTCGCTCAGCAGCAGCTCTCCGCCGTCGGCGTCCAGGCGAAAGGGGAGGTGGTTCGGCCCCGCCTCGGGCTCGCCGTCCAGCCACAGCACCAGGCGCTCGCCCGGCTGGAGCAGGGTCCCCTCGGGGAAGGTCCACAGCGCGCCATCCTCGGGCCGATCGCTGAGGCCCCAGCCGCCGAGATCCACGGCCTGCTCCGCCACCGAGAGCAGCTCCACCCAGTCCGACTCGACGCCGCGCTCGTCCTCGACGCTGCTCTCGTTGTCGGGCATCAGCTCGTTGACGCGGACGAGCGGAGCTGCCGGGCTGGGGCTCCCGCTGTCCTCCGGCAGCGCGGCGACCCCCGGATCGGTCCACAGCGGGGCTTGGGGGACGACCGGGTCGGCGGCGCAGGCCAGGAGCAGGGCGAGGTTCATCAGAGGGCTGTAGCGCGGCGGGTGGGAGGGGCGAGCAGCTCGACGTCGCCCGCCAGCACCGGCTGCCCGTCCACCAGCAAGGCCCCGTCCTCGCGCAGGCCGGTGGCGAGGCCCTCTCGCCCGGCGACCCGGACCTGCCGCCCCAGGGTCCGGCTCCTCGCCCGCCAGAGGTCCAGGGCCTGAGGCCCGTCCAGCGCGGCGTGATCCATGGCCTGCAGGAGGCGGATCAGCAGGGCCTGGCGGTCCTGGAGGGCCCCGTGCCGCTGTCGCAGGCTGCGGGCGTTGGGCAGGTCGGGGAAGTCGAGCTGGTTGACGTTGAGCCCGACCCCGACGACCAGGCAGCCGACCCGGCCGGGGTTGGGCCCCGCCTCGTGCTCGGCCAGGATCCCGCAGAGCTTGCGGTCCTGCTCGTCGACGAGGTCGTTGGGCCACTTCAGCCAGAGCCCCAGCTCCGCCGCCAGGGCCGCCGCCAGGCAGAGCACGACCCTGGGGGCCTGGTCCAGGGGCAGGTCAGGGGCGAAGAGCGCGCTGAAGAGCAGGTTGGCACCCGGCTCGGCCGACCAGCTGCGGCCCAGCCGACCTCGGCCTTCGCGCTGCTGCTCGGCGACGATGACCGGCAGCGGTCCGGACAGCCGGTCCTCCCTCAGCAGCGCGGCGGCCAGCTCGCGGGCGACCCGGTTGGTGCTGTCGCAGCTCTCGAGGACCTGGACCGGCCGCCCGGTGGCCTGCTGGAGGGCCCCTGCGTCGAGGGCCCCTGCGTCGAGGGGCCCTGCGTCGAGGGGCCCTGGCTGCAGGGGGCGTCGGGAGAGCGCCTTGGCGAAGCGCCAGGCGTCGGCGCCGTCCTGGTAGTAGCCGGCGCGCTGACCGATCGGCCGGTAGCCCCGCCGATTGTAGAGGCGGATGGCGGCGGCGTTGTCCTGGCGCACCTCCAGGCGCAGCTCGGTGGCCCCCAGGTCGACGGCCGCGTCCTCGACGGCCTGCAGGAGCACCCCGGCGAGGCCCTGCCCGCGGGCCTGGGGATCGACCATGATGGAGTAGAGCCGGACCCTCGACGAGCCGCGCCGGAGGAAGACGATGGCGCCGCCCAGCCGCTGTCCGGCTCGCTCGGCCACCAGGACGCGGGCCCGGTCGTTGCGGATGTGGTGCCGGTACTGCCGCAGGCTGAGGCGATCCCCGGAGAAGCAGCGGTGTTCGAGCTCGAAGAGCGCGCGCGCGTCGTCCGCCCGGGCGAGGCGCACCTCGACCGCGGGCCCCTGATCTGGCCCAGAGTCCACCGGGAGCGCCTTCAGATGACGGTGTAGATGAAGGGCAGGATGGGGGAGCTCTCGGCGAAGATGATGAAGCCGACCATCAGGGCCAGCACGACCACGATGGGGGTCATCCACCAGGCCTTGTTGTGCACGATGAAGTCGGCGAACTCTCGCCCGATGCTCTGGCGCTCGTTGGGGATGAGGGGCTCGGACACGGCTTCGCTCCGGTTGATGCGTGCAGAATATATCAATTCCGCAGGGAGTGGAGGCGGAAGTGTCCTCCCAGGGCGCGAGACTCGACGCTCGGCGTGTCGGGGTCGGGCGGGCCCTCCAGCCAGCGCAGCTCCAGCGTCGCAGCGCCCTCGTCGGGCGAAGTCCGGACCTCCCGATCCTGACCCCTGCGACGGAGGGCCGGGCCCAGGTGCTCGGCCCAGGGGGCGGTGGTCTGGATGGAGCAGGGGATCTCCGGCCCGTCGAGGACGCGCACCGCCCCGGGAGGCGCGCGGACCAGGAGCTCGGCGGCGGCGGCGATGCCGAGGTCGTCGTCGATCGGGGCGCGCAGCCAGTGCTGGGGGCAGCCGGGGACGACCTCTTGCAGGGGAGGGGGGAGGCTCAGGCCGGGGG
>ERZ761602.3173-NODE-3173-length-23805-cov-4.375453_pt1 | contig 23805 bp, 24 predicted proteins | sample MGYA00512165_ERZ761602 | MGnify/ENA primary metagenome ERZ761602 (study PRJEB28899, sample SAMN02445085) | bioreactor sludge metagenome | biome: EBPR sludge; isolation source: Thorneside wastewater treatment plant | place: Australia: Brisbane, Thorneside...
CCGCATTCGCGGCGCCGGCCATGCTGACGATCTCGACGCCGAGAAGAACGCCCGCCTTGGGCTGCGCCGGCCGCTCGATCCACAGCATCGCGGCGAGGCCGGCATGCGCGGCGAGCGATATTCCGAGCGCAGGCGCGAGCCATGAGCGCCGCGGGCGCTGCCGATCCGCCTTGGATGCGTCGTCTTGCCGGAACTCCACCACCCGATCCGCTCCGTTCGCGCCAGAAGTTCGTGGCCTCGGGCCACGAACGACTGCGTCACCGCAAACGGTGCTCCGTCCCGCTTCCGCACCCCGGGAAACGGCGGGTGACGCCCGAGGCGGTCGGTCTCCTGGCTCGCGGGTCGTAGCCGTCTCGGCCGGCCTTCCCGAAGAACGATCCGCCCGGATCGTCCGACAGTGGCTGTGGTCTGGCCGAGGGCTCGCCGCTCACAGTTGCGGGGGCAGCCGCGGAATCTCACCGCGTTCCCAGCGACCTCCGCCTGCGGAGGTCACCGCCTCGGGCGAAATCCTCGGGCACGGGAGCGACAGAGTCAATCGGCGCCCCCGGCGGCAACGCCGCGCATGAAATACCTTCGCCGACCCCCTGGCCACGCGCGCGGCGGCGACTATGTTCTGCCGCGCGCCGGGCCGGCAGCGGCGGCGCAATTCGGGGCTCATGACAGGTCGGAAACACCGGCGCCGCTCGTCGATGCGGCGGCACCCTTGTTGCGAGACAGAGGAGACGAGCCTTGACGAGCCTCGACCCGCGCCGGCGCTGGCTTGCCCTGATGGTGCTGTGCCTCGGCGACCTGATGATCGTGCTCGACACGACGATCGTGAACGTGGCGCTGCCCTCGATCCGCACCGACCTCGCCTTCACCGAGACCTCGCTGGTATGGGTCGTCAACGCCTACATGCTGACCTTCGGCGGCTTCCTGCTGCTCGGCGGGCGGCTCGGCGACCTGTTCGGGCAGCGCCGCGTGTTCCTCGTCGGCATCGCGATCTTTACCGCCGCCTCGCTCGGCTGCGGCCTCGCCGCCACGCAGGGCACGCTCATTGCCGCCCGGGCGGTGCAGGGCTTGGGCGGCGCCGTAGTTTCCGCGGTGGCGATGGCGCTGATCGTCAACCTCTTCACCGAGCCCGCCGAGCGCGCGAAAGCGATGGGCATTTTCGGCTTCGTGATGGCGGGCGGCGGCTCGGTCGGCGTGCTGCTCGGCGGCGTGCTGACGGCCGCGTTCGACTGGCACTGGATCTTCCTCGTGAACCTGCCGATCGGCGGCGCCGTGTTCGCGCTGTGCCTCTGGCTGCTGCCGGCCGGGGCGGGATCGGCCGGCGGCGCACGGCTCGACCTCGCCGGCGCCGCGACCGTGACGGCCTCGCTGATGCTGGCCGTCTACGGCATCGTGAACGGCAACGACGCCGGCTGGGGCTCGGGGCAGACGCTCGGCCTGATCGGCGGCGCGGCCGCGCTGTTCGCGCTGTTCCTCGCGATCGAGGCGAAGGTGCCGGCGCCGCTGATGCCGCTCGGCCTTTTCCGCCGCCGCAATCTCGCCACCGCCAATGCGGTGGGCGTGCTCTGGGCCGCGGCGATGTTCGCCTGGTTCTTCATTTCGGCGCTGTATCTCCAGCTGGTGCTCGGCTACGGCCCGCTCGACGTGGGTTTGTCGTTCCTGCCGGCCAACCTCGTCATGGCCGCGTTCTCGCTCGGCCTATCGGCGAAGCTCGTGATGCGCCTCGGCCTGCGCGGGCCGATCGCCTGCGGCATGGCCCTGGCCGCGGCGGGCCTGTTCCTGTTCGCGCTCGCGCCGGTGGGCGGGATTTTCTGGCTGCACGTGCTGCCCGGGATGCTGCTGCTCGGGCTCGGCTGCGGGATGGCGCTGAACCCCGTTCTGCTCGCCGCGATGGGCGACGTGGATCCCAAGGACGCCGGGCTCGCCTCGGGCGTCGCCAACACCGCGTTCATGATGGGCGGCGCGCTCGGCCTCGCGGTGCTCGCCAGCCTCGCCGCGGCGCGGACCGCGAGCCTGACGGCCGGCGGCGCCCCCGTGCTCGACGCGCTCAACGGCGGCTACCGCGCGGCGTTCGGCTCCGGCGCCGTCTTCGCCGCCGCGGCCGCGCTGCTCGCGCTTGCGGTGCTGCGGCCGCGCGCGCCGGCCTCTTGAGTTACGCCGCAGCGGCGCGGCGGGTCAGCGCGAAAACGAAGATCGCCGCGGTGACGAACATGATGAGGCTGTAGATCGCCGGCGCGAACGAGGTTTGCGGCATCTTCAGCACGTTGAGCGCGACGTAGATCGCGAGCGCGCCGTTGTGGATGCCGATCTCCATCGCGATGCCGATGGCCTGGCGCGGCGGCAGCCGCAGAACGAGCGGCGCCGCATAGCCCACTGCGAGGCTGATCACGTTGAACGCCAAGCAGGCGAGCCCGACCGCGGCCAGCGCCGGGAGGAGGATTTTCCAGTTCTCGCCGATCGCGCCGGCGACCAGGAGCGCCAGGAACAGCACGGCGAAGATGCGGATCGGCCGCTCCATGCCCGCCGCGAAGCGCGGCGCCCGGCCGCGCAGGATCATGCCGATCACCACAGGCAGCACGATGATCGCGGCCACCTCGACGATCTTGCCGACCGGCGGCGGAATGTATTGCCCGCGCCCCAGGAAATGATCGAGCGACCAGTTGACGACGAATGGCAGCCACAGCAGCGACAGCGCGCTGTTGATCGCCGTGAGCGTGATGTTGAGCGCAACGTCGCCGCGCGCGAGGTGGCTGAAGATATTGGCCGTGGCGCCGCCCGGCGAGGCCGCGAGCAGCATCAGGCCGACGGCGAGTTCCGGCGGAAGCGCGAACAGCTTGGCGCAGGCGAACGCCGCGACCGTGAGCACGACCATCTGCAGCAGCAGGCCCGCGATCACGGCGCGCGGATAGACCGCGACCCTCCGGAAGTCGTCGAGCGTCAGGCTCAGGCCCAGCCCCAGCATGATGACGCCGAGCGCCACCGGCAGCAGTATGTTCGTGATCGCCGTCGCTTCCATGCGGAACTCCCCCGCGGGAAGTCTAGCGTCAATCGCCGCACCGCGCACGCCCAAGAAGAAATACTTGCACAAACCTACCCATAGCCGCGCTGCGAAAAACCCTCTATCATATTCATCGGAGGGAATTTGATGCGGGCGGTTCGGCACCTTTTCGTCTCGCTGATGATCGCCGTGGTGGTCGCGGGCGGCATGCCGCTATCGCTGGCGCTCGGGTGCATTCCGCGCGCGGCGGAGGCTGCGGCGCCGTGCGAGCACGGCGGATGCGACGAACCGGAAGCGTCGGATACGGATTGCATCTGCATCCACTATCCGGCGCCGCATGCGCCCGGCTCGCTGGCCGTGTTCGAAATTCCCCAGCCGATCGTCGCGCCGCTCGCGATGTCGGACATCGAGCCGGCGCCGCCGGCGTTCGTTCCGGCGCGCGCCGACGCGCCCGACCCGCCGCCACACCGTTCGGGCCCGCAACGCGCCTAGGCCGCGGGATTGCCCGTGGCCAGTGCCGTGCCCGGCCTTGCGCCGGGGCGGATCGGCGCCGCATGCGGCGGCGCTTCTCAAAACGGGGTTGAGAAATGATTACGGGTACGTGCAGTGCCGTGCGCGCCGGTTTCGGCCGGCGGGGCGGCTGAAGCATGGCGGGTGCACAGGACTTGCCGGTCGTCGACGTGCGGGCGATCCGGACCGCCAAGACACTGATCGAGCGCCACGGCGATGGGGCGCTGGCTTTTTCCGAGACGCAGGCGGAACGCCTGAGCAAAGACGGGCGCAACGAAAGCGCCAACGAATGGAAGGCGGTCGGCGCGGCGATCCGGCAGCTGACCGCCGGACGTCGGAGACGCTGAACGGAGCGAGCCTCCGGGCGGCGCGCCGGGCTTTGAAACGGCGCGCCGCCGCCCTATTTGCAGAGCGACCGATGCCTTGCCGCAGGCTTCCGGGGCCCCCGGATAAGCTGCGGTAAACCTTTATAAATCCCTCGTAAGCGTATATTTTCGACGCAATTCCGCCGGATTGGCGGCGTATGCGCCGGCCCGCCCTTGGCGAAGGCGGGGCGGCGAAACAACAACAAAGCGGTCTCTCATGCGACACACGATCGCCCTGGTCGACGACGACAAGAACATCCTCACCTCCGTGTCGATGGCGCTCGAGGCCGAGGGCTTCAACGTGCGCTCCTACAGCGACGGCGCCGAGGCGCTCGCCGGCCTCTCGCAGCGCCCGGCCGACCTCGCGATCCTCGACATCAAGATGCCGCGCATGGACGGCATGGAGCTGCTCGGCAAGCTGCGCACGCAATCGCGCATGCCGGTGATCTTCCTCACCTCCAAGGACGACGAGATCGACGAGGTGCTCGGCCTGCGCATGGGCGCCGACGACTACATCACCAAGCCGTTCAGCCAGCGCCTCCTGATCGAGCGCATCCGCGCCGTGCTGCGCCGCGCCGAAACCGGCGAGGACGGCGCCAAGCCGGGCAAGGAGAAAACCATCGTCCGCGGCGAGCTGGTGATGGACCCCGAGCGGCACCTGTGCACCTGGAAAGGCGCGCCGGTTTCGCTGACCGTCACCGAGTTCCTGATCCTGCAGTCGCTGGCGGCGCGGCCCGGCCACGTCAAGTCGCGCGACCAGTTGATGGACGCCGCCTACGGCGAGAACGTGTACGTCGACGACCGCACCATCGACAGCCACATCAAGCGGCTGCGCAAGAAGTTCAAGATCGTCGACGACGCGTTCGACAAGATCGAGACGCTCTACGGCATCGGCTACCGCTACAGCGAAAGCTGAGCCCGGGCCGGCCGGGCGGGGGATGATGGACGCCGCCGACCGCAAGGAGACGGAGACGACGGCCGCAGCGGCCGAACCGCAGAGCCGGAGCCGGCGCGGCGAGCCCGACAGCGCGGCGCGGCGCGGGCAGGCCGAAGCGCAGACGGCGGCGCCGCGCAAGCAGCGGCGGTTCTCGCGCCTGTCCGTGCGCATCATGGCGCTCAGCATCTTCCCGGTGGCCACGATCTTCGGCGGCCTGCTCTACGTGGGCGCCTACGAGCGCAGCCTCGTCGAGGCCGAACTCAGCGCCCTCTCCGCGCAGGCGCGCCTGTTCGCCGGTGCAATCGCGGAGAGCGCGATCACGCCCGGCGCGCCCGACGAGCGGCGCATCGACGTGACGCTCGCCAGCGGCGTGATGCGCCAGCTCGCCGGCGCCACCAACGCCCGCGCGCGGCTGTTCGACCGCGACGGCCGCATGCTCGTCGACACCCGCGCGCAGCGCGCCTACGGTCCGATCCGCGAGGAGGAGCTTCCCACCGAATCGACCGGCCGCTGGTTCACCGACAACGTCGTGGCGCTCTACGAGTGGTTCTTCAACCTGCTCGCGCGCGACCGCGAATCGGTGCCCTATTACCGCGAACGGCCCGACGAGAGCGCGACCGACTATCCCGAGGTTCAGACGGCGCTGGCCGGTGAGCCGAAAAGCTTCATCCGCCGCACCGACAGCGGCGAGTACGTGCTGTTCTTCGCCGCGCCGGTGCAGCGCTACAAGAACGTAGACGGCGCGCTCCTGCTGTCCGCCTCGACGCACGAGATCGCGCGCTCGGTGCGCCAGGTGCGGCTCGACATCCTGCGCATCATCGCGGTCGTGACCGTGTTCACGATCATGATGGCGTTCTGGCTCGGGCGCTCGATCGCGCGGCCGATCAACCGGCTGGCCTCCGCCGCCGACCAGATGCGGCGCAGCAAGTCGCGCGACGTCGCGATCCCCGATTTCACCGAGCGCGAAGACGAGATCGGCGACCTCTCCGCGGCGCTCAACGACCTCACCAACGATCTCTGGCGCCGGCTCGACGCGATCGAGAGCTTCGCCGCCGACGTGGCGCACGAGATCAAGAACCCGCTCGCCTCGATGAAAAGCGCGATCGAGACCGTCTCGCGCATCAAGGACCCGCAGAAGCAGCAGCGGCTGCTCGACATGGTGCGCGAGGACGTGGAGCGGCTCGACCGGCTCATCACCGACATCTCGCGCGCCTCGCGTCTCGACTCGGAGCTGTCGCGCCTGAAGCTCCAGACGGTCGACCTCGGCCGCATCCTCGGCGCCCTTGCCGACATCCGCAACACCGCGGCCGCGGCCGCGCCCGGACGCCCCACCGTGCGGCTCGTGCTGCCGGCGCGCGACCGCCTGATCGCGCGCGCCGACGAGGACCGGCTGGTGCAGGTGCTGCAGAACATCCTCGGCAACGCCGAGAGCTTCAGCCCGCCGGGCGGCGTCATCACCATCACCGGCGGCAGCGAAGCCGGGATGACGCGCATCGCCATCGACGACCAGGGCCCCGGCATTCCCCCCGGCAAGGAGAAGGACATCTTCCGCCGCTTCTACACCGAGCGCCCGGCCGGCGAGAAATTCGGCACGCATTCCGGGCTCGGCCTCTCGATCTCGCAGCAGATCGTGGAAGCCATGGGCGGCTCGATCCATGCCGAGAACCTGCGCCGCCCGGACGGCGGCGTGGCCGGCGCGAGGTTCGTGGTCAGGCTGCGACGGTCGGCGTGAACCTGCGGAAGAACAAGGCGGCGATCGTCACCGCATCGGATTCCGGCATCGGCCGCGCGTCGGCGCTGGCGCTGGCGGGCGACGGGTTCGACCTCGGCATCACGTGGCACAGCGACGAGGCGGGAGCCGCGGCGACGGCGGCCGCGGTGCGCGCGCTCGGGCGGCGCGCGGAGGTGCGGCGGCTCGATCTTGCGCTTCTGCCGGAGGCAGCCGATGTGATCGACGCGCTGGCCGAGGCGCTCGGGCGGATCGACGCGCTCGTCAACAACGCCGCCACCAGCCGCGACGGGCCGCTGCTCGATCTGTCCTACGCCGACTGGCGGCACACGCTTTCGGTCAATCTCGACGGCGCGTTCCTGTGCGCGCAACGCGCGGCGCGGCGCATGGTGGCGCAGGGCGAAGGCGGGCGCATCGTGAACGTCACCTCGGTGCACGAGCACACGCCGCTCGCCGACGCCGGCGCCTATGTCGTCTCGAAGCACGGGCTCGGCGGCCTCACGAAATCGCTGGCGATCGAGCTTGCGCCGCACCGCGTCCTGGTCAATTCGGTGGCGCCCGGCTTCATCGCGACGCCGCTGACCAACCTCGCCGGCGCCGACGTGCACACGATCGAAAAGAAGCGCATCCCGCTCGGGCGGCCGGGCGATCCCGCCGAGATCGCCGGCCTCGTCGCCTGGCTGTGCTCCGACGCCGCCTCCTACGTCACCGGGCAATCCTTCGCCGCCGACGGCGGATTCCTGCTCGCCAATCCGCAATTCCCCGAGCCTCTCGACGCGTGAGCCGGCGTCACTTGCCGAGCGCCACGACGAGGACCAGCGGCAGCAGCAGGAAGCCGATGAACGTGGAGAGCACGACGACGCCGGCGACGGCGGCCGGATCGCGCCCGTGCACCTGCGCCCAGAGATAATTGAACACCGCAGCCGGCATCGCGCTTTGGATGATGAGCACCCCGCGCGCCGCGCCCTCGAGCCCGAACAGCATCGCCACGAGCAGGCCGCCGGCGAACCCGACCCCGAGCCTGAGCAGCGCCACGACGAGGCTCGCCTTCATCTTCGCGAATTGGAGGCGCTGCAGCGAGACGCCGAGTGCCAGCAGCATCGCCGGCACCGCGATGCCGCTCAGCGTCTCGAGCGCGCTGGCGACGAACTTGGGCGGCGGCACGCCAGTGCCCATCGAGGCGAACGCGAGGATGAGCGCGTAGATCACCGGCGTCTTGAACAGGACCCAGGGCGAGAAGCGGCCGGCCGAGATCATCTGCCCGACCGTCATGTTGACGACCGAGCTGACCGCGAAGATCGCGATGCCGAACGCCAGCCCCGCCTCGCCGAACGCGAACAGGCAGAGCGGCAGGCCGAGATTGCCGGAATTGCCGAGCGCGATCGCCGGCAGGAACGCGTGGATCGACAGCCCGAGCGCGCGGAGCGCCACGTAGCCGACCGCGAGGAACAGCGCCATCGACGCCGCCGCGGCTCCGGCCATGATGCCGAACGCGTCGAGATCGATCGTGAGCTTGGTCAGTGACGAGATCACCAGCGCCGGCACCGCGATGTTGATGACGACGCCCGAGATCGTCGCGAGGTCGAACGGCTTGCCGAGCCGCGCCCAGCCGTAGCCGAGGCCGGCGATGATCAGCACCGGCGCGATGATGTCGAAGAGCTGCTGATACATGCGGGCCGCGGGAGGGATGACAGACGGCGTTGTTTACTGTCTCCTTGGGCGCCTGTCCCCCCACCTTTGGGCGCGATGTCCGACCTCCGCATGCATGCCACCTGCGTCGCCCTCGGCCGGGCGGCCGTTCTGCTGCGCGGGCCCTCGGGCGCGGGCAAGTCCGATCTCGCGCTGCGCCTGATCGATGCGGGCGCGCGGCTGGTCGCCGACGACCAGGTGGAGCTGGCGGTCGAGGGCGGCCGCCTCGTGGCGCGCGCGCCGGCGGCCATCGCGGGGAAGATGGAGGTGCGCGGCGTGGGCATCGTGCCGGCCCCGGCGCTGACGGAGGCACCGGTGGCGCTGATCGCCGATCTCGTCCCGGCCGGCGCGGCCGAGCGGCTGCCCGAGCCCGGGGCGGCGGCCCATATCGGGCCGCCCGCCGCCTCGCCCCCCATGCCCGAAACCGACGCCCCCGCCGCCTCCGACGCCGATGCCGGCCGCCCGCGCGTGCTGCTGATCACCGGGCTGTCCGGCGCCGGTCGCTCGACCGCGCTCAACGCGTTCGAGGACATGGGCTACGAGACCGTCGACAATCTGCCGGCGACGCTGGTGTCGGCGCTGGTGCAGCCCGGCGCCGCGCACGGCCGCCCGCTGGCCATCGGCATCGACATCCGCACGCGCGATTTCGGCGCCGCGCAGTTCCTCGTCACGGTCGACGCGCTGCGCGCCCGCGACGATCTCGATTTCCTCGTCCTGTTCCTCGATTGCGACGACGAGACGCTGCTGCGGCGGTATTCGCAGACGCGCCGGCGCCACCCGCTCGCCCACGACCGCCCGGTGGCCGACGGTATCGCCGTGGAGCGCAAGCGGCTCGCGCAGATCCGCGACCGCGCCGACTGGGTCATCGACACGACCGACCTGACCGAAGGCGATCTCCGCCGCGAGCTGCGCTCCTCGTTCAGCCTCGCGCGCACGCCGGCGATGTCGGTGATCGTGATGTCGTTCGCCTACGGGCAGGGCATTCCGCGCGCGGCCGACCTGGTGTTCGACGTGCGGTTCCTGCGCAATCCGCACTACCTCGACGCGCTGCGCGACAAGACCGGCGAGGACGCCGAGGTGGGCGCCTATATCGAGAGCGACCGCGGCTACGCGGATTTCTTCCGGCGCCTCGCCGACTTTCTCGCGCCGCTGCTGCCGCGCTACCGCGCCGAGGGCAAGAGCTACCTGACCATCGCGATCGGCTGCACGGGCGGCCGCCACCGTTCGGTCTACGTCGCCGAGAAGCTCGGCGCCTGGCTCGCCGGACACGGCTACCGCGCCGCCATTCGCCACCGCGAGCTGGAGCGCGACAAGGTCCTCGGGTGAAGAGAAGAAAGGTAAGATGAACAGGAGCCGGGGAGAAGTGTGAATAGTGCTTCACCAAGGCACCAAGAAGACCGAAGGGATTGCGCCGCAAAAGCGGCGCCAAGACAGGCCGAGAAAGAGATGGAACCGGCTCCTTCGCGCGCCACTTGGCGCGAACCCCAATTTCTTGGTGTCTTGGCGCCTTGGTGGTGAGACCTGCTGACTTACTTCTCTCCGGCTCCCCGGCTCCCGTTCACTTCCTTTGCGGCCGCGGATGGCGGGGCATCGCAGAAAAAGCAAGCGAAATTGCCAGGTGACAGGCGCCCGGCGCCCGCCATAATTCGCGCCCTATCCTTCCCTACAGCACAGGAAGCAGCGAATCCGCCATGATCGGGATGGTGCTCGTCACGCACGGGCGGCTCGCGGACGAGTTCATCGCCGCGCTCGAACACGTCGTCGGCAAGCAAAGGGCCGTACGCACGATCTGCATCGGCGCCGACGACGACATGGAGAAGCGGCGGAAGGAGATTCTCGACAGCGTCGCCGCGGTCGACGAAGGCCAGGGCGTCGTCGTGCTGACCGACATGTTCGGCGGCACGCCCTCGAACCTCGCGATCTCGATCCTCGACAAGGCGCGCGTGGAAGTGATTGCCGGCATCAATCTGCCGATGCTGATCAAGCTCGCCTCGATGCGCGAGAAGGCCGATCTCGCCAAGGCCGTGGAAGCGGCGCAGGAGGCCGGGCGCAAGTACATCAACGTCGCCTCCGCGCTGCTCCGGGAATCGCATTGAGCACGCGGCCGTGAGCGACCTGTTCGAGCCGGTGCGCCGCGCGCGCGCGACGATCGTGAACGCGAAGGGCCTGCATGCGCGCGCCGCGGCCAAGCTCGCGAAGCTGGCCGCCACCTTCAAGGCCGAGGTGACCGTCGCCCGCAACGACACGACCGTCTCCGCGCGCTCGATCATGGGCCTGATGATGCTGGCCGCGGCCAAGGGCGCGGAGATCGAGATCCAGGCGCGCGGCGCCGACGCCGAGGCGGCGCTCGCCGCCGTGGTGGCGCTGGTGGACGGCGGGTTCGGGGAGAACTGACGCGATCCGGCGAAGGCGGCGGCGCGGTCAGCGCACGCGCTTCGGGAGCAGGCCGCCGGCAATGCCGGCGATCGGGAAGAGGCTCTTGAGCTGGTGGCGATCGGGCGCCGGCTGGCTTGACTGGGCGGCGATGGCGGCCCCGGCCCAGCCGGCGATGCCGATGATGAGGACGACGTATTTCAACACGGGCGGAACTCCTGGGTTCGCGGCGCTACGAGCCCCGCTTCACGCCGCGAACATTGCCCTGCCGCACCGGCGCCCGCAGTGATTGCGTTCACACGCCAGCCATGTCTTGCAGATTGTCCCGGTGGTTCGCCCGACGACTTCGTCACGCCGGTCTGCGGGTGTCAGCCAGAACGGGCGCATAAGGATATCTTTATGCTTGCATATAGCCCAGCCGTCGGATAGAGACGCCGCCACGGCCCGCCGGACGCCGGCGGCGCCCACCCTTTTCCCCGCAACACGCGCCAACGCTCGAGGAGCCGCCGCATGAGCACGCCCGACTACAAGATCAAGGATCTCGGTCTCGCCGATTGGGGGCGGGCCGAAATCGACATGGCCGAAACCGAAATGCCGGGCCTGATGGCGATCCGGAAGGAATATGCGGCGAAGCAGCCGCTCAAGGGCGCGCGCATCGCCGGCTCGCTGCACATGACGATCCAGACCGCGGTGCTGATCGAGACGCTGCAGGCGCTCGGCGCCGACATCCGCTGGGCCTCGTGCAACATCTATTCGACCCAGGATCACGCCGCTGCGGCGCTGGTGAAGGTGGGCACGCCGATCTTCGCGGTGAAGGGCGAGTCGCTCGAGGAATACTGGGACTACACGCACCGCATCTTCGAATGGACCGGCGGCGGCACGCCGAACATGATCCTCGACGACGGCGGCGACGCGACGCTGCTCGTGCATCTCGGCTCGCGCGCCGAGAAGGACGCCTCGCTGGTTTCGAAGCCGACCAACGAGGAAGAGGAAGTGCTCTATGCCGCGATCAAGAAGCGGATCAAGGAGCAGCCCGGCTGGTACGGCAAGCTCGCGACGGCGATCAAGGGCGTCTCCGAAGAGACGACGACCGGCGTGCACCGCCTCTATCAAATGGCCAAGGAAGGCAAGCTGCTGTTCCCGGCGATCAACGTCAACGACAGCGTGACGAAATCGAAGTTCGACAACATCTATGGCTGCCGCGAGAGCCTCGTGGACGGCATCCGCCGCGGCACCGACGTGATGATGGCGGGCAAGGTGGCGCTGGTGGCCGGCTACGGCGACGTCGGCAAGGGCTCGGCCGCCTCGCTGCGCCAAGCCGGCTGCCGCGTGATGGTGACCGAGATCGACCCGATCTGCGCGCTGCAGGCGGCGATGGAGGGCTATCAGGTGGTGACCATGGAAGACGCGGCGCCCATGGCCGACATCTTCGTGACCGCCACCGGCAACGTCGACGTGATCACGATCGAGCACATGCGGCGCATGAAGCACCGCGCGATCGTGTGCAACATCGGCCACTTCGATTCCGAGATCCAGGTGGCGGCGCTCAAGAACCTCAAATGGCACAACGTGAAGCCGCAGGTGGACGAGATCGAGTTCCCGGACAAGAAGCGAATCATCCTGCTCTCCGAGGGGCGGCTCGTGAACCTCGGCAACGCCACCGGCCATCCGAGCTTCGTGATGAGCGCGTCTTTCGCGAACCAGACGCTGGCGCAGATCGAGCTCTGGACCAACCCCGGCAAATACGAGAAGGGCAAGGTTTACGTGCTGCCGAAGCACCTCGACGAGCACGTGGCGCGCCTGCACCTCGAGAAGCTCGGCGCCAGGCTCACGACGATGACCGAAGCCCAGGCGAAATACGTGAGCATCCCGAAGGCCGGGCCGTTCAAGCCCGACCACTACCGCTACTGACGGCCGGCGGGGCGGGCCCGGCCGGCCCGCCCCGCGCCAGCCGCGCAAAGACCTGCGTTTCAAGGGATCAAGGGAGACGTTAACGCTTTATTGACCGTGTGCCCGCAGATTAGCCTCGCATACAGAATGGCATTGCGGTGAGGCCAGCGACGATGTTCCGTTTCGGTCGGGCGATGGCGATGTCGCTCGCGGCATCGGTTACGGCCTCGCCGGCGCTGGCGCAGGGCGCGGGCGCTTCCGGGCTCACGATCATCAACCTCGCGGCCGTGGCGCTGCTGATCGTGCTCGCCGGGCTGCTGTTCTGGGTGAACTGGCGCCGGCGCCACAGCGTGGCGACCGCCGTGAAGCTCGAGGCCAGCGAACGGCTGCTGCGCGCCGGGCTCGAAACCGCGCGCGCCGCGGCCCTCACCTGGGAAGACGACGGCTCGATCGCCGTCACCCCGAACGCCAAGCTGCTGCTCGGCATCGACAAGGCCGGCGCGCCCGCCATCGCCGACATTCTCGGCGCGTTCGAGGGCTCGGGCCATTCCGCGCTCGGCAGCGCCGTCGCCGAGCTGCGCAGCCAGGGCCGGGATTTCGTCCAGACGCTGAAGCTCAAGGACAAGCCGCGCTTCGTGCTCGTGCACGGCAAGCGCATCGCGTCCGGCGATGCGGCGATGGACTTCCTGGGCTTCCAGGACACCAGCGACACGCTGGCGCTGCTGATCGAGCGCGAGCGCGAGGCGCAGCGCCTGCGCGGGGTGATCGATTCCATTCCGGTGCCGATCTGGGTCCGCGACCAGGACCAGCGCATCCGCGACTGCAACGCCGCCTATGTGCGCGCGGTGGAGGCGACCGACCGCGACAGCGTCCTCGCCGAGGGCCGCGAATTCGCCGAAGGGCCCGAGGCCGGCTCGGCGCGCGCGCTGGCCGAGCAGGCGCAGGCGCGCGGCGCGCGCCAGACCGCGCAGCAGCACATCGTCGTCGACGGCACGCGCCGCCTGTTCGAGATCGGCGAGCAGCCGATCTCGGCCGCCGCCACGGCGGGCTACGCGCTCGACATCACCTCCACCGAGGAGACGAAGCAGAGCGTCGCGCGCCACACGGCCGCGCACCACGAGGTACTCGAGCGGCTCGCCATCGCCATCATCATCGTGGGCCAGGACGGCGCGATAAAGTTCTTCAACGGCGCGTTCGCGCGCCTCTGGGGCATCAACGAGGCCTGGCTCGAGGCCGGGCCGACGCTCGCCGACCTGCTCGACCAGCTGCGCCAGCAGCGCATGCTGCCCGAGACCGGCAACTTCGCCGGCATGCGCAGCGAATGGACGACGTGGGTGAAGGGCCTGATCGAGCCGCGCCAGGAGCTGCTTCACCTGCCGAACGGCATGGCGATCTGGATGGTGGTTTCGCCACATCCGCTGGGCGGGCTGCTGTTCACGTTCGAGAACGTCACCTACCGCCTCGCGCTCGAGCGCTCGGTCAACACGCTCGCCGCCGTGCAGCGCGACACGATCGACCATCTGTTCGACGGCGTGGCCGTGTTTGGCGAGGACGGCTGCCTCAAGCTCTCGAACCCGACCTTCCGCCGCATGTGGCGGCTCGACGAGGAGTTCACCGCCGGCAATCCGCATGTCGGCGCGGTGCTCGAGCACGTGAAGGCGCTGATGCCGGTGCGCGACACGTGGGACAAGGCCAAGCCCGCGATCATGGCGCGCGTGACGAACCGGCGCGTGCGCCAGGGCCGCGTGCGCCTGACCGACGGGCGCATCATCGCCTACGCGCTGGTGCCGCTGCCCGACGGCGGCGTGCTGATGAGCGGCCGCGACATCACCGACTCCGTGCGCGTGGAGCGCGCGCTGCGCGAGCGCGCCGAGGCGCTGGAGCAGGCCGACCGCGTCAAGGCCGACTTCATCGCCAACATCAGCTACGAGCTGCGCACGCCGCTCAACGCGATCATCGGCTTCACCGAGATCCTCAACAACCAGTATTTCGGCCAGCTCAACCAGCGCCAGATCGAATACACCGAAGGCGTGCTCGAGGCTTCGCAGCACCTGCTCACGCTGATCAACGACATCCTCGATCTCGCCGTCATCGAGGCGGGCCGCATGGTGCTCGACATCGAGCCGGTGTCGGTGAAGGGCGTCGTGGACAACGTCGTGCAGATCACCGGCGAGTGGGCGCGCGGTCAGGAGCTGCAGCTCGAGACCGACGTGCCGGCCGATATCGGCATCATCCAGGCCGACGAGCGGCGCCTGAAGCACGCGCTGATCAACCTGGTCGGCAACGCGATCAAGTTCACGCCGGCCGGCGGGCGCATCGCGGTGTCGGCGCGGCGGAGCGGCGCGCAGATCGCAATCGCGGTCGAGGACACCGGGATGGGTATCCCGGAAGAAGACGCGAAGCGCGTGTTCGACACCTTCGTGCGCGGCAAGGACAAGCACGGCCGCCCGGCCGGCGCCGGGCTCGGCCTGGCGCTGGTGCGCAGCCTGATCGAGCTGCATGGCGGCCGCGTCGAGATGCAGAGCAACCCCGGCGCCGGCACCAAGGTGACGTGCTGGCTGCCGCTGCGCGCCAAGGTTCCGCAGCCGCCGCCCGGGCCCCAACCGCGCCTGGCCTCGCCGCCGCTGAACGATGCCGGCTCGCGCCGCGCGCTCGAGGCGCCCAAGGGCGCCAGCGGCCCGCCCAAGGCCGCGGCGTAGCCCACCTTCCTCACCTTGCGCTATTGACAAGTATGTTGTCTGTCTCCATATTGACAATAATATTGTCAATATGGAGAGCGCGATGTCCTGGACGGCAGTGGAAACGGCACTGCGGGCCAACGGCGAGATGCTCGAATATGCCGCGTTTTTCGGCGCGCTTGCGGCGCTGGCTATCCTGGAAACGCTTTGGCCGCGCGGCACCGACGCCCCCGAGCGAAGGCGGCGCTGGCCCTCGAATTTCGGCCTCACGCTGATCAACATCGTCGTTCTCGGCGCACTGCCGATCGGGGCGCTGGCGGCCGCCGAATGGGCGCAGACGCGGCGTTGGGGGCTTCTCAACGCCGCTGCGCTGGATGCGGGAACGGCGCTCGCGCTCGGCCTGCTGCTTCGCAGCCTGGTCTCGTATGCCACGCACGTTGCCATGCATAAGGTTCCGCTCCTGTGGCGCGTGCATCGTGTCCATCACACCGATCGCGCCTTCGACGTTTCGACCACGGTCCGCTTTCACCCGTTGGAGTTCGTGATCACGCTGCCGATCCAGCTGGCGGCCGTCGCGTTGCTCGGCATTTCACCGCTGGCGATCATCGTCTACGAGATCTTCGACGCGGCGATGGCGGTCTGGACCCATGCCAATCTGCGTCTGCCGGCCCGCCTTTCGCGCGCGCTCTCTTTCGTCCTGGTCACGCCCGACATGCATCGCATCCATCATTCGGCCCACCAGCCCGAAACCGACAGCAACTACGGCGCCACGTTCTCGGTCTGGGATCGGCTGTTCCGGACGTTCCGCGAGGCGGCGCCGGACCGCTTGTCGAAACTGACGCTCGGCCTCGAGACGTATCGCGACGGCCGCGCCGAGTCGCTGCCCTGGCTGCTAACGATGCCGTGGCGCGCACTTGCGACGGCGCAGGTGACCGGCATTTCGGCCGCCTCCGGCGCGAGGAACCACCCATGACGCGCCACGAGCGGCAGGTCGAGCAGATGACGCGCCTCGTAAGGCGCTGCTTCCAGCGGCTCCGCGCCGCCGGCGAGGCGCTGCACGGCGATCTCGGCATCAACGCGTCGCTGCGCGCCGTCATGGAATCGCTCCACGAGAACGGCGACCAGACGGTGCCGCAGATCGCGCGCGCGAAATCGGTTTCGCGCCAGCACATCCAGGTCATCGTCGACGCGCTCGCCGCGCTGCGGCATGTCGCCGTTCTGGCGAATCCGGCGCACAAGCGATCGCCATTGGTCTCGCTCACGGCCCAAGGGCGCCGCACGTTCGAGCAGATGCGGCGGCGTGAAGCGGACCTGCTTGCGGCGCTGGCGGCCGACATCGACGCCGGCGACGTCGACGCGGCGCTGCGGGCGCTCGCCGCGCTCGCGGACGCGCTCGATCTGCACATTCGGAAGGAGGCACTCCATGACGACGAGTGACAATGGCGGCCGGCGCGCGCTGCGCCGCGCGACGATCGGCGCGCTCGAGCTGGCGGCCGCGCTGTCGATCGGCGCGATCCTGCTGCTCTGGGCGTGGAACACGCTCGCGGCCGGCCTTGCGCATCTGCCGCGCGCGGAATTCAGACACGCGCTCGCGTTCGAGCTGGCGATCGCGGTCGTGGCCGCCACCGCGATCGCCTCGGCCCGGTGGATCGCCGGGCGCGGCGCCGCAGCGCCGGCGCGAGACCCGCGGTGAGCGTCAGGTCGGCGATCGTCGGGCAGTTTCGGCGCCCGCACGGTCTGCTCGGCCGGCTGGCCGGTTCGATCATGGCCAACCGGCCGTCGAACCGCGCGCGCAACGCCTGGACCGTGCGGCTTCTGGACGTGGCGCCGGCGGATCGCGTGCTCGAGATCGGCTGCGGTCCCGGGCTCGGCCTCGCCGCCGCGCTGGCGGCGGGGCGGCAAGGCCGCGCGCTCGGCCTCGATCACTCCCCGCTCATGGTCGCACGGGCCGCGCGCGCCAACCGCGCCGCGCTCGAAGAAGGGCGCCTCTCGCTTCTCTGCGCCGGCCTCCCGGCGCTCGCGCAGCTCGCCGGACCGTTCGACAAGGCGTTCGCGGTCAACGTCCTGCAATTCGTGCCGGCCCCCGCGCGGCGCGACGCGCTGGCGCGCCTGCGGGCGATACTGGCGGCCGGCGGGCGGGTCGCGGTGACCTTCCAGCCTCGGCTTCCCGGAGCCACCGCCAAGACCGCCCACGATTTCGCCGCCGCGCTTTCGGGCGAACTGGCCGCCGCCGGCTTCGGCGGCATCCGCACCGAGCAACTCGACCTCGAGCCGGTTCCCGCCGTCTGCGTTCTCGCCATCGCGCCGCGCTGAGGACTGGCCCGGCCCCGCGCCAATGGTTTATGAGGGCGCATGACCCGCGCACGCCCCAGGCGCCTCGAACACATCGCCGGCATCGGCGTCGACCGCATGGGCGCCATCGCCGACGCACCCGGGCGCGCCGGCGCCCGCGATCTGCTGCGGCTCGAGAATCTCGACACCGACGTTCCGCCCGACCCCGAGGCGATCGAGCGCACCCGCCGCGCCGCGGGCGCCGACGACGACAACTCTTACCTGCCGTTCGTCGGGCAGACGCATCTGCGCAATTCCGCCGCCGCGCACGTCTCGCGGCTCTCGGGCGTCGCTTATTCGGGCGAGCGCAACGTCGCGATCGCGGCCGGCGGGCTCTCCGGCATCCTGAACGTGCTGCTCGCGACGATCGAGGTGGGCGACGAGGTGATCGTCACCGATCCGACCTATGCCGGGCTCGTCAACCGCGTGCGGCTGGCCGGCGGCGTGCCGCGCTTCGTGCCGTTCGTGTTCGCGCCGGGCGCGCCGTGGACGCTCGATCGCCGCGCGCTCGCCGCTTCGATCGGCCCGCGCACGCGCGCGATGCTGCTGATGTCGCCCGCGATGCCGAGCGGCGGCGTCCTCGATGAGGGCGACTGGTCGCTCGTCGCCGAGTTGTGCATCGAGCACGACCTGCTGCTGATCCTCGACGCGGCGATGGAGCGCCTGCTGTTCGACGGCCGTCGCGCGATCCATCCCGCCGGCCTCGCCGGCATGGCATCGCGCACGATCACGGTGGGCTCCGCATCCAAGGAACTGCGCATGATCGGCTGGCGGGTCGGCTGGATCGTGGCGCCCGAGGCCTACCTGCCCGATCTCGCCGCCGTGGGCATGGCCAACGTCGTGGTTCCGGTCGGCATCGCGCAGGATGCGGCGGCGATCGCGCTCGAGCGCTCGCCCGCGACGCTGCCGGCCTATGTGGCCGAGCTGCAGCGCCGGCGCGACGTGCTGCTGAAGGAACTCGCGGGGCTGCCCGTCGGCGTGCCGGCCGGCGGCTGGTCGCTTCTGCTGCGCGTGTCCGACTTCGGCATCGACGGCGCGACCATGTCGGACCGCTTGCTCGCCGAGGGCATCTGCGCCACCGGCATGCGGGGCTGGGGCGAGACGCACGGCGACCAATACATCCGCTTCGTGTTCGCCAACGAGCCGGCCGCGCGACTCGCCGGCGCGGGCGCGCGCATCCGGAAGGCGCTGCGCGCGTAGCCGCGCCGCGGATCGCCGGCCTATCGCCCCGGCACGCCCTTCGTCGTCGAGTATTCCCAATGAAGCGCCGCGCCGGGGCGGCAGCGCTCATAGGCGCTGTGCGCGGCGCGCGCTGCCTCGGCAAAGCCGGTGAGAATCAGCTTCAGCTTGCCGGGATAGGCCGCGATGTCGCCGATCGCGTAGATGCCGGGCCGGTTGGTCTCGCAGGTGGCGGGATCGACGGCGATCTGCTGCCGCTCGAGCGCCAGGCCCCAGCCGGCGATCGGGCCGAGGCTCGCGGCCAGGCCGAACAGCGCGAGCAGCGCATCGGCCGGCAGATCGCGGCGCCGCCCGTCGAGGTCTTCGACCGTTACCGCGGCGAGCGCGCCGCCGCCCTTGCCGACCAGCGCCGCGAGCTGATAGGGCACGACCAGCTCGATCTTGCCCGCGGCCGCCAGCGCCTTCAGGCGCGCGACGCTTTCGGGCGCGGCGCGGAACTTGTCGCGCCGGTGCACGACGGCGACCTGCGCCACCTCGGCGAGCGCCAGCGCCCAATCCACGGCCGAATCGCCGCCGCCGGCGATGACGACGCGCTTGCCGCGGAATTCCTCGCGCCTCCGGACGAGATAGAAGACGCTCTTGCCTTCGTAATCGGTGAGATGCGGAAGCGGCGGGCGGTTGGGGCCGAACGCCCCCACGCCGGCGGCGACGAGGACCGCGCCGGCGCGGATCGTGTCGCCGCCGGAGGTGGCCAGCCGCCACGCCGCGCCGTCTTGCGCCACCGCCTCGACGCGCCGCCCGAGCAGCATGCGCGGCGCGAACGGCGCCGCCTGCTCTTCGAGCCTGGCGACGAGGCCGGCCGCGTCGATGACCGGGTAACCGGGAATGTCGTAGATCGGCTTCTCGGGGTAGAGCGCCGCGCATTGCCCGCCCGGCGCCTCCAGCGCGTCGACGACCGCGCACGACAGGCCGAGCATGCCGCACTCGAACACCGCGAACAGGCCGGCCGGCCCGGCGCCGACGATGGCGACGTCGACCTCGATGGCTTCGGCGCGGATATCGTCCGCTTTACTCGGCATGGGATTTCGGACTAAGGCGGGCGCGCATCGAACGCCGGGGTCTTAGCCCATTCGAACGCCGGGACCAAGCACGCGGGACGCGGACGCGCCGTATCGCATGACGGAAGCGGCGGCGGACGAACGCGCGACCGCGGCGGTCGCCCGCGCGCTGGCGCGCGCGCTGCGGCCGGGCGACGTGGTGGCGCTGGAGGGCGACCTCGGCGCCGGCAAGACGACGTTCGCACGCGCGGCCATCGCCGCGTTCGCGGCCGAGGCCGGATCGCCGCCGCCGGAGGTGCCGAGCCCTACCTTCACGCTCGTGCAGACCTACGATTTCCCGCGCGCCACGATCTGGCATTTCGATCTCTATCGCATCGAGCGGCCGGAAGACGCGCTGGAACTCGGCATCGAGGAGGCCTTGGCCGAGGGCATCGCGCTGATCGAATGGCCGGAGCGGCTCGGGCCGCTGCTGCCGGCGCGGCACATCGCGGTGCGCATCTCCTTCGGTGCGACGCCGGACGCGCGCCGCATCGACATCGCGGCCCCGCCCGGCCCGGCGGCGCGGCTCGCCGCCGCCTTTGCCGCATGAACATCAATTTCACGGTTGCGGGCGCATGCCTTCCGCAGTTAATCGCCTGTACACTGCGGTGCCGGAAATGAAGCGGAAGACGAGCATTGCGCGGGCGCTGGAAGCCCGGTCCGCGGCGGGCGGGCCGGCCGCATGACGCCGCGCGAGGCCGCGATCGAGGGTTTCCTCCAGGGCGGCGCCTGGAAGGGCGCGCGGCGCCTGCCGTTCGCGCACGACGCCTCGTTCCGCCGCTATTTCCGCCTGGCCGGCGGGCCGCGGCCCGCGCTGCTGATGGACGCGCCGCCGCCGCAGGAAGACGTGCGGCCATGGTGCCGGATCGCGCGCCACCTCGACCGGCTGGGCCTTTCCGCGCCGGCGATCTACGAGGCCGACGAGGCGCAGGGGCTGCTCGTGATCGAGGATTTCGGCGACGAGACGTTTCCGCGCGCGCTGGAGCGCGGCGATGCCGGCGCCCTCTATGCGGCCGCCGTGGACACGCTGGTGGCGCTGCATCGCGCCCCGACCGCGCTGGCCGTGGACGTTCCCGATTACGACGAGCGCACGCTGATCGAGAAGGCCGCGCTGCTGCTCGACTGGTTCGTTCCCGCGATCGGCGGCGCCGTTCCGGACGGAGCGCGCGCCGAATACGAAGCCGCGTGGCGCGCGATCCTGCCGCTGCGCACGGGCGTGCCCGCGGCGCTCGCGCTGCGCGACTACTTCCCCGAAAACATCATGTGGCTGCCGGCGCGCGGCGGCGTGCGCCGCTGCGGCCTGCTCGACTTCCAGGATGCGAGCCGCGCGCCTGCCGCTTACGACCTCGTTTCGCTGCTCGAGGACGCGCGGCGCGACGTGGCCGAGCCGCTGCGCCAGGCGATGACCGAGCGCTACCTCGCCGCCTTTCCCGGCCAGGCGCGCGCCGATTTCCTCGCCGCCGCCGCGGCGATGGCCGCGCAGCGCCACGCGCGCGTGATCGGCGTGTTCGCGCGGCTGTGGCGGCGCGACGGCAAGCCGCGCTATCTCGCGCACATCCCGCGCGTCTGGCGCCTGCTCGAGCGCGCGTTGCGGCACCCCGCGCTGGCGCCGCTGCGGCGCTGGTTCGATGCACACGTGCCGGCCACGCAGCGCCGCGCGCCCGAGGCCGCATGAGCGCGCTCGTCGCCGCCTCCGGCGAGACGATCGCGGCGGGCATGGTGCTGGCCGCCGGACTCGGCCTGCGCATGCGGCCGATCACCGAACGGATGCCGAAGCCGCTGGTGACGGTGGCGGGCCGCTGCCTGCTCGACCGCGCGCTGGACCACTACGCCGAGGCGGGCCTCGCGCGCGCGGTGGTGAACACGCACTATCTCGCCGAGCAGATCGCCGCCCATGTGGCGGCGCGGACCGCGCCCGAGATCGTCCTCTCGCACGAGCCCGCGCTGCTGGAGACCGGCGGCGGCGTGTTGAACGCGCTGCCGCTGCTCGGCGCCGGGCCGTTCTTCGTCGCCAACAGCGACGCGCTGTGGCTGAACGGGCCGCTTCCGGCGCTGACGCGCCTCGCGCGCGCATGGAACGGCGCGGCGATGGACGCGCTGCTGCTGCTCGCCGTCGTTCCCGGCACGCTCGGCTACGAGGGGCGCGGCGACTTCACGATGGACGGCTTGGGCCGCCTGCGCCGGCGCGCCGAGCGCGGAATCGCGCCGTTCCTGTTCACCGGCGTGCAGATCCTGCATCCGCGCCTGTTCGCGGACGAAGCGCCGGGCAAGTGGTCGCTGAACCGCGTCTACGACAAGGCGCTGGCGGCCGGCCGGCTCTACGGGCTGCGCCACGACGGCGCGTGGTTTCACGTCGGCGATCCCGCCGGCCTCGCGGCGGTGGAGGCGCGGCTCCGGTCGGAAGGGGCCGCGGCGGCTTAGCGCGCGGGCGGCGCTTCGCGCTATAAGTGCGCCGTGCCGTCCAACGTCTTCACGATTCCGCCGACGCTGCCGTTCGCCGACACGCTCGCGGCCGGGCTGCTCGCGCGCGCGGACGGCGCTGCCGAGGCGCTCGCGCGGACGACCGTGCTGCTGCCGACGCGGCGCGCCTGCCGCGCGCTGTGCGAGGCGTTCCTGCGCCAGAGCGGAGGCCGCCCGCTGCTGCTGCCGCGCCTGCGCCCGATCGGCGACGTGGACGAGGAGGAGCTGGTTCTCACCGCCGGCGAATACGAGGCCGGCGGCGCGCCGGCCGACGTTCCGCCGGCGATGCCGAGCCTGCGCCGCCGCCTGCTGCTGGCCGAGCTGATCCGCACGTTCGAGGCGAGCCGCGGCAGCGACGTGACGCCGGACCAGGCCGCGTGGCTGGCCGCCGATCTCGCCCGCCTGCTCGACGAGATGCAGACCGAGCGGCGCGACGCCGCGGGCCTCGCCGCGCTCGTGCCCGAGCGCTTCGCCGCGCACTGGCAGGACACTCTGAAGTTCCTCGGCATCCTGACCGGGGCGTGGCCGAAGATCCTCGCCGCCGAGGGCGCCCTCGACCCCGCCGCCCACCGCAACCGGCTGCTCGAAGCGCAGGCCGCGGCGTGGCGCGCGAAGCCGCCGGCCGATCCGGTGATCGCCGCCGGCTCGACCGGCAGCATCCCGGCCACCGCCGATCTCATCGCGACGATCGCGGGCCTGCCGCAGGGCCTGATCGTTCTGCCCGGCCTCGACACGAACCTCGACGACGCGGCGTGGAACGACGTGCGCGAGGCGCCGAGCCACCCGCAGCACGGGCTCGCGCGGCTGCTCGAGCGCCTGGGCCTCGAGCGGGCGGACGTGGCGCCGTGGGGCGCGGCCGGGGCCGGGCGCGAAGGCCTCGATCCGCCGTTCGTCGCCGAAGCGCGCCTGCGCGTGCTCTCGGCCGCGCTGCGCCCGGCCGGGGCGCCGGCGCGGCGGCCGGGCGAGGGCTTGAGCGCCGAAGCCGTTTCGCGCGCCTTCGCCGATTCCGTCGCCTATCTCGAATGCGCCAATCCGCGCGAAGAGGCCGGGGCGATCGCGCTCAGGCTGCGCGAGGCGCTCGACGACCCCGGCGCCACGGCCGCGCTGGTGACACCCGACCGCGATCTCGCGCGGCGCGTGGCGGCCGCGTTGCAGCGCTGGCGGATCGAGATCGACGATTCGGCCGGCACGCCGCTCGCGGCCGCGCCGCCGATGGCATTCTTGCGCCTGGTGCTCGCGGCCGCGCATGAAGAATTCGCACCGGTTCCGCTGCTGGCGCTGCTGAAGCACCCGCTGGCCGCGTGCGGCATGGCGCCCGGCGCGCTGCGCGCCCGCGCGCGCGCGCTCGAGCGGGCGGCGCTGCGCGGACCTCGCCCGCCGCCCGGCCTCGAGGCGGCGCAGCGGCTGGCGAAAGGCCGCGCGGCCTGGCTCGACGATCTCGCGCGCCGCATGTTCGCGCTGCCGCATGTCGGCGAGCGCGCGCAGCGGTCGAATCTCGATTTCTTGGTTTGTCATGCAACCACCTTTCTCTAAAGGACGCGTGGCCGCCGTCGGAAGGCTTCCCGCAGCAGTTCCAAC
>ERZ761602.3175-NODE-3175-length-23797-cov-4.820697_pt1 | contig 23797 bp, 15 predicted proteins | sample MGYA00512165_ERZ761602 | MGnify/ENA primary metagenome ERZ761602 (study PRJEB28899, sample SAMN02445085) | bioreactor sludge metagenome | biome: EBPR sludge; isolation source: Thorneside wastewater treatment plant | place: Australia: Brisbane, Thorneside...
GGACGAGACACGAAAGCGCGGTCCGAAGCCGAGCCCGTAGCGGGCGCGCGCGCGGGTGTACGTGGTGGACGTCTTTCCGTGACTGACGACGTGGATGTCGATCGTCACCGAGGCGTGCGCGTGCGGCACGACGATCGAGGCAGGCCGGCGAAACAGCCAGCTCCCGGTGGCGGGTACGAAGAACCCACCGCGCGCCTCCGCGAACTCGCGCCAGAGCATCTCGCGGCCCGCCTCGCGTCGTCGCACGACTTCCGTCGCGAAGTATCCAATCCCGACGACGAAGAGCGTGCATCCGACGAACGCGAGCAGGACGACGATCAAGGCCTGCATCGTTCCGCTCCGCGGGGCCGTGGGGAGGTCACGCTCCGTCGCGTGGCCGTTGGTTCGACGGGGAGCTCGAGAGAGCGTGCTTCGGACGCGCGCGCGGCCGCGATCATCGGCACAGACTACCAGAGCCCATCTCAGGACCTCCCGCGGCCGCCTCGCGTCTCGAGCGAGAGGTCGAGCGAGCGCAGCGAGCCAAGGACTTCGCGGTCGTGTTTGACCGCGACGCGTGCGCGGGGGACGATCACCTCACGCGCCGTTTGGGTACGCGCGGGGGTGGTGCACCATGGGCAACTGGCGTTGGATCAGCGAGGGGCAGCCGGCACATTGGGACGCCGACAAGAAGCGCATCGTCGGGTCGGAGGCGCCCGGCGTCTTCGACTCGCGCTACGCCGAGCGTCGTGAGGGCGACGTCGTTCCCGGCCGGTGGTGGCGCTGCGAAGAGGACGGCAAGGTCGTCGGCTACGGCTGGATGGACGTCGTCTGGGGCGACGCGGAGGTGTTGCTCGCGGTGTCGCGCGACGCGCGCGGACGCGGAGTCGGCAGCTTCGTGATGGAGCAGCTCGAACGGGAAGCCTTCGAGCACGGCATGCAGTACGTCACGAACGTCGTGCGACCCACACATCCGGAGAAGACGCGCATCGTCGCGTGGCTCGAGAAGCGCGGCTTCCACAGCGGCGAGGACGGGCGTCATTTCCGCAGCGTGCCGACGCGTCGCGCGTCCGTGCCGCCGAGCGCCTGATCGTCGACGCGTGAACGCGCTCTGACCGCATGACCTCCGAGCTCGACGCGACGATCGATGCGGCGCTCGCCACCCTCGCTGCGGCGGGCTTCGACGCGAGCGGCGACCTCGCGACCCTGGCGCAGCTCACGATCACGCCGCCGGTCTCGCTGCGACCCGGTCTGATCGAGCCGCTGAAGACGGGCGAACGCCTTCGCCTCGGTCGCACGCTCGGCGAAGGCGGCATGGGCCTCGTGCGGCTCGCGGAGCAGCGCGTGCTCCACCGCGAGGTCGCGGTGAAGACGCTCAAGGAGCACCACGAGCTCTCGATCCGGAAGCTGCTCCAAGAGGCGTGGATCACTGGCGCGCTCGAGCACCCGAACGTGGTGCCGGTACACGACCTCGGCGTCGACGAGGACGGCGTGCCCTTCCTCGTGATGAAGAAGATCGAAGGCGAGGTCTGGTCCGAGCTGCTCCTCGCGCCCGAGCGCGTGCGCGATCGTTTCGCCGCGGACGACGTGCTCGAGTGGCACCTGCGCGTGCTGCTGCAGGTGTGTCGCGCGCTCGCGTACGCCCACGCCCGCGGCGTCGTGCACCGCGACCTGAAGCCCGACAACGTGATGGTCGGCTCCTTCGGCGAGGTCTACGTGCTCGACTGGGGCATCGCGGTCGCGCTCGCGGATGACGGCTCCGGCCGGCTGCCCCTGGCCGCACACGCGACCTCGGTGGCGGGCACGCCGGCGTACATGGCGCCCGAGCAGCTCGGCGGCGAGGATCCGCGCATCACGCCGCGCACGGACATCTATTTGCTCGGCGGCATGCTCTTCGAGCTGCTCACCGGTCGCCCGCCGCACTCGGGCGATTCGCTTCGCGCGATCTTGGCCGCGCTCTTCGCGCCGCCCGATTTACCGGACGACGCGCCGGAGGAGCTCGCGCGCATCGTGCGGCGCGCGATGGACTCCGATCCGGAAGGTCGCTTCGAGAACGTCGACCAGCTCCGGCTCGCGATCGAAGGCTTCTTGCGGCACGCGGACGCACGTCGGCTCGCGGCGAAGGCGGACGCGCTGCGGTCGCGGCTCGAGATCGTGCAGCGCGACGGCGCGGACGAAGCGGCGGAGACGATCTTCGCGGAGGCGCGCTTCGCGTACCGAGCGGCGATCGAGGCCTGGCCCGGAGGCGACGAAGCGCGCGAAGGGCTCGACGCGCTCGTGCTGTCGCGCGCGACGCATCTGCTCGATGTGGGCGATCTCGCGGGTTGCGCGCGCCTACTGGGCGGTGCGCGCGAGGTGCCGAAGGCGCTGCAAGAGAAGCTCGCGCGCGCGCAGAAGGACGAGCGCGCGGCCAAGGATCGGGCGGCGGCGCGCGAGCGCGACGAGGATCGCGAGAAGGGTCGACGCACGCGCGCGTTCTTTACGGCGGTGCTCGGGACGCTCTGGGTGATCTTCCCGCTCACACCTTCGCTGATCGGTCGCCGCGAGCTCACGAGCGCGACCAACGTGGCGCTCGTCGCGTCGTTCTTCCTCGTGGTCGTCTCGGGGCTCACGCTCTGGGCGCGCGACTCGATGCTCGGCACGCGCTTGAACCGCGCGATCGTCGGCATGCTCTTCGCGCTCCTCGTGATGCAGCTCGTCTTCGCGATCGGGTTCGGCGCGTTCCTCGAGCTCCCGCCACCCCAGCTCGCGGTGGGGCTCCTCTTCTTTCACGCGACGCTCGCCGCGTGTGCGGTGGTGGCGGTCGATTTCTGGCTCGTGCCCACTGCGATCGGCTTCGTGGCCGCGTTCTTCGTCGCCGCGGGCAACCCCGACCACGCGAACGCGTGCATGAGCGCCGCCAACGGCGTGCTGCTCGTGAACGCGCTGGTGATCAACTACCTCGACCGCTGGCGCGTGATCGTGGATCGCGCGAAGCAGCACGGATCGAAGGGCCGCGCGAACGACACGTGAAGCGCGGCGAGCGGGCCGTCACGCGACGTGTCGAGCGGCGGACGCACGCGGCGTGTTTCCACGCGCGTGAGCGCGGTCGCGAGCGCGCCGCCGGTCACTGCGCTTCGAGCGCGCGTACGACCGCTTCCAGGCGCTCGCGCTCCACCGGACGTCGCGCAGCCTCCGCGGCGGCTCGCGTGGCCTCCAGCGCCTCGTCGCCCCAGATGCGCACGATGTGCTGCGACGCTTCTTCGTGAAGCGTCTCGCTCGCGGCCATCTCGAGGAAGTCGCGCAGCATCGCGGGGTCGCCGCGGCAGCTCGGATCCTTCGCGTAGCCTTCGAGGTACTCCGGCAACGCGCCCGAGAGCCACCGCTGCGCGACGTACGCGCGGCCGAGCAAGAGCGGCGGGCGACAGTCGTTCGGGTTCTGTGCGCCCACGGAGCGGATCGAGCCGATGTACGGACGTCGGAGGCGTCGACCGTTGTCGAGCATGCGCTTGATCGGCACGAGATCCGCCGGGACGTCGTCGGCGGTCCACGGGTCGCGCGCGTCCGGCAGGCCCTCGGGTTGGTGCAGCGCTTCCAGTGGCGTTCCTGGCGCGACCGCGGGCAGGAGCTGCGCGACCGCCTGCGGTTGCGCCGGCGGCGCGTCGTCGCCTCCGAAGATCAGTACGCCGAGCCCGATCACGAGCACGAGCGCGATCGCGACCATCCCGCCGAGCAGCGCCGACGGCGGCAGCTCGCGCAGCGGCGCCGGCAGCTTGGTTCGCAGCCGCTCGAGCCGAGCCTCCAGCTCCAGGCGCGCGGAGACCTCGCGGATCTTCACCGGCACCTGCGCGCTCAGCGAGTGGAACGTCTCGCGGAGCGCATCACTCGCGTCGAGGAGGCGCTCTCCCGACGGGCGCGCGTCGACCGACTCCAGCGCGGCCAGCATCGCGGCGCCGTCCGCGAAGCGTTCGTTCGGGTCTTTCGCGAGCGCCTTGTCGACGATCGCCTCGAGCGCGGGCGAGGCGTCCGCGCGCAGGCTGCGGAGCTTCGGCGGCGTCTGCACGAGATGCGCGCGCAGCATCGCGGCGGGATCCTGCATCGGGAAGGGCAGCTCGCCCGTCAGCAGCTCGAAGAGCATCACGCCCGCGGCGTAGACGTCGGTGCGCGCGTCGCACGTGCCGCCCGAGGCTTGCTCCGGCGCCATGTACGCGGGCGTGCCGACCACCGTGCCGGCGCGCGTGAGCTTCGGGCTGCTCACCGCGGCGGGCGCGTCGTCCACGAACTTCGCGAGCCCGAAGTCGAGCACCTCCACGTGATCGCTGCCGTCGGGCAGCACTTGCAGCAGCGCGTTTCCGGGTTTGAGATCGCGGTGGATGATCCCCATCCCGTGCGCCTGCGCGAGGCTGCGCAGCACCTGGATCATCAACCCGATCACGCGCGCGGTCGGTAGCGGCCCCGCGTGCACCTCCAGCAGCCGATCGAGGTCTTGGCCCTCGACGAGCTCCATCACGAGGAAGGGCAGGTCGTCCTCGACCCCGTAGTCGGTGATCGTGACGATGTTCGGGTGCCGCAGCGCGGAGAGGGTCTTGGCTTCGCGCTCGAAGCGTTGGCGCACGTCGACGGACGTGCGGAAGCCCTCGTGCAGCACCTTCAGCGCGACCGGACGATCGAGCTTGAGGTGCGTCGCGCGGTAGACGCGCCCGATGCCGCCTTCGCCGAGCAGCGCGTCGACGCGATAGCGCCCTTCCAGCACCCGACCGACGAGCGGATCGGCAGCCTCGAGCGGGAGCGCGGCGACGGCGCGAGGCGTGGCGGCGTGCGCCATGAGCGTCCGCATGGTAGTACAGCCGATAGGAAGTTCGAGCCAGGCCACCGCGTCGTTTCGAGCAGCGACGCAACGCTCCGTTCGACGACTTCGGGCTCGGCGTGCGCTCGCCGACGTCTCTCGCGACGACTCGCCGCGTTTCCTCGAAGATCGCTGGTGATCTGGGCGGCCCGCGAGGAATCGCGCCGCGCTCTGGCGCGCGGCGGAGGAATCGTGCGGCGCGGCCCTCAGCGCACCGCGAGGATCGCGTAGGTGCGTTTCTTCTTCGCGACCTGCACTTCGGCCTCGTCGCCTTCGAGCTTGCCGACGAGCGCGCGACCCACCGGCGACGCGGGCGTGATGAGCCGGATCTCCACTCCGTTCGACTCCACCATCCGGCCACCGGCCACCGGGACCATCATCCAGAGCTGCGCGGCGTCGTCGTCGATCTCGACCTCGATCAGCGCGCCCGCTCCGATCGGATCGTCCGGCCCGAAGCGCGGCAGCTCCATGAATCGAAGACGCGTGATCGCCTCGCCCGTCTCCTCCACGCGCTGCGCTTGGCCACGCGCGAGGTACGACTGCTCGAGCCCGCGGGTGTCCTTGTCGTTCTCGGGCTTCGCCTCTTCGTGCGTCGCCGCCTCGCGCGTTGCCTCCGCCTGCGCGACGAGGAAACGAAGCTCCTCCTCGAGCTGCACGATGGCCGCCGCGATCACCGCACGTTTGTCGATCGTCTCGATCGTCATGGTCGCGCACGATAGCAGGCTCGCGGGAGGCGCTCGCCGCGTGCGACAACGTCGTCATGCAGCGCCTGACCCTCGATCGCCAAGGACACGTTTTCCTCGTCGGCTTGAACCGCGCCGACAAACGCAACGCCTTCGACCTCACGATGCTCCGCGAGCTCGCGGAGGCGTACACGCAGTACGAAGACGAGCCGGAGGCGCGTTGTCTGCTCCTCTTCGCGCACGGCGAACACTTCACGGCGGGCCTCGATCTCGCGGAGGTCGGGCCCGCGGTCGCGCAGGGAGCCGCGCTCTTCCCCGAAGGCAGCGTCGATCCGCTCGGACTGCGCGGGCGCGTGCGGCAGAAGCCGGTGGTGATGGCGATCCAGGGCTGGTGCCTCACCATCGGCATCGAGCTGGCGCTCGCGTGCGACGTCCGCGTGGCCTCCGACGACGCTCGCTTCGGTCAGATCGAGATCAACCGCGGCATCTTCCCCTTCGGCGGCGCGACGATCCGCCTCCCGCAGATCGCGGGTTGGGGCAACGCGATGCGCTGGCTGCTCACGGGCGACGTGTTCGACGCGCGCGAGGCGCACCGCATCGGGCTCGTGCAGGAGGTGACTCCGCCCACGAACCAGCTCGACGTCGCGATGGAGATCGCGGAGACGATCGGGAAGCGTGCTCCGCTCGGAGTGCGCGCCACGCTCGCGTCGAGTCGGCAGACGATCGAAGAAGGTCCGCGCGAGGCCGCCGATGCGCTTCTCGAGCACGCGCGCGTCCTCATGCGGTCCGAGGACGCGGCGGAGGGTCTGCGTTCGTTCGTGGAGCGACGCGAGGCGACGTTCCGGGGTCGATGACGTTCCGATGTTCTAAGCGTTCGAAATGTTTTGATGATGTCGTCCGCCGCGTCGAATTCTGATTTCCGTGTTGATGAATTGTTCCGTCAAATAGAGAATGTCCCTCCGAACTTGGGGAGGCTGCGATGCTCGAACGACGGCGCGGGTGGAGATGGTTGGCGCTCTGGGGAGCGACGCTCCTGGGCGCATGCGGTGGTGGCGGTGGCGGTGGTGACGACGCCGGCAGCGACGGCGGCACCGACGGATCGATGCGGACCGACGGGTCGACGGTCGATCGCTGCGACGTCGACAACGGCGGCTGCGACCCGCTGACCACGTGCACGTCGACGGGTGGCGCAGTCACCTGTGGCGCGTGCCCGAGCGGCTACACCGGCACGGGCGCCGACGGATGTGTGGACGTCGACGAGTGCGCCGCGGAGCCCTCGCCGTGCAGCGAGCTCGTGGAGTGCGCGAACACCCCGGGCGGCTTCACGTGCGGTGACTGCCCCGAAGGCTTCGTGGACGACGGAGAGGGTGGCTGCAGCGACATCGACGAGTGCGCGACCGAAAACGGTGGCTGTGCCCAGACGTGCACCAACGGCGACGGGGACTTCGAGTGTTCGTGCGACGAGGGCTACGTGCTCGGCGCCGATGGGCGTGCGTGCGACGACGTCGACGAATGTGCGACTGACAACGGCGGCTGCGACGAGCTCGTGACGTGCACGAACACGGACGGAGGACGCGAGTGCGGGATGTGTCCGCTCGGCTACGACGACGAGCTCGACGACGGGACCTCGTGTGTCGACGTCGACGAATGTGCGGCAGAGCCGGGGCCTTGCTCGGAGCTCGTGGTGTGCACGAACTCGGAGCCGGGATTCACCTGCGGCGACTGTCCGATGGGTTACGTCGACGACGGCGCGGGTGGATGCTCCGACATCGACGAGTGTGAGACGGACAACGGCAACTGTGATCCGCTCGTGGCATGCACGAACACCGACGGTTCGCGCACGTGTGGCGACTGTCCGAGCGGCTACTCGGGCGATGGCGAGACCGGCTGCACGAACGTCGACGAGTGCGACACCGGCAACGGCGGCTGCGAGCAGACGTGTACGGACTCCGAGGGCTCGTTCACGTGCTCGTGCGCGAGCGGGTACGTCCTGAACGCGGACGGCGTGAGCTGCGACGACGTCGACGAATGCGCGACGGCCAACGGCGGATGCGCGCAGACCTGCAACAACTCCGAGGGCGGCTTCGCGTGCTCGTGTGGGAGCGGATACGTCCTGAACGCGGACGGCGTGAGCTGCGACGACGTCGACGAGTGCGCGACGGACAACGGCGGCTGCGGAAGCGCGACGTTCTTCACGTGCAGCAACAACGTGGGCGCGGCGCCGACGTGCGCAGACATCGACGAGTGCGCGACGGACAACGGCGGCTGCGGGAGCGCGACGTTCTTCACGTGTACGAACAACGTGGGCGCGGGGCCGACGTGCATGGACATCGACGAGTGCGCGACGGGCAACGGCGGGTGCGCGCAGACCTGCACCAACTCCGTGGGCGGCTTCGCGTGCTCGTGTGGGAGCGGGTACACGCTCAACGCCGATGGTCGCTCGTGCGACGACGTGGACGAGTGTCTGACCGACAACGGGGGGTGCGACGTGAATGCGACGTGCTCGAACACCGACGGAAGCCGCACGTGTACGTGTGTTGCCGGGTACGTCGGTGACGGGTTCACGTGCACGTTCGTTCCCCCGACGAGCTGTGCGCAGGTACTCGCGCGGGACCCGGCGGCGACGAGCGGCGTCTACACGTTGCAGGGCCGCACCGGGACGTACCAGGCGTACTGCGACATGACGACGGACGGTGGTGGTTGGACGCTCGTGCTCAAGGCGGATGGGCGGCTGACCAACTTCTCGTACGACAACGCGCGCTGGACGGGTTCGACGACCTTCAACCCGGCCAACGCGGCCTTCGACCGAAACGAGGCTCTGCTCGAGAGCTACTTCTCCGTGCCGTTCACGCGCGTGCGCGTCGGCATGGAGGATCCGATCCCGGGCACCGTGCGCTACGTGACGGTTCCGCACGCGGGCTCCAGCCTCTCGAGCGTGATCGCGCCGGGTGCTCGGGTCACCACGTCGATCGGTCGTGCGGCGTGGCGCGGGTTGATGGCGAGCCCGTCGCTCCAGCTGAACTGCAATCGCGAAGGGTTCAACGTGCAAGCGGACGTTCCCGCTGCGGGTTGGCCGCGCGCCCGCATCGGCATCATCGCCAATCAAGAGAACGACTGCTCGAGCCCGGACTCGCGCATCGGCATCGGCACCGCGGGTGACGCCTGCGGTCAGGACACCTCGATCAGCGTGGGCAACGCCGCGTTCTGCAGCGCCGATGCCGGGGATCGAAACACACGCGGCTTCGGCTACGTGTTCGTCCGCTGAGGAGCGAGGCGGACGTCGGCGAAGGTCGGCGTCCGCTTCGGGGTTCCTCGCGGGGCTGCGTTCCAGCCGGGAGTGACGACCTCGTACGCGACGTCACCGCAGCACGAGGTTCGCTTCCTCCCAGGCGATCGGGACCACGTCGCACACCTGTTGAACGATGGCCGGATCCATCGAGCGCAACGCCTCCCAATCTCCCGCCTCGACCGCGATCGCGGTCCGCAGCGGAAGTCCGAGCGGGCCCGTCCCCTCGACGAGGGACTGTCGTGCGTCGGGACACAGCGGCAGGTCTTCCGCCCACTCCGACATCGGTCGACCCGTGAGCGTGTCGAGGAGGCTGAAGAGTCCGAGGAGGTAGAGCTCGTCCGCTCGCGCGGGGTCTCCGCACGCCATGCAGAGCTTCGCCCGCACGAGCGAGCGACGAAGTGCCTCGGGCGCACGCGCCAGATCGAGCTGCGCGATCGCGAGGACGGTGGCCCAACGTCGGATCTGATCGACTCCGAGGAGCACGAGGGCCTGCTGCACGGAGGTGACGGGGCGACGCAGACCGAACGCCGGTGAGCTCACGAGCCGCAGCAGTCGGACGACCAGCGCGGCGTCCGAAGCGAGCACGGCTTCGATCGACGCGACCGTCGCGTCGGGTGTGTACAGGCGCCTCACGAGTCGGAGGACGGAGCTCGCCGCCAGCGGAAGCGCGCTCGATCGTCGCGTCTCCGGACGCCCGTGAAAGTAGCCTTGGAAGAGCTCGAACCCCAGCTCGCGCGCTTCCGCGAACACGAGCTCGGACTCGACCTTCTCGGCGAGCAGCACGGGCCGGTGGCCCATCTCCGCGCGGCGTTCGAGCAGCCCGCGGATCGCGGGGGTGATCCCGTGCAGGACGTCCACCTTCCAGACGTCGCCCAAGGCGAGGAGCGCCCGACGCTCGGGAGGGTCGTCGACGAGATCGTCGAGCGCGATTTGAAAGCCTGCCTCTCGAAGTCGTTGGAGCGTCGTGATCACGGATGGTGTCGCCGGGACATCCTCCAATACCTCGAGCGTCACTTCGGACGCGGGCAACGCTTCGAGCAGTCCGGACTCGAGGAGCGGCTGGCCGACGTTGATGAACGCGCGCCGACCGGCCGTGAGCGCCGGAAGACCGATTTCCATCACGGACGCGACGAGGACACGCGCGGTCGCGGTCGAGCCCGAGACGCCCGGCGAATCGGGGGTCGCGGATCGGTACAACAGCTCGTATGCGTGGAGCTCGCCGGAGCGATCGAAGATTGGTTGCCGCGCGAGGAGGAGCTCCATCGTGACGTGCATCGGACGATCGACGCCGAGCTTGAGCCGTCTTCGAGTCGAGCCGTCTCGGAGTCGAGCCGTCTCCTAGTCGAGCCGTCTCCTAGTCGAGCCGTCTCCGAGTCGATCGCTCGAACGTCGAATCTCGCTCGAGTCCATCGACGCTTCGTCCGATGCCTGGTGCATGACACGACCTCTGTCCGAAGCTTCGTTGCGCGAGTGTTTGTGGTTCGGTGAAGGGGCCCCCGAAGAGGTGGCGGCGCGCGCGGCGGAGAGCCTCGCGGCGAGCGTGACGCGCGCGAGTGGGCTCAAGCCGTTCCCGGCGGTCGCCCAACACGTGCTGTCGCTCCTGGCGAAGCAGGACGTGGACGCAGGGACGCTCCACGAGACGCTCGAGAAGGATCCCGTCCTCGCGACGCGAGTGCTTCGGGTCGCGAGCTCCCCCGCCTACAACCCCGGACGTCCCTACGTCTCGCTCGAACAAGCGCTCGTCCAACTCGGCAACCGCGCCGTCGGGGAGCTCGTCGCCGGCGTCGCCGCGATGGGCGTGTTCTCCGACACGAGCGGCGTCGGTGAGGTCGTCCGCTCGCACTGCGCTTCGGTCGCCGCGATCGCGCGCGTGGTCGGCACCGAACGTCGATTCCGCGGAGTCGGCCGGGCGTTCCTCGCCGCGCTTCTCCACGACGTCGGCAAACTGATGCTCGTCGCGGTGGGAGAGTTCGACTACTCGCCCGAGATGCTCCAGCGTCCGGACGAGTGCCACATCCGCGAGCGCCTCACGCTCGGGTACGACCACGCGGCCGTCGGAGCGAGCGTGTTGCGGGAGTGGGGGCTCGACGACAGCCTCGTCCGCCTCGTCGCGTTTCATCACCAGCCCGGTCACGTCTACTCGTTCGACCCGCTCGAAGTGCAGATCGCCGCGTACCTGCGGCTCGCCGACGCGATCGAGTATGCGTTCCGCCTCGACCCCGAGACGCCCGACCCCGATCGGCTCGACGGTCTCGTGAACCACGAGGCCAACACCTACGTGAACCTCTCCGCGGCCGGGCTCGCCGCGCTCTGGCCGCGGTTCCGCGAGGAGATCGACGCGCTCCGCTCGGCGTTCGCACGCTGACGACTCACGCCCCGGCCGCATGCTCTGCTGAGCGCGTCCTCGTGGCGTCGCGTCACTTCGTGCCGAACAGACGGTCGCCCGCGTCGCCGAGCCCGGGAAGGATGTAGCCCTTCTCGTTGAGCTGACGATCCACGGCCGCGGTGTAGATCGGAACGTTCGGATGATGCTCGTGGAAGGCAGCGATGCCCTCCGGCGCGGCGAGTAGACAGACGAACTTCAGCGACTTCGGCTTGAGCTCGGCGATGCGCTCGACCGCCGCGATCGCGCTGTTGCCGGTGGCGAGCATCGGGTCGCAGACGATCACGTCGCGGTCCTCGATCTCTTCCGGAATCTTGAAGTAGTACTCGACCGCCACGAGCGTCTTCGGGTCGCGGTAGAGGCCGATGTGGCCGATGCGCGCGCTCGGGAGGAGCTTGAGGATCCCGGTGAGGATCCCGTCGCCGGCGCGGAGGATCGACACGAGGACGACCTTCTTGCCTTCGAGGACCGGCGCCTCCATCGACTCCATCGGCGTCTCGATGGTCTCGGTCGACAGCGGCATGTCCCGCGTGACCTCGTAGCCCATCAACATGCCGATCTCTTCGAGCAGCTGGCGGAAGCCGCTCGTCGGAGTCTCCTTGCGGCGCATCAGCGTGAGCTTGTGCTGCACCAGCGGGTGCGCGATGACGTGAACCTCACCCATTGTGATCTCTCGTTCCCAGTTCTGGATCCGCCTTCGGATCGGTCGATGATTCTTCGTTGAGTTTGGATTTTGGGCGACCGGGCTTCGGTTCTCGCGCGGACCGACCGGCGCCGCAACCGCCGGACGGCCGACGCTCAGAACACCGTGCCGTCGCTGTCGAGACGGATCGGCGGTCCGCCGTCCGATCGGAGCTCCCGCGCGATCTCGCGGCCCGCGTGCCAGGTCCCGCCCTCGAGGATCTTCGCGAGAGGGAGATCCGCGCCGAGGCGTGCGCGCACCAGCGGCGCGACCCGATCGAGGAGCACCACCGTCAACGCGCGCCACTCCACGATCACCGGCGAGCTCGGCCCGTGCGCGTCACGGAGCACCGCGTCGTGCTTGGGCACGAGCACACCCGCGTCCACGAAGAGCCCGCCGTTGCGGTACTCCGCGAGGCCGGTGAGCCGATCGAGGTCGGTCACCGTCACGCCCGCGCCTTCGAGCGGCTCGAGGAGCGAGTAGCTCAGCCACTGGCTGAGCTTGTGGAAGGGCACGAGCCCCTGCGTATCGCCCTCACCACCCGCGGCCGGGTGCTTCCACACGTCGCCGAGGGGGACGCCGCCCAGCGTGATGCGGCTCGGCCAGATGGTGCCGAGCGCGTCGAGCAACGCGATCAGGATCGAGCGTGCCGGGAGCGCGTTCGCGTCGGCCTTCGCGCGTAAGAAGTCGAAGAGCCCTCCGAGGCGACCTTCGGCGCCGAAGACGTCGGGACGCGCCCGCACCGCGCGGCCGAGGCTCCGCAGCAGCTCCGCGCGACCCTCCACGCCGACGAGCGGGTTCTCCGCCGTGACCTGGAAGCCGTCCGCGATCGTCTGCGTCGCGAGCGTTTCGAGGCCCGCGGCGTCGACCGTCGCGTCTCCCTTCGACGAAAACGCGCCCTTCGCGAAGAGATGCGCGCTCGCGACCGCGAGGCCCTCCGAGCGCGCGTAGGTCACCCCGTCCTCCACGAAGCGCCATGCCATGCCGGCGCCCGCGTCGAGGAGCACGCTCGTGATCACGAGCTCGAAGAGCCGTCGTCCGCGCTCGTCCGACGGAAGAGAAGAATCGATCGCGCGCGACGGGCGATCCACTCCGCCGACCCGCAAATGTCCGAGCCGACCGTGGTAGGGGATCGCCAGATCCGGGTAACGCTGCTTCGTGGTCGCCGCGACCCGATCGGCGACGCCTTCGATGGCGGCGTCGTCGATCGCGAAGTGCTCGAGCTTCCCCGCGCGACCCGCCTCGAAGATGCGACCGCAGCGCTCGCGGATCGCCTCCGGGTTGAGCAGCTCCGCCGCGCTCACGCGTCCTCCAGATCGCGGCCCTTCACCGCCTTGAGCTTCTCCTCGTCGGGCACGTCGCCCACCGTGAAGTAGCCCGCGGCCATCTTGGCTTCGATCTCGACCTTCGCGTCGTCGGGCACGAGCTCGTCGGGGATCTGCACGCGCTCGCCGATGGTGATGCCGCCGGCGGTCACGTTGTCGTGCTTCATGTTGCTCATCGACACGAAGCGATCGATGCGGCGCACGCCGAGCCAGTGGAGGCAGTCCGGCATCAGCTCCTGGAAGCGCGCGTCCTGCACGCCGGCGACGCACTCGGTGCGGAGGAAGTAGGCCGCCGCGCTGTCGCCGCCGACCTGCCGCTTGCGCGCGTTGTAGACGAGGAACTTCGTGACCTCGCCGAGCGCGCGGCCTTCCTTGCGGTTGTAGACGATGAGGCCGCTGCCGCCGCCCTGCGCGCCCTTGATGCACTCCTCGATGGCGTGCGTGAGGTAGGGGCGGCAGGTGCAGATGTCGGAGCCGAAGACGTCCGAGCCGTTGCACTCGTCGTGCACGCGGCAGGTGAGCGGGTACTGGGTGTCGCCGAGGCGCTCAGGGGGACCGAAGAGGTAGATGGTGTGCCCACCGATCGGGGGTAGGAAGACCTCGAGATCCCCGCGGGTGACGAGCTCGGGGTACATGCCGCCCGTCTGCTCGAAGAGCACGCGCCGGAGCTCGGCCTCCGTGGTCTTGAATCTCTCGGCGATCCCGGGGAGGTACCAGACCGGCTCCACCGCGGCCTTCGTCACGAGGCAGGTGCCGTTCTCCTTGAGAATCTTGCCATCCGGCTTCAGGCGACCTTGCTCGATCGCGGTGAGCAGCTCCGGGATGTGAAGGTGCGCCTGGGTCACCGCGATCGTGGGTCGAATGTCGATCCCGGCCGCGATCTCCTCCGCGAACACGTCCGCCACGTCCGCGCCCCAGGGATCGATGGAGACGATCTTCTTCGGATCCTTCCACGCGTCGTGGGGACCGAAGCGGAAGGTCGGCGAGGTGTTCGTGAGGTCCGCCTTGTGGTCCGCCGCGAGGGTGCCTGCCGCGACCGCGAGCGCGCGGTAGACGCCGTAGGAGCCGCTGTGGGTGCCGATGACGTTGCGGTGCAGCGGGTTGCTGGTGGTGCCGATGACCGGGCCACGCTCGGCGGGCGTCTGGGCGCCCCAGTGGATCGCGCGCGGGCGCGGGGCGGCGCCGGGGTGCGTGGTGAGGCGGATGTGCTTGAGGCGCTTCTTCTTCGCGGGATCCATCGTGGTCATTCGGTCGTCTCCGGAGGGAACGCTCCCTCGTGGAAGGGAATCTTCGGGTTGGTCTCGGGCTCGAAGTGGACTCAAGACATCCAGCTCGAATCCGTTTGGAGCTGCCACTTGCTCGTGATCTTTTTGGTCTGAGTCCAGAGCTCGAGCGCGGGTTTGCCGGTGATGTCGCCTTGGCCGAAGCGGCTTTGTTTGGTGCCGCCGAAGGCGAAGGGCTCCCGCGGGACGGGCACGCCGACGTTGATGCCGATCATGCCGGCCTCCGAGCGCTCGGCGACGAAGCGCGCGACCGCGCCGCTGGTCGTGAACACGCTCTGCGCGTTGCCGTACGGGGTCTCGCTCTGGAGCGCGAGCGCGGCTTCGAGGGTCGGCACGCGGAGGATCGTGAGCACGGGTCCGAAGAGCTCGTGCTGCGTGCACTCCATGCCGGGCTTCGCTCCGTCGAGGATCGTGGGCCCGAGCCAGCTTCCGCCGCGGAAGGCGTCCGGCACCTCCGGCGAGCGACCGTCGAGCCGCACGCGCACGCCGTCCTTCTCCGCACGGCCGATCGCGGCGATCAGCTTGTCGCGCGACGTCCGATCGATGATCGCGCCCATGTCGCGTCCGAGGATCATTCGACCCGCGCGCTCCGCGATCCCTTCGAGGATGGGCTCCACGTCACCCACCGCCACGAGCAGACTGCCCGCCATGCAGCGCTGACCCGCGCAGCCGGTGAAGGAGCGCAGCACGCCGTCGATGGTCACCTCCGGATCCGCGTCCGGCACCACGACGAGGTGGTTCTTCGCGCCGCCGAGGCAGAGCGCGCGTTTGTCGTGCCCGGTGGCGCGGCGGTACACGGCGCGCGCGACCGCGGTGCTGCCGACGAAGGTCACGACCGAGACGTCCGGGTGATCGATCAGCGCCTCGACGGCTTCGCGATCGCCGTTGACGACCGTGAACACACCGGGCGGGAAACCCGCCTCCGTCATCAACTCCGCCACGCGGCGGCTCGTGAGCGGGACCTTCTCCGAGGGCTTGAGCACGAACGCGTTTCCGACCGCGATCGCGATCGGGTAGAGCCAGAGCGGCACCATGGCGGGGAAATTGAACGGCGTGATGCCGAGCACGACGCCCATCGGCTCGCGGCGGATCTCGCACGTCACGCCACGGCTGACCTCGAGCACCGCGCCGTCGTCGAGGTTCTGCAAGCTCAGCGCGAACTCGATCACCTCGACGCCCTTGAGCACGCCGGCCGCGCCCTCGTCGACCGTCTTGCCGCTCTCGATCGCGGCGAGGTTGCCGAGCTCGTGCAGGTTCGCGAGCAGCAGCTCGCGGTAGCGGAAGAGCGCCTGCGAGCGCTCCTTGATCGGCACCGCGCGCCAGCGCTTCGCGGCGTCCTTGGCGACCGCCACCGCGCGCGCGACGTCGTCCGCGGTCGACAGACCGACGGTGCCGATCACCTCGCCCGTGTAGGGGCTGACGATCTCGCGCGTCGCGCCGCTCGCGCGGACCAGCTCACCACCCACGAGGTTCCGCGCCTCGATCGGCGTCTTCGGGAGCTCCACCTGCGTCATCGATCCCTCTCCCCGCAGCCGCTCCGCGCGACCACGTCCGCTCCGGAGGAGAACGAGACATCCGTCCCCTCGATCGTCGCGCGCCCGGCGCCGACCTCCACCCGCGACCGAGCGCGGAGCAAGCGAGCGTGATCGCACGGTTGGGGCGCGTGTTTCAAGCGTGGATCGCGCTGCCCCGGGAACTCGTGCGCGCCGGCGACGCGTCGACCGCGTCCCGACGGCGCGCCGCTGCTGGCCGGGGGAGTCGCCCTCCGTCGAGCGAGAATCGATGCGCACGAGGTCGTCGAACCGTCGACGAGCCGTCGACGATGCGCCGTCGAGACTTCGACGAGCTCGCGCGCCTACGCGGTGAACGTCGCGCTCGCTCCGAAGAATCGCGGTTCGACGGCGCGGCACGCGAGTTGCGATGCGGCGCGGCCACAGGAGGATCCTTTGAACCGCTCGACATCGAACCACTCGACATCCCTCATGACACGCCTCGCGTGTTTGCTCTCGATCGCCTCGCTGCTCGCGTGTGGCGACGACGACACCACACCGCTCGACTCGGGTCTTCCCAGCGAGGACGCGGGTGGCGACGAGGACGGAGGCGTCTCGGAGGACGCGGGAGGCGGCGATGACGAAGACGCCGGCGGCGAGCTCGACGCGGGCACCGGCAGCGCTTGGACGCTCCACGCGCATCCCTGCGTCGGCAATCGCACCGACACCCTGTGGCGCGACGACGACGGCACGCTCTTCGTCGGATGCGGCACCACGACCGAAGGCGATCAAGGCTTCTACGTCAGCACCGACGACGGCGAGACGTGGGCTGCACCCACCACGATGCCGGCCGGGTTCTTCTCGACGTGGCGCGTGAACGACATCTCGCGGAGCGCCGACGGATTCCTCTACGTGGCCGGGATCGGGACGATGTCGCGACGCGTGGTCCGCGTCGACACCAGCGCGACTCCTTGGCAGCTCGAGGAGACCTTCAATGCCGGAAGCACCGTGGGCACGGCGTTCACGGTCGGTCGCTTTCGCCGCGCGGCGGACGGGAGCGCGATCGCGGAGTCTCTCACCGGCACCGACGTCGTCTATCGCGCCAACGACGACGCGGACTGGGAAGCGGTCGGCGAGTGGGGCGACTCGTTCGGCGGTCTGCAGATCCTCGATCTCGCCGAGCACGACGGCGAGTTCTACGGCTGCGGCAGCACCATCTCCCAGCCGCCGTACCTCTTCCTTCCCGACGGAGATCCTGGCTTCGGCTTCCGAGTCTTCGACCTCGCCGGCGACGGGATCGGCGCGTACGTGGGCGAGATGTGGGGCCTCGCGGTCGACGCGAGTGGCCTCGTGGTCGGCGGCGTCGACCAGAACCGCGACGTCGGCATGATCTACGCGCGCGCGCTGGAGGGAATGGGCGCACCGACGGTGACCGACGTGTCGACGTTCTATCCGGACGACCCCACGTGGATTCGCGGGATCTGTCGAGACGGGGCGAACGTCATGGCGGTCGGCGAGCTGAGCCGCGAGAGCGAAGGCATCGTGCTCTTCTCCGAAGACGGTGGCGAGACCTTCGTCGACGTCACGCCGGAGAGCAGCCCGGCGTCCCCGCTCCCGCCCCTGCACGAGTGCGCGTTCGGAGGTGCCGACGAGGCGTTCGTGGCGGGCGCGAACGGAGCGCTCCTGGTGTGGCGCCGTTGATCCGAGGCTCGGCGGCGTCGTGACTGAGCCGCGTCACCGTCGGTCGATCCCGACGGTGACGCGGTTCGCATCGCGTTTGGTGGCCGAGGCGACGCTCGTCGACGGAGGCGTTGTCCGGAAACGCCCGAATGCACGAACGGCGTGTGATCCTCGGTAGGTAATCCGGATGGAGACTGGTAGCGTGCGCGCATCGACGCGAGTGCGTCGAAAGTCTTCGATGAGCCTCGCCTGGATCCCCGAACCTTCCGACGCCGATCTCTGGAACGCGACCGCGCGAGTGCTCGAGGCGGTGCGAGACGCCGCCGATCCGCGAGAGCACCTCGACGCTGGCCTCGACGCGGTGGTCCGCGAGCTGGGCGCGGATCGTGGCTTCCTCGTGCTCGGTGACGGCACCGTGCGTAGCGCGCGTGGGCCTCTCGGCGCGCTCGACGAGAGCGAGCGCGAAGAGCTCGGTCGGCGGCTCGTGCGCGAGGCGTGCGCGACACAACGGCGCGTGTTCTGGGATGCGGCGGACGACGACGCGCCCGGCTCGCTCGGAGAGCTCGGCATCCTCGCCGCGATCGCGGCGCCAGTGCGCGTCGGTCCGGCGACCGGCGCGCTCTACGTCGACGTGCGCGAGATCGGCAAGAGCTTCGGGGAGGCCCACGAGCGCTTCGTGGACCTCGCGGCAGCGCTGCTCGAGCCCCTCGTGCGCGACGTGGTCTGGGTGGAGGCGCGCGAGCGAGAGCTCGAGCACGCCCGTGAAGTGCCACCGGTCGGCGAGCTGCTCGCGTCTCCCGCTCTCGAGCCGCTCGCGGCGCAGGTTCGCCTCGCGCTGCGCTCGGACCTCAACGTGCTGATCCTCGGCGAGTCCGGCTCCGGCAAGACCCTGCTCGCGCAGGCGATCGCGCGCGCCCGTTCGGGACCGGTGGTGCGCGCGACGCTCGGCTCGAGCGACGATCTCAACACGATCACCTCCGAGCTCTTCGGCCACGTCCGCGGCGCCTTCTCGGGCGCGGCGCGTCGGCGCACCGGCCTCGTCGAGCACGCGAACGGCGGCACGTTGATCCTCGACGAGGTGCTGGACCTTCCGCCGCACGCGCAGCAGCTCCTGCTCGACCTCACGCAGTTCGGTACCTACCGCCCGCTCGGCGACGACGCTCGCGAGCCGCGCCGCGCGACGCTGCGCATCCTGGCGGCGACCAACGGCGATCTCGAAGCCGCGATGGAGAGCGGCCGGTTTCGCCGCGACCTCTACTTCCGGCTCGCGGGGCACGTCTTGAAGGTCCCGCCGCTGCGCGAGCGACGCGCGGACCTGCCGGTGCTCGCGGAGGCGATCCTGCGGCGCTTCGATCCGGCACGCGCGTGGCACCTCTCGCTCGGCGTGCGCCGCGCGCTCACGTGGGGAGAGCACGCCTGGGTCGGGAACGTGCGCGAGCTCGAAGCGACAGTGATGCGCGCCCGCGCCCGCGCGCTCGAGCACGCGCCGAAGGAAGCCGAGCACGTGTTGGAGCTCGCGCACTTCGGCGAGGACCTCGGTCCGCGCCCGGAGCGTCCTGTGCGCCCCGAGCCTCCGCTCGTGCGCGAAGAGACACGCGACGTGGTCGAGCGATGGGCCGCGCTCGAGCGCGCCCGCGAAGCGCTCGCGGACGAGGAGCGCTCGATCCTCCACGACGCGTTGGCCGAAGAGGACGGAGTGGTGAGCCGCGTCGCGCGCCGACTCGGGGTGCCGCGCACCTCGCTGCTCCATCGAATCCAGCTCCACGACGTCGGCGCGCGCGCGCGTCGCGAGCCCGAATAGTGTCCGCCGATCGCGAGCGACGCTCTTCGTCGCGCCTGTCCGAGTCGTCGCGCCTGTCCGAGTCGTCGAGCCCGCCCGAGTCGCCGAGCCAGCGAAAGTCGAGCCAGCCCGAGTCGCCGAAGGAGTCTTCGAGACTGCCTGCGCGCTTCGAGCGCGCGTCCGAGGTCGGACATGGGAGCTTCGGCGAAGTCTGGCGCACGTTCGATCGCGCGCTCGGGCAGGAGGTCGCGATCAAGCGGCTGCGGCACGTGGAGCCGCGCACCCTGCGCTCGCTCAAGCGCGAGCTCGAGGCGCTCGCCGATCGACGGCACACGAACCTCGTCGCGGTCCACGAGCTCTACGGCGACGAGATGGGCCTCTGGCTCGTGATGGAGTGGATCCCGGGAGAGCCGCTCGACGCATGGGCAGGCGCGGATCCCGAGCGCTGGCGCCACGCGTTGCCGCAGCTCGTCTCGGGTCTGGAGGCGCTCCACGAGCTCGGCTTCGTGCACCGCGATCTCGGCGGAGAGAACGTCCGCGTCACGCCCGAGGGGCGCGTGGTGATCCTCGACCTCGGGCTCGCGTCCCCGCGTGGCCTCTCGGACGCCTCGCTCGGCCACCTCCACGCCGTCGCCCCCGAGCAGCTCGCGCGCGCGCCCGTCGAGCCCGCCGTCGATTGGTACGCGCTCGGCGCGATGGTGTTCCGTGGCCTCGCGGGTCGACCTCCCTTCGAGGGCCGAGGCGCTCAGGTGCTCGCGAAGAAGCGCGCGCACGATCCTCCGTCGCTCGCAGAGCTCGCGCCGAACGCCCCGTCCGATCTGGTCGCGCTCGCGGACGCGCTCCTCGCGCGCGATCCCGCGGTGCGCATGCAGACCGCGACGCCGCTCCTTCGTGGCTTCGGCGCCCACGCGTCGCCCGAGCCGGCCTTCGCGGGGCGCTCACCGGAGCTCGCCGCGCTCGACGCCGCGCTCGCGGACGTGGAGGCGCAGGGCACGCGGCACGTACGGCTCCTCGGTCCGTCCGGCATCGGCAAGTCCGCGCTCCTGCGGCGCTTCGTCGAGCGGCACGCCGCGTTCTTCGGCCGCGCGCTCGAGACCCACGCGTACGCGTTCGCGGGCCTCGACGCGATCGTCGAGCAGCTCGTCGACGCGTGTCTGGACGTCGAGCTCTCGGAGGCCGAGCGCGACGCGCTCGATCGTGTGCGCGGCCTCGAACGTGGGCACGCGGCCGATCCTCAGCGCGCCTTCGAGCTCGCCTCCGACGCGCTCCGGCGCCTGCTCCTGCACGCGCAGGGGGAGGGCGCCTCCGTGATCGCGATCGACGACGTGCAGTGGCTCGATCGTGACGCGAGCCGCCTGCTCGACGCCGCGTTGCGCGATCCGTCCGTGGCGGACCCCGCGGACCCAGCTCGACCGCGCGTTCGCGTGCTCCTGGTGACGAGCGCGCGCCCGGGTGACGACACGTCCGTGATCGATCGGTGGGCGAGTCCGTCGGTGCTCGACGTCGGCCCGCTCGACCTCGACGCGCTCGAGGCCCTCGCGGGCTCGCGGGCGGAGGCGGAGCGGCTCGCGCACGCGACGGGCGGGGTCCCGCTCTTCGCGGTGACGATGGCGCGCGGAGCGGTCGGCGCGAGCCTCGAAGAAGCGCTCGCCGCGCGTGTGGCTCGGCTCCCCGTCGCCGAGGCGCGCCTCGCGTCGTTGCTCTCGATCGCCGGGCGCCCGCTCTCGCGCGCGCTCTTGCTCGACGCCGCCGCGCGCCTGGACGTGCCGAACGGCACGACCACGCTCCGAGGCTTGCTCGCGGAGCGTCTCGCCCGATCGCGCGCCGACGATCAGATCCGCGTCGAGCTCCTGCACGGCGCGCTCGCTCGCGCGGCGCGACCGGACGACGCGCTCGCCCCCTCGCTCCACGCCGCGCTCGACGACGCGATGGAGGCGCTCGCGGTCGACGAGCCCGAGAGCCATGCACGTCACGCGCTCGGCGCCGGTCGAACCGCGCGCGCGGGGGAGCTCTTCGAACGCGCTGCCCATCGCGCGCACGACGCGCTCGCGTTCGAGCACGCGGCGGCGCTCGCGGAGGAGGCCCTGGCCTGCTCGCCCGAGCGAGCGCGCGTGCTGCACGAGCTGCGCGGACGAGCGTTGGCCGCAGCAGGCCGAAGCGCCGAGGCCGCGCTCGCGTACGAGCACGCGCTCGACGGACGTCTCGTGGATCCGAGCGTGCCCGAGACGGTCGAGCTCGCGCGTCGGCGCGCGGAACAGTGGCTCCACGCGGGGCGAATGGCCGAGGGCTACGTCGCGCTCGAAGAGCTCTTGCGCGCGGTCGGCCTCGCGTTGCCGTCGCCCCGCCTCGGCGTCGCGCGGCTCGTGGGGCACCAGCTCCGGATGCGATGGCGTCTGCCTCGGCATCGCGGCGAAGATCCTGGGCTCGATCGCCTGCGCCTCGACGTGTGTCACTCCGTGGGCGTCGCGCTCACCAACGTCGACAGCTTCCGCGGAGCGAGCTTCGTGCTCCGCGCGGTGTGGATGGCGGAGCGCGCGGACGTCGAGCGGTTCGCGCGCAGCCTCGCCTTCGTCGCGGCCTACTCGTGCAACGGCGGTCGACGCACGGCCACGCTCGCGACGCGTCTGATCGAAGGGGCCGCTGCCGTCGCGCACGATCCCTTCGCGTCGGCGATGGTGGAGGCCGCGCGCTGTCTGCTCGCGTTTCACGCGGGTCGCTACGACGAGAGCCTCGCGCGCGCGACGGAGATCGAAGCGCGCTTCTCGGCGATCGCGGGCGCGGTGCGCGAGCGCGTGACGGCACGCATCTACCGCTGCGCGAGCCTCGCGATGCTCGGCGAGTGGGAGGCGCTGGAGGAGGCGCGCGCGCAGCTCCGACGCGACGGCGAAGCCCGCGGCGATCGCTTCGCGCTCGTCAACGTCGGCAGCGGCCCGCTCAACGTCGGATCCCTCGCGCGCGGTGAGCCGAGTCGCGCCAGAGACGAAGCCGAGCAGAGCTTCGCGCAGTGGACCGACGTCGCGATCACGGTGCAGCACGCGTTCGATCTGCTCGCCCAGGCGCGCATCGATCTCTACGAAGGCGACGCGGAGCGGGCGATCGCGCGGCTCGACGAACGTGTGCCCACGATCCGACGCGCGTTCCTCTTTCGGATGCCTTTCGTCGCGGCGCACCTGGTCGAGCTGCGTGCGCGCGCGGAGCTCGTGCGTCCCACTGTCGACGAGCGCCTGCTGCGTCGCGCGATCGTCGCGCTGCGTCGCGAGCGTGCGACCTGGATCGATCCGATGGCCGACGTGATCGAAGCCGGCCTTCGACGTCGACGCGGAGAGACCGAGACCGCGAACGAGCTCTTCGCGCGCGCGATCTCGGGCTACGCCGCCCACGGGATGGCGGGACACGTGGAAGCGGTCGAGGTCGCGTCAGGAGCGGAGCGCACGACGCGGCGAGTCGCCGATCCCGAGGCGTTCGCGCGCGCGCTGGCCTTGTCACGCACGTGAGCGCGCACGCGTGGGCGTGACGCGCGCGTGATCGCGCGTGCGTTGGCGTTCGTGATCGCGCGTGCGTCGGCGTTCGTGAACGCGCGTGCGTTGGCGCGCGTGATCGCGCGAACCCTCAACGCGGTGGATCCCAACCGTCGCGTGCGTCCCAGTCCATGCAGAAGCGCGCGTTGATCTCGCCGATCGTCCGGAGCGCCGTGGTTCCGCTCGGGGTGCGCCACTCGTAGGCGTCGACGCCGAACGGCCCGAAGTAGCCAAGCTGCACGAGCGCGCGACCCGCGCGCTCCGTCGCATCCACCACCGCGCGCTCGAGCTCGGCGGGTAGGGGGACCACGCGTGACATGACCCACGCGCGTTCGACGAGGATCTGCTCGCGCACGCTCGTGACGACGACGCGCTCGCCCACGATCCAGGCGTGGATCGTCAGCTCGCGCAGGAGCTCGACGCGCGGCTCGATCTGCAAAGGACCACGTCGCAGCGACGCCACGATGAACGCGCGATCTCCGTCGTCGAGACGGCCCGGCTCGATCGGACGCTGCCCACGTCCCGCCATGCCGAGCTCGCGCTTGAGCAGCCAACCGCCGGTCGGGCTCGGACGCGCGAGGTGCGCGAGCACGTCGTCGCGCGTGGCGAGGCTCGCGGCGCCCGGAAGCTCGTCGGGCACGAGCGCGTGCGCGAAGGCTCGTCCGTTCGCGCGGCGCAGCACCTCCGCCGACGGAGCCATTGGGGCGGCGTAGCGGGCGAGACGAAATGCGGCGAGCGAGCGCGGGGTCGGACACCACGCGCGCGGCTCGAGGCGGGGGAGCAGCTTGCGCTCTCGAACGTCGTCGTCCGCGTCGTCCGCGTCGTCCGCGTCGACTTCGTCGTCCGCGCCGTCCGCGTCGTAATCGTCGTCGTAATCGTCGTC
>ERZ761602.3177-NODE-3177-length-23778-cov-7.515238_pt1 | contig 23778 bp, 22 predicted proteins | sample MGYA00512165_ERZ761602 | MGnify/ENA primary metagenome ERZ761602 (study PRJEB28899, sample SAMN02445085) | bioreactor sludge metagenome | biome: EBPR sludge; isolation source: Thorneside wastewater treatment plant | place: Australia: Brisbane, Thorneside...
ATCTTGTCGTAGAGCTCCACGCTGTTCTCGGTCTTGATGTAGCCGTGGCCCTCGCCCAGCTTCACGACGACGCCCTTGGGGGCGTTGCCGGCCTGGCCGAGGGCGCTCACCATGCGCCGCGTCTGCTCGATGGGCGTGCGGCGGTCCGCCTCGCCCGCGTAGATGAAGACGGGCGCCTTGATCTTCGCGGCGTTGTTGATGGGCGAGAGCTCCGGCGGGATGTCGCGCAGGTCCTTCACGCCGATCATGCGGCGCCAGTGCTCGACGGCGGCCTCGGAGCGGCTGAAGTCCGTCTGGCGCGAGGTGAGCTGCAGGAAGAGGTCGCTCACGATGAGGCCCGCCACGCCGCACTTGAAGGTGGCCGGGAAGCGCGCGAGGGACATGAGCGTGGCGTAGCCGCCGTAGCTCGCGCCCGACAGGCAGATGCGCCCCGGGTCCGCGATGCCTTCGGCGACGGCCCACTTCGCGGCGTCCTCGTGGTCCTCGAGCATCTGGCGGCCGAAGGTGCCGAAGCCGCCGTAGTAGATGCGGCTGCCCAGGCCCGGCGTCACGCGGAAATTGGGCACGATCACGGCATAGCCGCGGGAGGCGAGGAGCTGGCCTTCACGCCAGCCGAAGCCGTTGCCCCAGGTGTCGGCGCGGGCCGCCGGGCCGCCGTGGATGTGCACGACGGTCGGCAGCTTCTCGCCCGCCTTGCGGTCCTTCGGCAGGAAGTAGTAGCCCGGGATCTCCAGGCCGTCCCGCGTGCGGTAGAGGAAGGAGCGTTGCTCGACCAGCGGCGCGTTCTTGAGCCAGGGCGAGGCGTCGAAGAGCTCCTCGAGCTTCTTCTTCTCGAGATCCAGCAGGTACCAGCGGGGCAGCCGGCGGTCCGAGCGCGTGGTGACGAGGTAGCGCTTGCCGTCGGGCGAGGGCGTGAACGTGTTGAGCGTCTGGGGCAGCGCGGCATCCACGGTCTTCTGCACGCGCTCGTACTGGTCGTCCACCCAGACCACCTGCGGGCGGTCGGCCTCGACCGCGTAGCCCACGATCTCCTGCGTCTTCGGGTCGCGCAGGAGCCCCCCGGTGCCCGCGCCGCTCGCGTCCGCCCCCATGTCGTAGCGGGGGTGGCCCGCGACCATCTCGCCCAGCTTCTTCGCCTCCGGGTCGTAGCGGAAGATGGCCATGGTGTCGCGGCCGCCGTTCCAGGCCACCTGCAGCGTGCGATCGTCGGCCTCGAAGGCGAGGGGCACGAAGGTGGGACCCTTGGCGGTGTCGTAGCGGGTGAGCTCCGTCCAGGGGGATTTCGCGTCCTTGCGGTAGTGCACGACGAACTGCAGCGTGTCCTCGACCCAGGTCGTCACCACGCGCGGCACCTGCTTGCGGTCGAGCACGTAGCGCACGGCAAGGCGGGGGCGATTTTCGGTGAGCAGGGTCTTATCGCCCGTGCGCAGGTCGAGCCGGTAAAGGTCGATGGAATCGGCCTCCCGCAGGTTGCCGGCGGCGATCACCTCGTTGTCGTTGCCGGGAATCGTGCCGGCGAGGTCCAGCTCGCGGAAGGGCCCGCGCATGTCCTGCTGGCTCACGTGCAGCTGCTTCGAGTCGGTGCCGTCGCGCCGGATCGTGAAGAGGCCGCCGCCTTCGACCGGGTGGGGCCCGATGGCCGAACGGGCGCGCCCGAGGCTGAAGAGGATCCGGTCGTCCCCGACCCAGGTGTGGCTCATCACGTCGAAGTCGTCCATGTCCGTGATGCGCTCGGCCTTCTTCGTCTCGAGATCGACGACGACGAGCTGCAGGCGGTTCTTGACCGGCGTAAGCACGGCGACGTAGCGGCCCGAGGCGGACAGGGCCGGCCGCGAGAACGCCGCGGGCTTCATCAGGTCTTCGGTCGGGATCGGCTGGGCGTGTGCGGCGGAAAGGAAGGCGAAAAGGCAGGCGGCGACGGCGAGACGGGAGCGCATGGGGCGGGGGCAGTTAATTGGGCGACCCCGAAGGCTAGCGTTTCAGGGGCAGGGCGACAAGCGGGAATGGCGGTCTTCTACAAGAGGGGACAGTTCCCTCATCGAGGGAACTGTCCCCTCTTGTAGAAGACCAGGGCGTGGCTCGCCCACGCGGCGCCCCAGCAGGCGAGGGCGGTCCAGAGGGTATGGCTGGGGTAGTGCGCGCCGCGCAGGGTCTGGGCCGCGCCGAGGGCGAGGCCGGCGGCGAGGGCAACGGCGAGGGCGAGCCACGCGAAGCGGCGCTTCGGCGTCCCTGCGGGCGCGACGAGCCCGGGCGTGGCGAGCGCGACGAACGCGAGCGCGGCCGATGCGTGGCCGCCGGGAAAGCAGGCGCCCGGCCCGCCGTCGGCGACGCCCCATTGCCAATGGCTCACGTAGGTCGCGACGCCGCCGAACTCGGCGAGATCCCAGGGGCAACTGGTGAGGCTCGAGCGCTTGGCGAGCCCGGTGAAGGCGAGCGCGAGCACGGTGCCCGCGACCATCTGCGCCCGTTCCCGGCCGTCGAACCGGCGAAGGGGTCCAGAAGGGCGCCAGGCGAGATACGCGAGGGCGAGAAACGCGACGAGCGCGAGGCGCCGCGCGCCGTCGTGCATCACCGACTCGAGCCACCAATTCCCCCGCAACCGGAAGCCCCGGGCATCGCCCAGCGCGAGCATTGCCGGCAGGTCGAGCCCGGCGAGATCCCAGGCGAGCGCGACGGCCGCGAGGACGACCGTGATCGCGAGCGGCGCGGCGGCGCGAATGGCCGGCCGGGGACGCGGCAGGGCGGACGCGCTTTCCATGGCGCCACGATGGGCTTCACGCCTTAACGCCGGCTTAACCGGGGGAGCCCGGGTTAATTCGCGGTTAAGGCCCGGGGCAGACGATCGACGCCGTTCCCACTGCGGAGTGTGTCCATGGCAGCCATCCATCCTCCCGTGCCGCCCATTGCCGCCGCTCGCGCCGGATGCGCGGGGCCGACGCCGTGGCATCCCCTCGCGCTCCTCGGGATCCTCGCGCTGTGGCTCGCCACGGCGGGCAACCTCCCCTTCTGGAAGATGTTCCTCGCCTTGCCGGAAGCCACGGGGCTGCCGGGCCTGCGTCTCGCGCTCACGCTCGGCGCGGCGATCTTCGCCGTCACCCTCGCGGCCCTCTGCCTCGTGGTCTGGCCGGCGTGGCGCCGCCTCGCCGGGATCGTGCTGCTCGTCTCCGCCGCGGTGGCGAGCCATTTCATGCTGGCCTACGGCGTGGTGATCGATGCCTCGATGCTGCACAACGCGGTCGCGACGGACCCGGGCGAGGTGCGCGACCTGCTGTCGGGCTCGATGGTCGCGGCCCTGCTGCTCGGCGTGCTGCTGCCGGGCGCGTGGTGGTGGCGCCAGCGGGCGCGGCCCGTGGGCGCGATGCGGCTCGCCCGCGCCCAGCTCGGCCTTGCGGCGCTCGCGCTCGTCGCCGGTGCCCTCGTGGCCTGGTCGTCCTTCCACGACCTCGCGCCGCTGCTTCGCAATCACCGGGCGCTCCGCCACGCGATCAATCCGTGGAACACCGTGAACGCGACCGGACAGCTGGCGGCGCGCGCCTTCAAGGGCGCCGGCAAGCCGCTGGAGCCGGTGGGCACCGATGCGCGGGCCGCCGTGGCAGGCGATCCGGACCACGCGCCCTTGTTCGTCCTCGTCGTGGGCGAGACCGCGCGGGCGGCCAACTTCGGGCTCGGCGGGTACGGGCGCGACACGACGCCGGAACTGGCGCGGCTGCGCGAAGAAGGCGACCTGGTCTACTTCGACCACGTGAGTGCCTGCGGCACCAGCACGCAGGTTTCCGTGCCGTGCATGTTCTCGGGACTGCCGCGGGACAAGGCGGACGACGCGGCGCGGCGCGAGAACCTGCTCGACGTGCTGCACCACGCGGGTCTCGCCGTGCTGTGGCTCGACAACCAGTCGGGCTGCAAGGGCGTGTGCGACCGGGTCGATCATGCCGGGACGCGCGAGGCGGCCGACCCGGCGCTGTGCGCGGGGGGCGAATGCCTCGACGAGGTGATGATCCGGGGCCTTCCGGAGCGGCTCGCGGCGCTCGATCCCGCCCGCCGTGCCCGCGGCACGGTGCTGGTGCTGCACCAGATGGGAAGCCACGGGCCCGCGTACCACAAGCGATCGCCCAAGGAGTCGAAGCGCTTCCTGCCGGAATGCACGAGCGCGGCCCTGCAGGATTGCGACCGCGAGCAGGTGGTGAACACCTACGACAATTCGATCGCCTACACCGACCGCTTCCTCGCGGCGACGGTGCAGTGGCTGCGCGCGCAGGATCGCCCGACGGCGCTCCTCTACGTCTCCGACCACGGCGAATCCCTGGGCGAGAAGGGCCTGTACCTGCACGGCATGCCCTGGGCCATCGCGCCCGAGGAGCAGACCCACGTGCCGATGCTCGCGTGGTTTTCCCGGGGCCTGCAGCGCGAGCGGGGCTTGAGCGTCGCGTGCGTCCGCGATCGCGCCGGCCGCGCGTGGTCCCACGAGAATCTCTTCGACACCATGCTCGGCCTCGCGGGCGTCCGCACCACGGCGGCCGATCCGCGGCGGGACATCCTGGGCGGCTGCGGCCGGCAGGAGGACGTGGCGATCTAGCGGGGGGGACGCTTCCCTCGCGGAGGGAAGCGTCCCCAATTGAGAAAGAGGGACAGTTCCCTCGCCGAGGGAACTGTCCCCTCTTGGGAATTCGGGGCTTGACGGCGCCCAATAATTCGATAAAACTGGAAACATGGAAAAGATGAAAGCCCTCGCCGCCCTGGCCGGCCTCGCGCAGGAATCGCGCCTCGATGTCTTCCGCCTGCTGGTGGAGCAGGGGCCGGAAGGGTTGCCCGCGGGCCTCATCGCCGAGCGGCTCGCGATGCCCAACGCGACGCTGTCCTTCCACCTCAAGGAACTCACGCGCGCGGGCCTCGTCACGGGCCGCCCCGAGGGCCGCTTCATCTATTACGCGCCCGACCTCGCGACGATGAACGCGCTGGTCGATTACCTCACCGAGAACTGCTGCCGCGGATCGTCCTGCGTGACGGCCTGCGTCCCGGTTCCCCGACCCCGGAGGAAAACCCGATGAAACGCTTCCACGTGCACGTCGCCGTCCCGAGCCTCGCCGAGGGCATCCGCTTCTATTCCACGATCTTCGGCGCGCCGCCCACGGTCGAGAAGGACGACTACGCCAAGTGGATTGTGGAGGAACCGCGCCTGAACTTCGCCATCTCCGCCCGCGGCGGCAAGGCCGGCGTGAACCACCTGGGCTTCCAGCTCGATTCCGACGACGAGTTCCGCGCGATGCACGGCAAGCTCGCCGCCGCCGACGCGGGGCTGGTCGAGGAGATCGGCGCGAACTGCTGCTACGCGAAGAGCGACAAGTACTGGGTCACGGATCCGGCGGGCGTCGCCTGGGAGACCTATCACACGCTCGATTCCATCCCGACCTTCGGCGCAGTCGCGGGCGGGCAAGGCGATTGCTGTGGCTCCGAGGCGACGGAGGCGGCGTCCGGCTGCTGCGCCCCGTCGGCGGAGCCGGCGAAGAAGGGTTGCTGCGCGTGACCGGCAAGGTCGTGAACGTCCTGTTCCTGTGCACGGGCAACTCGGCCCGCAGCATCATCGCCGAGCGCCTGCTGGACAGGCTGGGCGGCGGCCGCTTCCGGGCCTTCAGCGCCGGCAGCCGGCCGAGCGGGCGCGTGAACCCGAACGTCGCCGCCTTCCTCGCGACGGAAGGCTTCGACACGAGCGCCTGCCGCAGCAAGAGCTGGGACGAGTTCGCGGCGCCGGGCGCGCCCGCGATGGATCTCGTCATCACCGTCTGCGATGCGGCGGCGGGCGAATCGTGCCCGCTCTGGCCCGGCCGGCCGGCGAAGGCCCACTGGAGCGCGCCGGACCCGGCCGCCCACGACGCTGATCCCGCGAAGGCCCGTGCCGTCGCGCGCAAGGTCTTCGATCTCATGCACCGGCGCATCTCGTCACTGGTGAACCTGCCGGCGGAATCGCTCGACCCCGCCACCCTCGAGGCCCGGGCCCGCGAGATCTCGGCGGCCACGGCCCCCGATTCCACGAAGGACTGACCTTGGCTTCGACCGCCTCCCCGAGCCTTTCCCGCCGCATGGGCGCCTTCGAGCGCCACCTCACCGCCTGGGTCTTCGCGTGCATCGTGGCCGGCATCGCGCTCGGCAAGCTCGTGCCGGCCTTCTTCGAGACCGTGGGTCGGCTGGAGGTCGCGAAGGTCAACCTGCCCGTCGCCGTCCTCATCTGGCTCATGATCGTGCCGATGCTGCTCAAGGTGGACTTCGGCGCGATCCACGAGGTTCGCCGCCACGCCCGGGGCATCGGCGTCACGCTCTTCGTGAACTGGGCCGTGAAGCCCTTCTCGATGGCGCTCTTCGCGTGGATCTTCGTGCGCCAGCTCTTCGCGCCGTGGCTGCCGGCGGACCAGCTCGACAGCTACGTGGCGGGCCTGATCCTGCTCGCCGCGGCGCCCTGCACCGCGATGGTGTTCGTCTGGAGCAACCTGTCCGACGGCGACGCGAACTTCACGCTCTCGCAGGTGGCGCTCAACGACACGATCATGCTCTTCGCGTTCGCGCCCCTCGTGGGATTGCTGCTGGGGCTCGCGTCGATCACGGTGCCCTGGGGGACGCTCGCGACCTCCGTCGTGCTCTACATCGTGGTGCCGGTGATCGCCGCGCAGGCCTGGCGGGCGCGGCTTCTCGCGAAGGGCGGCAAGGCGGCGCTCGACGCGGTGCTCTCGCGCCTGCAGCCGCTGTCCCTCGGCGCGCTCCTCGCCACGCTCGTTCTTCTCTTCGGCTTCCAGGGTCGGCAGGTGCTCGCCCAACCCCTGGTCATCGCGCTGCTCGCGGTGCCGATCCTGCTGCAGGTGATCCTCAATTCGGCCATCGCCTACCTCGCCAACCGCAAGCTCGGGGTCGCTCACTCGGTGGCGTGCCCCTCGGCCCTCATCGGGGCCTCCAACTTCTTCGAGCTGGCCGTCGCCACCGCCATCAGCCTGTTCGGCTTCGAATCGGGCGCGGCCCTCGCGACCGTGGTGGGCGTCCTCATCGAGGTGCCCCTGATGCTGGCGGTCGTGCGCGTGGTGAACGCGACGAAGGGGTGGTACGAGGGACGGTAGGGACGGTAGGGACAGTTCCCTCGCGGAGGGAACTGTCCCCATTCATTCGAAAGCCCGACTCGCGCAGTCGGGCTTTTCGTTTCCGCCAAGAAGATGCCGCGTAGGCCTTCGGTCCTACGAACAAGCGGTCTCGTTTCGTGACCCAAGTCAATTTCCCGGTTTCGAGAAGGATTGAAATGACGGTGTTCGCCGCGACCGCCCTTTCCGCGTGGCGGCACCCGGTCGCGCCACCCCTTCGTCCCAGGGAGATTCCATGAAACTGTCCCGCAGAGAATTCCTCCAGGTCTCGGCCGCCGTCGCCGCGGCGCTTGCCGCCGGTTGCGCGACGCAACCCGAGATCCCGGTCACCGCCGCGATGGCGCTTCGCAAGGCGAAGCCCGCCGGTCCCGCCAAGGGCGAGTGGGTCGCCAGCGCCTGCCAGGGCTGCACCCAGTGGTGCGCCATCCAGGTCTTCGTCGAGAACGGGCGGGCCGTGCGCGTGCGCGGCAACCCCAACAGCAAGACGAACCACGGCTACGTCTGCCCGCGGGGCCACCTGATCCCGCAGCAGACCTACGACCCGGACCGCATCAAGGTGCCCCTGAAGCGCACCAACCCCGCCAAGGGCCGCGGCGTCGACCCGAAATGGGTGCCGATCTCCTGGGACGAGGCGCTCGACACCGTCGCCGAGAAGATGATGGAACTGCGCCGGTCGAACGAGACCGACAAGTTCGTCTACATGCGCGGCCGCTACTCGGCCACCTCGACGGACCTGCTCTACGGCACGCTGCCCAAGATCTTCGGCACGCCCAACTACTTCTCCCACAGCGCGATCTGCGCCGAGGCCGAGAAGATGGGCCCGGGCCTCACGCAGGGCTTCTTCGCCTATCGCGACTACGACCTCGACAAGACGAATTGCCTGGTGGCCTGGGGGTGCGACCCGCTCGCCTCCAACCGCGAGGTGCCCAACACCATCCACCGCTTCGGCGAGATCCTGAAGCGCGGCACGGTGATCGCCGTCGATCCGCGCCTGAACAACGTCGCGGCCAAGGCCCACGAATGGCTGCCGGTCAAGCCGGGCACCGACGGCGCGCTCGCCGCGTCCATCGCCCATGTGCTGCTCACCGAAGGGCTGTGGAACCGCGAGTTCGTCGGCGACTTCAAGGACGGCAGGAACGCGTTCGTGGCCGGCAAGGCCGTGGACGAAGCCGCCTTCGCCGAGAAGGAGACCTTCGGCCTCGTGAAGTGGTGGAACCTGGAGCTCAAGGACGCCACGCCCGCCTGGGGCGAAAAGGAAAGCCTGATTCCCGCCGCGCAGATCGTTCGCGTGGCCCGCGCCATGGGCAAGGCCGCGCCGAAGGTGTGCGTGTGGATGGGCCCCGGCGTCGCGATGAACCCGCGCGGAACCTACGCGGCCATGTCGGTGCACGCGCTCAACGGCATCCTGGGCTCGATCGACGTGGAAGGCGGCGTGCTGCAGAGCAGCTCCGTGCCCATCGCCAAGTTCCCGAGCCCCGACAAGTACGCCGACGACCAGGCGAAGGCCGCGGGCAAGGGCAAGAAGCTCGACGGCCGCGGCGCGAAGGACATGCCCGCGATGATGGGCGCGAAGCCCGGCAGCGGCGTGGTCACCAACAACGTGGCCAACGGCATGCTCAAGAACCCGGGCGCCGTGAAGGTCTTCATGAGCAGCTGGAGCAACTTCAACTTCTCCTGCACCGGCGCGGACCGCTGGGACAAGGCGATGGCGAAGGTGCCCTTCTTCGTGCACCTGGTGACCAACGCCTCCGAGATGACGCAGTTCGCGGACATCGTGCTGCCCTCCACGCTCAACTGCACCGAGGGCACGTCCATCATCACCAACATGGGCAACCTGCACGGCTACGCCACGATCCAGCAGCCCTGCGGCAAGCGGCTGGGCGACGTGAAGCAGGAGGAGACCGAGGTGATGTGGCTCCTCGCCCAGAAGCTCAAGGCGAAGGGCTTCGCGAACCTCGCGGACTACTACGGCAAGGAATTCAAGGATCCCGAGACCGGCAAGAACCCGGTGAACGAGAAGGAGTTCGCCCTGTACGCCGCCAAGATGACGAGCGCGACCCTGTGGATGCCCAAGGAGCCCATCAAGGGCGACCAGGTGCAGGGCTGGGACGCCTTCGTGAAGCGCGGCATGGTCTCCGGCGCGAAGTACTCGTACAAGAAGGGCTGGGGCGGCAAGTTCAATACCGCCACCAAGAAGTTCGAGTTCTACAGCGAGACCCTGAAGAAGGGCCTGCTCGAGCACGCCAAGAAGTACGACACCACCGTGGACGACATCCTCACGGTGTCCGGCTACGTGGCCCGCGGCGAGAAGGCCTTCATCCCGCACTACGAGCCGGTGAAGCGCCACGGCAGCCAGCTGGACTTCCCGTTCACCTTCGTGGACTACAAGTCCCGCCTGAACCGCGAGGGCCGCTCGGCGAACCTGCCGTGGTTCCAGGAATTCAAGAAGTGCGATCCGGGCGACGTGGCCTGGGACGACGTCGTCAAGATGAACCCGGCGGACGGCAAGCGGCTGGGACTCAAGACAGGCGACAAGGTGAAGGTCACCTCGCCGATCGGCTCGATCACGGTGAAGCTCAAGCTGTGGGAAGGCGTGCGGCCCGGCACGGTCGCCAAGGCCTACGGCCAGGGGCACTGGGCCTACGGGCGCGTCGCGGCGCTGGACTACGCGAAGGCGCTGCCCCGCGGCGGCAACAACAACGAGATCCTGGTGGACGACTACGACCGGCTGAGCGGCGCCACGGCGCGCAACGGCGGCTTCACCGGCGTCCGGATCGAGAAGGCCTGACCCCACCCACCGACTGACTGGAGAAGACAATGAGATTCGGAATGGTCATCGACCTCTCGCGGTGCGTGGGCTGCAGCGCGTGCGCCCTGGCTTGCAAGGCGGAGAACAACACCCGCACCCGCGACAACGGCCAGAGCTTCAACTGGGCCGACTTCACGATGAAGACCGAGGGCACGTTCCCCAACGTGACCCACACGGTGATCCCGGTGCTGTGCAACCACTGCTCGGACGCGCCGTGCGTCAAGGTGTGCCCGACCGAGCCCAAGGCGATGTTCAAGACGCCCGAGGGCATCACGATGCACGATCCCAAGCTGTGCATCGGCTGCCAGCGCTGCCAGAAGGCCTGCCCGTACTCCAACAAGGAACTCGGCGACGAGAGCCTGGACGGCCAGACCTACAGCGTGATCAGCTACAACGAGCAGGACATCGACACCCAGGCCTTCTGGGCGAACAAGACGGCGATGATCCCGGGCTGCACGTCGGCCCCGGCCGACGTGGCCAAGGCGGCGGGCTTCCGCGCGCCGGCGGGCAACGCCTTCGCCGAAGGCGACGCGCTCAACTTCCGGCCCCACAACGTGGTGGAGAAGTGCACCTTCTGCTACCACCGCACCAGCAACGGCCTGCAGCCGGCGTGCGTGGAGGCCTGCCCGTCCAAGGCGCGCATCTTCGGCGACCAGGACGATCCGGCGAGCGCCATCTCGCAGGTACTCAAGACCGAGAAGTCCTTCCGCCTGCAGGAAGACAAGGGAACCAAGCCGAACGTGCACTACGTCGGCAAGTACGCCGCCCGGTCCTGAGCGGCGTCGCGCGGTAGACTCCCGGGGGCGGATGCGGTCCGCCCCCTTTTTTCGCCCGGAACCCCCATGCCCCTCGACGATCCCGACCGCGCCGCCGCGCGCGAGAACCTCTGCCGCCTCCTCGCGGCCTGCCACTACCAGCCGGAGGCCGCGTTCCTGGAGGAAGGCGTCTTCGCGAACCTGGCGCAGGCGGCGACAACCCTCGGGCCGGAACTCGCCACGGCCGCCGCGCCACTGGATGCCGCCTTCCGCGCCGAGGGGCTCGAACCGCTTCTCGTCGAGTACACGCGGCTCTTCCTCGGGCCCGTGGAGGCCGTCGCGCGTCCGTACGGATCCGTCTGGCTCACGAAGGAAAAGACGCTGATGCAGCCCGTGAGCCACGAGGTGGCCGCGATCTACGAGGAAGGCGGCTTCGATCTGGCGGAGGCGTTCACGGACCTGCCCGATCACGTCGTGGCCGAGCTCGAGTTCCTCTACGTGCTTCTCTTCAAGGAGAACCGGGCGCGGCGCGACGGCGATGTGTCCCTCGCCTCGGTCCTCGCGCTCAAGTCGCGCTTCCTTCGCGAGCACCTGGGGGCCTGGACACCGGCCTTCTGCGGCGCGGTGGAAAAGGGCAGCACGAGCCCCTTCTACCGCGGGCTCGCCGCGCTCACGCGGGCCTTCGTGGCGGCGGAGGTCGCGCGGGCGGCGCAGGGCTGAGGGGCGCGGCATGAAGGCGGGCCGGGTTCTCGTGAGGGGCAGCGGCGACGTGGGCTCCGCCGTGTGCCACCGCCTGCGGCTGGCCGGCTATCCGGTGATCCTGCAGGACGACCCGCAGCCCGCCCACACGCGGCGCGGCATGGCGTTCGTCGATGCCCTGTACGAAGGGCAGGCGACGCTCGAAGGCGTGCTCGCCAAGCGGGCCCGCGACCTCGATGATCTCGAGGCGATGCTCGCTTGCGGGCGCGCGATCCCGGCGACCGACGAACCCCTCGCGGCGATCGTCTCGCGCCTGCGTCCGGTCGCGATCGTCGACGGCGTGGTGCGCAAGCACGGCGCGGCCGATCCGATCCGGGGCGCCGCGCCGCTCACCATCGGGCTCGGACCGGGGCACGAGGCCGGCGTCACGGCCGACCGGGTGATCGAGACGGCCCGCGGCGAGGATCTCGGTCGTGTCCTTGCCTGCGGAAAGCCTCGGGCCTACGACGGGAAGCCCGCGGAGATCGCGGGCCATGGGCGAGATCGCTTCGTGGCCTGCCCGGAGGATGGCCTTTTCCGCACCGGGGGCCGCATCGGCCTGCGCGTGGCGGCGGGGGACTTGCTGGGGCACGTCGGAGCGCGGCCGATCGTGGCGCCTTTCGCGGGCGTGCTGCGCGGCCTTTGCCATGATGGCGCGTGGCTCGCGGCGGGAGCGCGGGTGGCGGAGATCGACGCGTCGGGCTCGCCGGAAAACGCCTTCGGACTCGGCGAGCGGCCGCAGCGGATCGCGGCCGGCGTGCTGGAGGCGTTGGTCGACGATTGAGCGGGGCGGCGCCTTGTTGCCGCGCATGCCGCGCCTCGGGGACAGCCGCTATCATGGCGACCGATCGCCTCGCCGAACGCAACGGAGAATTCGCGCCTTGGACAATTTCGCCGCCGCCGACCTGCTCGCCGCCCTCGGACACGAGACGCGCCTCGCCGTCTTCCGCCTGCTCGTCGAGACGGGCGAGGAGGGCATGGCCGCCGGCGCGATCGGCGAGCGGCTCGGGCTCGCCGCGCCGACGCTGTCCTTCCATCTCGCGCACCTGTCCCGCGTGGGCCTGGTGAAGGGCCGGCAGGAAAAGCGCTTCATCTTCTACTCGGCCGTCTATCCCGCCATGGACGAGCTGCTCGCCTTCCTCGCGAGGGACTGCTGCCAGGGCAAGCCGTGCCTTCCGCGCATGGCGAAGGCGGGGGCGTGCAAGCCGCCGGCGAAGAGAAAGAAGGCTTAAGGGGGAAAGGTTGGGTCGCCGTCAGGCGGCCTTGGCCTCGTAGCGGTAGGCGGCCACGGCTTCCTCGAGGCGTCGCGCCTCTTCCTTCAGGGAATCGGCGGAGGCCGCGGCCTCTTCCACGAGAGCGGCGTTCTGCTGCGTGAGGGTGTCGAGCTGCGTGACCGCGTCGTTCACCTGGTGCACGCCGTCGCTCTGTTCACGCGAGGCCGTGGTGATCTCCTGGACCAGCTCCGCCACCCGCGCCACCTGCTTCACGACGTCGGCCATGGTGGTGCCGGCGCCTTCGACGAGCTTGTAGCCCTCGTCCACGCGTCCCGTGCTCTCGAGGATCAGGGTCTTGATCTCGCGGGCGGCCTCGGCGCTTCGGCCCGCCAGCGCCCGCACCTCGGAGGCGACCACGGCGAAGCCGCGGCCCTGCTCGCCCGCGCGCGCCGCCTCGACGGCCGCGTTGAGCGCGAGGATGTTCGTCTGGAACGCGATGCCGTCGATCATCCCGATGATCTCCTCGATCTTGCGCGAGGAGCCCTGGATGTCGCCCATGGTGCGCACGACGTCCGCCATGACCTCGCCGCCGCGGCGCGCGACCGCCGTGGCGCCTTCGGCCAGCCGGCTCGCTTCCTGCGCAGCGCCCGCGTTGTGCTGCACGCTGGAGGCCATCTGCTCCATGGACGCGGCCGTCTGCTGCAGGTTCGAAGCCTGCTGCTCGGTACGGCTCGACAGGTCGTGGCTGCCGGTCGCGATCTCGGCGGAATTGCGCGTGACGGACTGCGCCGCCTCGTGCACCGCGCCGAAGGACGCCGAGAGGTGGCGCCGCAGCTCGTCCAGCTCGTTCATCAGCACGCCCAGCTCGTCCTTGCGCGTCGTGGCGCAGCTCACGGTGAGGTCGCCCTTCACCAGGTGGGCCATCTCCTCGGTCATCTCGCGGATGGGTTTCGCGATCATGCGGCGCGAGACCAGGATGAGCGTCGCCGCGAGCACGGCGATCGCGAGCGCCGCGGCGAGCCACAGCAGGCGGATCGTGCGCGTCGTGGCGGCCATCATGTCCGCTTCTCCCACCTCGGCGACGGCGGCGAAGTTCCAGCGGGTGTTGCGGACGAATTCGTAGTCGCGTTCCCCGGCTTTCGCGCCGCCCTCGATGACGGACCAGGCCGTTTCGATCCGTCCCGATTCCTTGTCGCCCAGGGCCTTGAGGAACGCCGCCGCCTCGGGTTGGCTCTCCTCGAGCTTGCGCTTGTCCTTGAGGCCGAACACGTTGCCCTTGCCCGCGCCCTCGCGCAGGTCCACCGCGTAGATCGCGCCCGCTTCGTAGAGGCGGCGTCCCTGCATCGTCTTCGCCAGCGTCTCGAGCATGCCGGACATGTCGAAGCCGATGAAGTAGATGCCGACCACGCGCCCGCCCTCCAGGATGGGCTCGTACTTCGTCATGTAGGTGCGACCGAAGAGGTCGGCGCGCCCGAGGTAGGTCTTGCCGGCTTTCATGAGGTCGAAGGCCGGATGCTTCGGGCCGAGCATCGTTCCGACGGCCCGGGAGCCGTCCTGCTTCTTGAGCGAGGTGGTGACCCGCAGGAAATCGTCCCCGGCGGCCGCGAAGATCGTCGCGACGCCGCCCGTGAGCTGGCTGAAGCGATCGACCGCCGCGAAGTCGCCCGCGACCGGCTTGCCTTCGTGGAGCAGCACGGACGAGGGCTTGCCCGCATCGCCCGGCGCGGCCTTGAGCTGCCAGGCGCCGCCGTAGAGGGACTTGAAGACCCGGTGGGACTGGTCGGCGTTCTGCCGCGCGGTCTCGTCGAAGCTGTCCACCAGCCCCGAGAGGGCGAGGGCGGCATCCCGCAGCCGTGCGTGGCCGTCGGCGTTCGCGTCGCGCCAGAGCCCGATGCTGATCACCGTGAAGGCCGCCGCGACGACGACGCCCATCGAGACGATGCCCACGGCCGCCACCTGGGCGCCCAAGGGCAGTTTCCTGAGATCGATCATGCCCGTCACTCCCGAAAGGGGATGTTCCCTGCCGTAACGGCAGGGGCGGAGACGATCTTGAATGCGGGCGGGGCCCGTCGATGGGCCGTGGAAGGGGGCGTTGGCCCCCTATTTCGCCGGCGAGGGCAGGATCCGGATGGGAACGGGCTTTTCCGGCGGGGGCGGCGGTGCCTTGGCGGGCGGGAACCGCGGCATGCGGGCGCCGGGGTTGGACTGGTCCGCGAGCAGCGCCCACAGGGCCACGACCGTCACGAGCGCGACGGCGGCGATGGCGAGCCACCGCCGCAGGCGGGCGAGGGGCGCTTCTTTCGGCTTGAACTTGCCGACGACCTTGCCGAGCTCTTCCTCGAGGTAATGCTCGCGGTCGAAGACGGGCTCGGCCAAGGCGCGCTCAGTCGGCCTTGATGCCGGCCGCCTTCACGACCTTTCCGTACTTGTCGAGATCGCGGCGCATCTGTTCGCCGAACTGCTCCGGCGTGCCGGGGGTGGCGGCGATGCCGAGCTTGTCGAGCTTCGCGACGATCTCCGGGTCCGTGAGGACGGCAGCCAGTTCCTTGTTCAGGCGCTCGATGACGGGCTGCGGCGTCTTCGCGGGGGCGAGGATGCCCACCCAGGAGCTCACCTCGAAATCGGGCACGCCCGACTCGATGACGGTGGGCACGTCCGGCAGGGAACTCGCGCGCCGCAGCGACGAGACCGCGATCGGATGGAGCTTGCCCGCCTTCACGTGGTTCACCGCGCCCGCGACGGCGGTGTAGACGAGGGGCACGTTACCGCCCAGCGCGTCGGCCATCGCCTGCCCGCCGCCCTTGTAGGGGATGTGCACGAGCTTCGCGCCCGTGCGCTGGTTGAGCAGCTCGCCGGCGATGTGGGGCGTGCCGCCGATGCCCGAGGTGCCGTAGGAGACGCCCTTCGCCTCCTTCTTCGAGATCGCGATCGTCTCCTGCAGCGTCTTGCCCGGGAACGACGGATGGGCCACGAGGATCAGGATCGCGTCGCCGATCTTGCCCACGGGCGCGAAGTCCTTGAGGGTGTCGAAGGGCACCTTCGCGAACACGTGGGGATTGATCACCATCGTGCCGTCGAAGGCGAGCACGAGCGTGTAGCCGTCCGGCGCGGCCGCGGCCACGTCGTGGGTGCCGATGTTGCCCGAGGCCCCGGCCTTGTTTTCCACGAAGACCTGCTGGCCCAGGCGCTTGGCGAGCGCCTCGGCGACGAGCCGGCCGCTGGTGTCGGTGACCCCGCCCGGCGCGAAGGGCACGACGAGGCGGATGGCCTTGGTGGGCCACGTCGACTGCGCGGCCGCGGTGAGGGGCAGGGCGAGCGCCACGAGGGCGGCGGCGATTCGGCGATGCATGGTGGTTTCTCCTCTCGTTGTTCCGGGGTCAGGTGCGATGGGGGCCGGATGCGATGGTCTCACGGCCCGCCGATCGCCGCCCCGTCGCGTCGGGGGTCGGCCGCGCCGATCCATCCGGCCGGCGTGCGCTTGAGGAAGGCGATGCCGGACAGGAGCGGCGCGATCTCCACCGTGTGCCCGCGGGCCTCGAGGCCGGCCTTCAGCGCCTCGGCGGCGGTGCCCTTTTCCAGTTGCACCTTGCCCGCGATCGCGGTGGTCACATGGCCCGCGGCGAGCGCCTGGGCCGGCGTGCGGTCGTTGGCCAGCATCTCGATCAGGCTCGAGGCGATGTAGTCCACGATGGGACCGCCGCCCGCGGAGCCGCCCACGACCACGGGCGAGCCCTTCGCGTCGAACACGATCGTGGGCGCCATGGAGGTGACGGGCCGCTTGCGGGGCGCCATCGAGTTGGCGATGGTCTCGCCCGGCTTCGGGGCCGCGGAAAAGTTGGTCATCGCGTTGTTGAGCACGAACCCGCCCGCATTCAGCCGCGAACCGAAGTTGAGATTGATCGTGGTCGTGATGGAGACCGCGTCGCCGTTCGCGTCGGCGATGGCGATCTGGCTGGTGGTGGTCACCGGGTCGCTCTCGTCCGGGGTGGCCATGGCGAGCCCCGTGCGCGGGATGCCGGGCTGCGGGTCCTTCGCGGCCTTGCCCGAATCGACGGCGAGCGCGCGCACCATCGCGTAGGCCGGATCCACGAGCGCCTTCGAGGGCACGTTCACGAAATCCGGATCGCCCACGAATCGGCGGCGGTCCGCCTGCGCGAGCTTGCCGGCCTCGGCGTACAGGTGCACGAACGCGGGATCGGCGAAATCGAAGCGGCCGTTCGCCTTCAGGGCGGTCACCTGCAGCGTCTGCAGCACGTGGATGCCGCCGAAGGACGGCGGGGCCATCGTGCAGACGCGATACGCGAGGAAAGGGGCGCACAGCGGCTCGCGCTCCGCGGCGCGGTAATCCGTCACGTCCTTTTCCGTCATCAGGGTGGGACGGTAGCCGCGCTTCGAGGCCTCGACGACGGTCTTCGCGCCTTCCTTCGCGAGCCACGCCTCCGGCCCCATCGCGGCGAGGGCGCGCAGCGTGCGGGCGTAGGCCGGGTTTCGGATCGTGGTGCCCACGGGCAAGGGCTTGCCGTCGGCGCCGAAGTAGAGCGCGACGAATTCCGGATGGTTCTTCGCGCCGTCGGGGGCCGCGAGGATGTTGTGCATGTAGCGGGGCATCGGATAGCCCGCTTCCGCGATCGCGATGGCGGGTGCCATGAGGTCCGCCCACGGCAGTCGCCCATGCTTGCGGTGCGCGAGCGCGAGGACCGGCACGGTGCCCGGCACGCCGACGGTGCGCCCGCCGCGCTGCGAGGGCTCGCTCGGCAGCAGCTTGCCGTCGGTATCGGTGCGCAGGCTCGCGGTCGCGGCCGCCGGCGCGGCGGCGAGACCGTCGTAGCCCGAGAGCTTTCCGGCCTTCGCGTCCCACAGCGTGATGAGCGTGCCGCCACCGATGCCGGAGGACTGGGGCTCGACGAGCCCGAGCATCATCTGCGCCGCGACGGCCGCGTCGATCGGCGAGCCGCCACGGGCCAGTATTTCGAGCGCGGCCTTCGAGGCGAGCGGATGGGCCGTGGCGGCCATGCGGGCGGCGGGATTGCCGCCGTTGTCGGCGGGAAGCGCGGCAGGGGAAGCCGGGACGGAGACACGGTCGGGAAGCGACGTGCAGCCCGCGGCCAGGAGGGCGGCGGCGAGAATCGGAAGGGAGCGCATTGCGAAGGGCGGGAGGGTCGAAGGGGAGAGCTTCGATCCTTCCCGCCTCCGACGCAAGTGCCGGGCTATCCCAGGACGAACTGCACCGGCACGTCGAACCACATGGACTCGGGCACACCGTGGCGCCGGCCCGGTTCGTACTTCCACGCGAGCACCGCCTTGAGCGCAGCCTCGTCGAGTCGATCGTAGCCGCTCGTGACCCGGACCTCGGCGCGGTGGGCCCTGCCGTCGGTGCCGATGAGCACCCGCAGGATCACGCGTCCCTGTTCTCCCATGCGCCGGCTCGCCTTCGGGTATTCCGGCGGGGGGTTGGCGAGGTAGGCGGCGTTCGCGTCAGGCAGCACGAGGGGCGGGGGCGTGGGGCGTTCGGCCACGGGCGCCGTGATCGAAGCCTGGGGGACGGGCGTTTGCGCCGCGTGGCCGGCGGCCGGCGCCGCGATCGTCTCGGCGGGCGCCGGTCGGGCATCGTTCGCCGGTGCGCTCTTCTCGCGGACCGGCGTGTCGGTGCGGGGCGCCGGTTTCGGGACGGGCGGGGCCGGAAGGGGCTTCGGCGTCGCGCTCGCCGGCGCGCCCCCTTGCACCAGATACATGACGGGCGCCGACGTGGCGATCATCGTGCGATGGGGCGAGATCCAGAGCGCCGCGAAGGCCGCGACGTGGAGCGCGACGATGGCCGACGCCGCGGCGGCGCGGGAGGTCCGGGGCGGAACACCCGCGGCGAGGGCGTGGTGTCCGAAGCCGGGATGCCGAGGGGCCAGCGCGTTCACGGGCTCGCCCATTGGCGCAGGAGGTTGTGATAGACGCCGGTGAGGGCGGTGGCCTCGTCGGTCTCGCCATGGCGCTCGCGCAGCTTGACCAGGGTCATGTCCAGATCGAAGAGCAGGCGCCGCTGCTCGTCGGCGCGCACCATGCTCTCGATCCAGAAGAAGCTCGCGAGGCGCGCCCCGCGCGTGACGGGGGTGACCTCGTGGACGCTCGTGCCCGGGTAGAGCACGGCGTCGCCCGCGGGCAGCTTCACCCGGCGCGGGCCGCAGGTGTCCTGCACGACCAGCTCGCCGCCGTCGTACTCGTCCGGCGAGGCGAGAAAGAGCGTGCACGAGATGTCGGTGCGAACCCATTCGCGCGTGGCGACGGAATGCATCACGGCGCCGTCCACGTGGGCGCCGAAGGAGGGCGCCTCGGGATCGTAGCGATTGAAGAGCGGGTTGTAGATCCGCCGCGGCAGCGCCGCCGAGAAGAAGACCGGGTCGCGCCGCACGGCCGCGAGCACCAGGTCCCGCAGGCGGACGGCCGCGGGGCTGGCCTGCTCGAGCTGGCGGTTGTGCTTGCGGGTCGCGGCCTGGGCGCCCGCGCTCCGGCGCCCGTCGGTCCAGGGGGCGTCCTCGCCCAGCAGCGAGCGCGCCGTGGCGAGCTCGTCGGCGGTGAGGACGTTCTTCAGGTGCAGCATCATGGCGGCGGATCTTCCTTTCCGGTCAGAACGTCGTGCGCAGGGTGACCTGCACGGCGCGGGGCGCGCCGGGCGCGTAGAACCCGCGGTAGAGGGCGTCGGCGTAGCGCTTGTCGCCCAGGTTGGTGCCGGAGAGCTTCACCGTCGTGTCCTCGCCGAGCGAGTACTCGGCCATCGCGTCGACGGTCGTGAAGGCCGGCGCCGTCACGTGGCGCGCGCCCTCGGGGTTCTGCTCGCCCCGGTGGTTCACGCCCAAGCCCAGGCGGATCGCGTGGTTCAGGCGATACGTGCTCCAGAGCGACGCGCTGTGCTTCGGCGTTAGGCCCGGGCGGTCACCCTCGACCTGAGCACCCGTCCCGGCCGCGTTCAGGGCGACGTTGCTGCGGTCGATCCTCGCGCTCGGGATCCAGGTGTGGTTGTAGAAGATCTCCCAGCGCGGCGTGAGGCGTCCGGCGACGCTCAGCTCCATGCCCGTCGCGTGGCGCTTGCCCGAGAGCAGGTTCTGCTGCGCGGCGGAGTCCGGGTCGGTGTTGCGCTCGTTGTACTTCTCCGACCGGAACGCGGCGACCGCGACGGAGGCCGCGCCGTTCGCCAGGTCGAACTTGGCGCCGGCCTCGACGTTGCGGCTCTTCTCGGGCGGCGTGTTCGCATCGCGCAGGTTGGGGTTGCCCGGCGTGTACTGGTAGGTGTCGCCGGACGTGTTGTAGGACGTGCCGTACGAGACGTACCACGTGGTGGCCTCGTCGGGCTGGAAGAGCAGGCCCGCGCGGGGGCTCCAGAGGTTCTCGCTCGTGGAGAAGACCGTCGAGGGCGTCACGGTGCCATTCGCCGCCGTCGTCCCGGCCGTGACATACGAGGCCTTGAAGCGATCCAGGCGCAGGCCCGCCACCGCTTTCCACCGCGGCGCGATCGTGATGGTGTCCTGCACGAAGATCGCTGCGTTGTCGGCGTCGAAGGTGTTGAACACCGGCGCGGCGCGGGGGTCCTCGCGAGTGGCGCCGTCGTTCGGCGTGTCGAGCGTGGTGCGGATGCCGCTCGCCGCGCCGGCGTAGTTGTTGGCGCGCTTCGCGTCCTCGAAGTAAAAGTCCACGCCCGCGATCACCGAGTGGCGCCGGCCGAGGGCGTCGAAGTCCGCGGTGAGCTCGCTCTGCAGCTGCGTGAGGTCCGACTCGGCGCGGCGCCCCTTGGGGTTTCGCTGCAGGACGGTCGCGTCGGAGAGGGTGTCGATCGTCGCGGCCACGCCCCCCGGCTGAAACGCCGCCGGCGCGAAGCCGATCGCGCTCACCCACAGGTCGCGCTCGAAGCGGCCGTGGCGCAGCGTCGTCTTGAGCTCCGTCTTCGCGTCGAAACGGTGGATGTGGGAGAGCGTGCCGTAGGTGCTTTCGGTTCGCAGGTAGTCGGAAGCGAGCCCGTAGTAGTTGCGCGCCGGCACCGTGGTGCGCAGCCGCCCGTCGATCACGAACCACGGGTGGTTGTAGATGGGGCGCCCGTCGGTCTCCAGGTGGAAGAGGCCGGCGGAGAATTCGTCCACGAGGCCGATGCCCCAGCGGAAGGTGGGCGCGATGCCCTTCTTGTCCACGGTGGCGCCATCGTGGTCCGCCTTGTGGAGCATCGCGTTCAGGCGCACGGCCGCGTCGTCGCCGGTGCGGAAATTGAGGTCCGCCGCGGCACGCCGTTCCTTGCCGGTGCCCAGGGTGACGTCGAACTCATGCCGGTCGGCGAGGAAGGGCTGCTTGCTCACCTGGTTCACCACGCCGCCCGTCGAGCCCTTGCCGAAGAGCATCGAGGCCGAGCCCTTGAGCACCTCGATGCGGTCGTGGTTGAAGGTGTCGCGCTCGATGAGGGGCGCGTCCTTGAGTCCGTCCACGTAAATGTCGCCCGCCTGCCCGAGGGAAAAGCCGCGCAGGCGCACGTCCTCCTCGCCCGTCTCGCCGGCGAGGAAGGAGACGCCGGCCACGGTGCGAAGCACCTCGCGGAAATCGTCGAGATTGCGGTCGTCGATGAGCATCTCCGTCACGACCGTCACGGTCTGGGGCACGTCCTTCAGGTCCTGCCTGCCCTTGGCGACCGTGGCCTTCGTCGCGCGGAGGGTCGACTTGTTCTTCGTCTCTTCCGGCTCGGGCTTGTCCTTCACGGTGACGGTGGGCAGGGATGGCCCGCTGGAGGGCGCGGGTGGCGCCGGGGATTGCGCCTGCACGCCGAAGGAGCCGGCGAGCAGCAACGCGCCCAGCGGGAGGACGCGGGGCAGGGCGGTGGGGCGGGACCCGGAAGCAGGGTCGGCGAGTGTGCGGCGGGGCTTGCGTGGCATCGGTCTTCCTCGGAGGGAGTCGGGCTCGTGGATCGGTCGAGCTGGCTCGCGGGGAAAGCCGCTGGCTGGCGAAGATATTTCTTGCAAATGCGAATAGTTCGCAATACGATAGTGCCCAAGATTCGTGAGGAAATCAAGCCTTGAGCGACGACAAGCCCGTTTTCGATGCCCCGCAGGCCGAGGCCGACGCCCGGCTCGCGCTGCCCCCGGCGGTGCGCGTCTCCAGCCGGACCCTCTTCGGATCCGCCGCCGTCGTGCTGATCGAGCACGAGGGCGAAACCTACTCGCTGCGGCGCACGCGCCTCGGCAAGCTCATCCTGACCAAGTGAACCGGGTGGAACGGCCCCGGTGCCGCCCGCCCGGCCCGAAAGGAGAACCCGATGGACCGCCATCCCTTCGCCGAAGACCTCCTCGCCCGCGAGGCCGACCGCCTTCTCGCCTCCACCGTCCTGCTCATGGCGCGGTTCGCGGCCAACCCCTGCCCGGAACTGGCCCGGGTGATCGAGCGGCATGCCGAGGCGGTTTCACGCCATGCCGGGTGCGGCGAACTCGTGAGGGCCGTGTGCCGCGAAGAAGGCGGCACGTGGGGGGCGAGGAAGATCGAGTGCCCGCTGGGCTACGGGGCGCCCCCCTGCGGGCACCGCGCCTAGAGCAGCCGCTCCAGGTCCGCGGCCATCCGGCGCCGCAGCGCGTCGTCCGGCATCGGGCCGGCGAGGGCCGCCATGTTCTCCCGCATGTGGGCCGGGTTCGACGTGGCGGGAATGGCGCAGGTGACGGCCGGGTGGGAGACGATCCACTTGAGCACGGCGGCCGGCCAGCCTTCGCAGCCGATCTCGCGCGCCCACCCCGGCAGGGGCTTGCCCTTCAGGGATTCGAGCAGTCCTCCGCCGTCGAAGGGCCGGTTCACCAGCACGGCCGCGCCGCGCTCCCGCGCGAGGGGCAACAGGCGCCTTTCCGAATCGCGGTCCGCCGGGCTGTAGGTGAACTGGACGAAATCGAAGCGCTCCCGCCGCATCGCCGCGGCCAGGGCCTCCTCCCGTCGCCCGTGGGACGTGGTGATGCCCACGTAGCGCACGCGTCCGGCCGACTTCCAGTCCTTGAGCGTCGCGAGGTGCGTCTCCCAATCGAGCATGTTGTGGACCTGCAGCAGGTCGAAGCGCTTCACGCCGAAATGGGCGAAGGATTCCTCCATCTGACGCACGCCGAGCAGGCGCGTGGGCGTCCAGACCTTGGTCGCGTTGAAGACGCGGGCGGGCGCAGCCTTCGGCAGCAGCTCTCCCAGCACCGCCTCCGCGTAGCCGTACATCGGCGAGGAATCGAGCACCGTTCCGCCGCCCGCGAAGAACGCCCGGAGCACCGCGAGCCGGGCCTGCCGCTGCGCCCCCGCGGGCACGTCGAAGGTGAGCCAGGTGCCCATCCCGATGGCCGGAACGCGCTCGCCGGTGGCGGGGATGGGCTTTTCCAGCCGGGGCGCCCCTTGGCCGAGGGCGGGCAGGAGCGCCCCGCCGGCCAGGGCGACGGTGGCCCCGAGGACCCGGCGGCGGCCGGCGCTTTCGACATCCGTCATGGCGGGATTCCTTGATCCGGGTGAAATCGGGGCATGGGCCCAAGGGCGTAGGATGGCGCCACCGCTCGCAAAGGAGAACAGAACATGATCGACCGCCCGGTGGGCGACGTCCTCAAGGCGAAGGACAGCCCCAGCATCATCACGGTTCCCCCCGAGACCACGGTCTTCGACGCCGTGGCCCTGATGGACGAGAAGCACATGGGCTCGGTGCTCGTGCGCCCCGCGGGCAAGCCCGTGGCCGGCATCTTCACCGAGCGCGACCTCATGCGCCGCGTGGTGCGCCAGGGGCGCGACCCGAAGGCCACTCCGCTGTCGGCCGTCATGACGCCGGACGTGCGGCAGGTGCCTGCCACCGAATCCATCGTCGAAGTCCTTCGCATCATGGTCGAGCACGGCTACCGCCACATGCTCGTCTCGGAAGCGGGCCAGCCCTGGGGCGTGGTCTCCATCCGCGACCTGATGCGCTGGCTGATCGTGCCGCGCGAGATCGCCCACGAGGGCCGGCGGGGCGTCATCGCCACGCGGGCGGCCGACGCCGTGGAGACCCTGAGGGGCGGCTGATCCCCGGCAGGCGCGGGGGGTCGCGGCGCGGCCCGAAAGCCGCTATAATTCGCGGCTTCTCAAGCGCCCGTAGCTCAGTTGGATAGAGTACCTGGCTACGAACCAGGGGGTCGTGGGTTCGA